>Ga0209396_1001987_pt1 | contig 21937 bp, 16 predicted proteins | sample GOMGulsemesocosm_6_FD_184638 | JGI IMG/M metagenome (GOLD analysis project Ga0209396, IMG submission 184638) | Methane-oxidizing microbial communities from mesocosms in the Gulf of Mexico - GOM8C Gulf of Mexico (SPAdes) (version 2) | ecosystem: Environmental > Aquatic > Marine > Cold seeps...
GCCTATAACAAATTGCTCTGAATGTCATTGCGCTTGTTTTTATTACCAATTCTTGATATAAACTTAATAAGGAACTAGTTGTATTATTTCTTGACCCTGTTTTATAACAGCCGATTAATCAATAACATAAGTAGCAAATTATGATGGAATATAAGAATATATTAGTAGTTGTTGACCCAACAACAGAACATCAACCCAGTCTCGATCGAGCGGCCTACCTCGCGCGGAGTTACGGGGCAAAAATTTCTCTTATCTTATGTATTTACGATCTCTCGTACGAAATGACCTCAATGCTTTCGTCCGAAGAACGCGAAGCCATGCGCCAAGGTGTTATAAGCCAGCAGCAGCTTTGGGTAAATCAATTAATTGAGAAATATGGTGATCTAGAAATTCAAAGCACCGTCACTTGGCATAATCGACCATTTGAAGCCATTATTCGCCATGTGATTGAGCATAAAATTGATCTTTTAGTCAAATCAACTCACAAACACGGCAAAATTAAATCTGTGATTTTCACCCCAACAGATTGGCATTTATTACGAAAATCACCCTGTGATGTGCTATTAGTTAAAGAACATGCGTGGCCAGAGGGTGGCACTATTTTAACTGCGGTTAATGCGATAAGTGAAGATGAAGATCATATCGATCTCAATAAAAAAGTTATCCAACATGCGACCGACATAGCTAAAGTGGTTTCTGGCAAAGTAAGGCTGGTTAATGGTTACCCGGGCACACCGGTTAATATCGCGATTGAAATCCCTGAATTTAACCTCAATGAATACAACAGTTCAGTGCGTAAACTTCATCTTCAAGCAATGGAAAAAATTGCGTTAGAATTTGGCCTCGATAAAAGTAGTTGTATTACCGAAGAAGGTTTGGCCGAAGATGTCATTCCCGCTATTGCGCAAGAGCTTGATGTTGAACTTGTGATCATTGGTACCATTGGCCGCACCGGTTTGTCAGCGGCCTTTATCGGCAATACCGCAGAACATGTTATTGACCAGTTAGACTGTGATTTACTTGCCGTTAAGCCTGCAGGCTTTAGATCGCCACTGCAAGATTAAAAATACTATATTATCAGCTAAGGTCGCCTATCTCGGCGGCCTTTTTTTGTGCAGTTATATTATTAATTCCAGTAAATTTATTACCGATTAAAACCAATGAAAATTGTGCGTAATCTGTTAGTTCCTTACCTACTTAGTTCAATGGTCAAAATAACATTTACTGTCGCCCAATAAATAATCAACCAATCAACCGCTGTAAATTACGCGCACTAATTGTACTTTTGCGACACTAATTAGCTTTATCCGTTCAACATGTTGCTTATTTAAGCTTTTTAACCGTTAATAGATTAAGCATTTAGCTAAAAATTTAGCAAGTGTGCATATAATAATAAAGGAACGTTTAATATGAATAATGGTAAAGAAGAAGAAGAATATCGTATTGGACAAGACAATATTACCCCGTTTGGACTGGATATTCATAATCCAGTCTTCGCAATCTCAGGGTTATCGGTTATTGCTTTTGTCCTTTTATCGTTAATGTTTAAAGAAGAAGCGGCCCAATTTTTTGGTTGGCTACGGCCAGCTATCACTAGTACCTTTGATTGGTTTTTTCTATTATCTGCCAATATCTTTGTACTCTTTTGTGTTGTCTTGGTCATAACTCCACTAGGCAAAGTACGGTTAGGCGGTAAAGATGCTAAACCAGAGTTTGGCTATATTGGTTGGTTTTCAATGTTATTCGCTGCGGGCATGGGCATCGGCCTAATGTTTTTTGGCGTATCTGAGCCAATGTCGCACTTTAGCTCTTCTATGGGCGGAGTCGCAGTAGATGCTGCAACTGGCTTAAGAACTGACTGGGCACCACTTGGCGCGGCAGTCGGCGATCAAGCTGCAGCGCGTGATTTGGCAATGGCAGCAACGATATTCCACTGGGGATTGCACCCTTGGGCAATCTACGCGGTAGTCGCACTAGCATTAGCCTTTTTCTCGTATAACCATAAGTTACCACTGACGTTGCGCTCTGCATTTTATCCGTTGTTGGGTGATAAAATATGGGGTTTTTGGGGCCACGTAATAGATATCCTAGCGGTATTTGCGACCTTGTTTGGCCTTACAACTTCGTTAGGTTTTGGCACAACTCAAGCGCTGTCAGGTTTTAATTTTCTGTTTGATTGGGGCACTGGCTCTTTTGCCACTGTGCTGTTGATTTCGGTAATTACTGCTGTCGCTATTAGCTCTGTGGTCCGTGGTTTGGATGGCGGAGTTAAAATTCTATCTGAACTCAATATGGGGCTAGCACTGTTGCTACTGACCTTTATCATTGTGATGGGTCCTACTGGTGATATTGTTAATGCAACTTTAGGTGGCGGCGTAGCATATTTGCAATCTCTATTACCTTTGTCGATGCCGTTTGGTCGCGAAGATGCTAACTTCTCGCAAGGTTGGACATCATTTTACTGGGCATGGTGGATTTCATGGTCACCATTTGTCGGTATGTTCATCGCCAGAGTATCAAAAGGACGTACAGTGCGTGAGTTTGTACTTTGCGTAGTGCTAGTTCCAACATTGCTTGGCATTATCTGGATGGGCGCATTTGGTGGCACGGCTATTTCACAAGTAATAGCAGACAGCACAGCCCCTGTAGCAACTGCAGCTCAAGAATTGAAGTTATTTATCATGGTACAAGAGTTTCCATTCTCTAGCCTACTTTCAATGATTGGCATTGTGCTAGTGTTGGTGTTCTTTGTTACTTCATCTGACTCTGGTTCACTGGTAATTGATTCTATTACTGCAGGTGGTAAAGAGAACGCACCGGTTTCTCAGAAAATCTTTTGGTGTTCTTTTGAAGGCATAGTAGCTATTGTATTGCTATTAGTCGGTGGCTCTGAAGCATTGGGAGCGTTGCAGGCAATGGCGGTTTCAACTGGCCTACCCTTTACCATAGTATTACTAGCAATGTGCGTTAGTTTATTTATGGGATTGAAACAGGCAAGCAGCAAGCTGTAACATATTAATAAACGGGCATAACGCCCAGTGTCCTGACTACCTGATATTATGTCGGTAGACCAAGATTAAAAAATACTATGTTGTCAGCATAAGGTCGCCTATAATGGCGGCCTTTTTATTGCAGTAAACTCGAGTATTTCATGGACCAACAATTATCTGAACAAGATAAAATCAAGCTAAAGAAAATTGAACGCAAATTAACCCGCAATGTCGGCAAAGCCATTAGTGACTTTGCGATGATTGAAGATGGCGATAAAGTCATGGTTTGCTTGTCTGGTGGTAAAGACAGCTTTGCGATGCTCGATGTCCTGTTAACCATGAAAAAACGTGCCCCGATCCACTTCGATATTGTCGCGGTTAATTTAGATCAAAAGCAACCAGGCTTTCCCGAGCATATCTTACCCGCGTACCTTGAATCATTAGGGGTCGATTACCTAATCGTTGAAGAAGATACCTACTCTATCGTGACCGACAAAATTGCCCCAGGCAAAACAACATGTTCGTTGTGCTCACGAATGCGTCGCGGTATTTTATACCGTACGGCTAAAGAAATTGGTGCAACTAAAATAGCCTTGGGCCATCACCGTGATGACATGTTAGAAACTTTGTTTTTAAACATGTTTTATGGTGGCAAGTTAAAATCAATGCCAGCAAAACTATGCAGTGATAATGGTGAACACATAGTGATCCGTCCCCTTGCTTACTGCGTTGAGTCTGATTTGGTTACTTTTTCTGAACTTAAAAAATTCCCAATCATTCCTTGTAACCTTTGTGGCTCTCAAGATAATTTGCAGCGCCAAGCAATCAAAGGCATGTTGCAAGATTGGAATAACAGATTCCCAGGCCGTCTTGAGTCAATGTTTACCGCAATGCAAAATGTCACGCCAAGCCATTTAGCTGATCACAAATTACATGACTTTAAGAGTCTTAGCACCGGCGTTGCCAATGCTGAAGGTGATTTAGCATTTGATCAGCCAGAAATAAAACCGGCTGCAACTGCGACTGATATTGAGTTTATCGAGCTAACTTAAGCCATTGTGCATTAGCCAATAAAAAGGCCCGTACCATTAACTGGTACGGGCCTTTTTTGATCTAAATATTGGCTAGCTTATACCAATTCCATTATTTAAGTGATCTATTTTGTAGCGAGGAAAAACGAATTAGAACAAGGCGTTTATTTTCATATGTAGTTGTTCTACATATGAAATAAACAACGCAGTTATCATTTGTTTTAACCGTGAAAAATGGTCACCATTTTTAATGGAATTGGTATAATGCAATGGCAAAATTTACCGATCAAATCAAAAGCCTCGTCCAGACGGATGTAGGTCTCTTTCCCTTTCTCAATTACTATCGACCAATGAATAATATTATATGTGCGTTATAAGCAAAGATTAGTGCGTAATAAGCTAATACCTGCTGGTGCGAGCTAGTTATTATGCTTTTGTCTTGTTATTGGCCTTAATCGTTTGTAAATACGCACTGGTGAATTTAAGCAGACGAATCGTAATTCGATGAGTATTAGTTGTGAATAGTTACTCATTGTTCGTTTTCTGTGCCAGATGAGTAGATTTAGCGGTGCAGAGTAGTCTAACCGTTATTTATTACCACTCTATACCGAATATAACACTGATGAATAGAACTGCTGATCTTGGCTTTATATCGCGCTAACAGGCGTAAATACTGCAATGTAGAGCTTGGTTGTTCATAAAAGTTTGCACTTTTGATGCTAGGTTATAATAAATTGGTTAAGTTGTCTGACCAATTTTTCTTGATCGAAACGAATTCTACGGGTATAAAGTCTACTTGAAATGTGAGTATCGTTACGAGTTTGTTAATTAACTGTATGTTTATTCATTTTCGTGAATAATAATCCACGATTCGACAGTTTGTTTCAATATAAAGTGAATCAATATTCAAGCGTGTGTTTGAATATGTTATTGTGTTGTAGTTTTTTATTGCAAGGTATTAGTTATGGATATATCGCACGCGTTAGGAATAGCAGCAAACATCATGTTGTTGGGGATGGTTTGTGTCTTTTCTTTTCTTGGGTTGCTCGTTATTGCGGTTAAAGTGCTGGCTAAATTTTGTCCAGAAGAAACCCCAGTAGCTCCTGTTAAGTCTCCTATACCAAATAATCAAGTAAATCCGAATGTTGTTGCTGCTATTTCTGCAGCCGTTCATAAATATCGAAACTCTCGTGGCAAGCCACAAGATAAATAGCACTAAGGAATTTTTATGTCTAAACGTCTAGCCCTCACCGATGTTGTCTTACGAGATGCACATCAATCACTGTTAGCGACTCGTGTTCGATTGGAAGATATGCTTCCTATTGCCGATAAACTGGACAAGATTGGTTTTTGGTCTTTAGAAACTTGGGGCGGCGCCACATTTGATTCATGTATTCGTTACCTTGGTGAAGATCCATGGCATCGTATTCGTGAATTGAAAAAAGCGATGCCAAATACCCGTCAGCAAATGCTGCTTCGTGGTCAGAACTTATTGGGTTACCGCCATTATGCCGATGACGTGGTAACGAAATTTGTTGAGCGTGCTCGTACCAGTGGCGTTGACGTATTTCGTATCTTCGACGCGATGAATGATGTCCGAAACCTTGAAACCGCTGTTACCTCAGTGTTAAAAGTTGGTGGTCATGCTCAGGGCACGATTTCTTATACCACTAGCCCAGTACACAATTTGCAATCGTGGTTAGATATGGCTAAGCGTCTGGAAGATATGGGGTGTAACTCGATAGCCATTAAAGATATGGCTGGGTTACTTAAGCCATTTGAAGCTTATGAACTAGTCTCAAGCCTGAAAAAGACGGTTGATTTACCTATTTCAATGCACTGTCATGCGACAACAGGTCTATCAACAGCGACATACCAAAAAGCAATCGAAGCTGGCATTGACGTATTAGACACAGCTTGTTCTTCAATGAGCTCGACATACGGTCATACTGCTACTGAAACTGTCGTTGCAATGACTGATGGCACTGAGTATGAAACCGGTCTTGATTTAGTCTTGTTAGAAGAGGTTGCAGCTTATTTCCGTGAAGTTCGCAAGAAATACGCTAAATTTGAAGGCAGTTTGCGCGGTGTTGATGCACGTATCTTGTTGGCGCAGGTACCTGGTGGCATGTTAACCAACATGGAAAGCCAGCTTAAAGAGCAGGGCGCTGGCGACAAGATGGATGAAGTGCTACTTGAGATCCCTAAAGTACGTGAAGATCTTGGTTTCTTACCGCTAGTAACACCAACGTCACAAATTGTCGGTACGCAAGCCGTGCTGAATGTCTTAACTGGTGAGCGTTATAAAACCATTACTAAAGAAACCGCAGGCGTCTTAAAAGGCGAGTACGGTGCCACTGCTGCACCTAAGAATGCCGAGTTGCAAGCACGTGTTTTAGATGGCGCACAAGAAGTGACTTGCCGTCCAGCTGACCTGATTGACGATGAATTTGAATCGTTAAAAGCTGAGTTGAAAAAACTAGCAGCAGAGAAAAACATTACTTTAGCTGATGAAATTGACGATGATGTTTTAACTTATGCGTTGTTCCCACAAATCGGTTTGAAATTTTTAGAGAATCGTAACAACCCTGATGCGTTTGAGCCTGCACCTGGAACTGAGCCAGAACCAGTTGCTGTTGCTGCTCCTGCCGCGCAAGTGGCTGGTACGCCAGAAAGTTACAGTGTCCGTGTTAATGGTCAGGTTTATCAGGTTGAAGTAGCCGCCGGTGGTGAGATTAGCAATATTGCTCCTACGACTAACGCTGCGCCAGTTGCTGCCGCACCTGCATCAGGTGGCGAGCCACTAAATGCGCCACTGTCTGGTAATATCTTTAAAGTTCTGGTTCAACCCGGACAGCAAGTTGAAGCGGGTGAGGTTGTTATTATTCTCGAAGCAATGAAGATGGAAACAGAAATCCGTGCCGTTAGCGGCGGGGTTATAGGCCAAATCAGCATTAAAGAGGGTGACAGCGTAACAGTTGGTCAACTCTTGATGACAATAGGTTAGAGGTTGAAATGGACGGATTAGTCACACTTTGGCGAGACACTGGAATTGCAAATTTCGAGCTCGGTCAACTGGTAATGATGGCTGTTGGTATGCTGTTGTTGTATTTAGCCATTAGCAAAGGCTATGAGCCATTGTTACTGTTACCAATTGGTTTTGGTGCTATTTTAGCAAATATTCCGATGGCGGGTTTTACCGATGAAGGTGGCATTCTGTGGTATATCTACCATATTGGCATTGAAACTGGGGTCTTCCCACTGCTGATATTTATGGGTGTTGGCGCCATGACTGATTTTGGCGCCTTGATTGCTAACCCTAGAATGTTATTTTTAGGGGCAGCAGCTCAGTTTGGGATTTTCGCAACCTTATTCGGAGCGATTACCTTAAACTTGATCCCTGGGTTTGAGTTTAGTATGGCTGATGCCGCAGCTATTGCGATTATCGGTGGGGCTGATGGCCCTACAGCGATCTTCTTAGCCTCGCGCTTAGCGCCTGACTTATTAGGGGCAATTGCTGTTGCTGCATATTCGTACATGGCATTGGTACCGTTAATTCAGCCACCAATCATGAAAGCCTTAACCACACACGAAGAGCGCTCAATCGTGATGGAGCAGTTACGTCATGTGTCTAAAAAGGAAAAAGTAATTTTCCCGCTGATGGTACTTGGTGCGACAATATTATTCTTACCAGCGGCAACACCACTGGTTGGCATGTTTTGTCTAGGTAACTTAATGCGTGAGTCAGGCGTGGTTGATCGTTTAAGCAATACTGCTCAAAACGAACTAATCAACATTGTGACGATTTTCTTAGGATTAGCAGTTGGTTCTAAACTGTCAGCTGAAAAGTTCCTAACGGTTGAAACACTTGGTATTTTAGCGCTTGGTGCAGTAGCTTTCAGTATCGGTACTGCATCTGGTGTGATGATGGCAAAATTAATGGGGCGCTTCTCTAGCTCACCAATTAATCCATTGCTTGGTGCCGCTGGCGTTTCGGCTGTGCCAATGGCGGCGCGAGTTGCCAATAAAGTAGGCCTAGAAGCAAACCCTCATAACTTCTTGCTGATGCATGCAATGGGGCCAAATGTTGCTGGCGTATTAGGCTCGGCAGTAGCAGCGGGTATATTGCTGGCCATTGTTGGTGGTTAATATCGTTTAACAAGCTCTCAATAAAAATAGCTTCTTCGGAAGCTATTTTTTTTATCTATTGAAAAGTAAATTAAGCGACTTATATCAGTTGTATTAAATTTATGAGCTTGTTGTGCGTAGAGATAATTAATTTAGACAAGGCGCTCGAATGAGTAATAGCTAGCCAAATGGATTTTATCAAGCACAAGTGATCACTTAATTAATGGGATTGGCTATGTTGTCCTTAAGTGTTGCTACCAACTAAGTTCGGTGGATATTTGATGTGCTTTATGTCTTTCCACATTCTTAAGTTTTGGCGCTAGCACACCAGTTACTTTTCTTTGCGTCGCCAAAGAATAAGTAACCAAAAGAAAGGCGACCCGTGTTAGTTGCTGATCTCCCTATAAATACCTGTCTTAACACAGCCGATTTCAATGCGCGTCTCGGCTTTGGCATCCTGCGTCGCTCTACCTGCGGCATCCATGCCTTCGCAGCGCGGAAATCTAAAAATTCGTCCCTGAATTTTTCTCCTAACAGGCATTTATAGTGAGACAACTTAAAGCGGGAACTTGGTGGTCGTAGCTAAGTTTCCTAAAAGTTTAATTAATTGATATTTAATAAATAAAATATACAGACACAGTTAACGGGAGCATAGCCAATGAGGGTTGGTATTAATCAGGTTAACCATAACATCAAACTTAAGTAGCCGCCGATAATCGAACTTAAGGTTAAAATGTAAATAAAGCCTTTTTTTCCCTGAGCCATGCTCCAATTATTTTGTTTTAGATAAAGTGCCCACAACAGACAGAGGATAAGTGGCAGTAAAAATATTCGTGTAATCATTAATAATTCGATTTATGATGCGAATGGTCTGATTACTTTATCAAAAATTTTATCAAGAGGCACAAAAAATGTCGTTTATTGAGTTACCTAAAACATATAGTGCAATGGCTATTACTAAATTTGGCGCAGCCCAGACTTTACAGCTTATTGAAAAGCCACTGCAACAGCCTGGTGTTGGCGAGGTGCTTATTAAGGTTACGGCGGCAGCTGTTAATCCTATTGATGTTAAAACACGAGCTGGCTTGGGTTGGGCAGCACAACAAAATGCTGACAAATTACCTATGGTCGCCGGTTATGATTGTTTTGGTCAGGTGGTGGCAGTAGGCGCAGAAGTTAGTCAGTTGTCTCTCAATGATACTGTGGTTGGCATGGTAGGTTTCCCATTAACCGCAGGTTGTTATGCTCAATACGCCTTAGCAGATGCAGATTGCTTATCGACGGTTGGCGCCGCCGCCAGTGCTGAAATGGCTGCTCTGCCGCTTGCAGGGTTAACTGCACATCAAGGGTTGTTTGAGTTTGGTCAGTTGCAGGCAGGAGAAACCGTTGTTATTAGTGCCGCTGCCGGCGGGGTTGGTCATATCGCAGTGCAGTTAGCAGCGAGCAAAGGTGCTAAGGTAATTGCGGTAGCCAGTGTTCATAATCATCAAATGTTAATGGAACTTGGGGCTAAGCAAGTTATTAATTATCATGAACTGAGTCAGTTTGAGTCACTAATAAATATCGACTTGTGGCTTGATTTAGTCGGCGGTGATACCGCAATTAAACAACTTGCTTTAGCGGGTGATATTAAGCGTTTGGTCACTGTGCCAACGTTAAGTGCCCAAGCCGTTTGCGAATCAGTTGCCGCGAAAGGCACCCTTGGGCAAGGCATGTTGGTAAAGCCGAACCTAGATCAATTAAATGAACTAGTTAAGCTGGTTGAAAATAACGAGCTGCGCCTCAATATAGTTAAAAAGCTTAATTTTAAACAGGCTGCTCAAGCTCATCTATTAATTGAGCAGGCGAGTATCAGCGGTAAAATAATTCTAACCATGGATTAGGTATGGAGCTATTAGGTTTATTTGGCGGGAGTTTTCTAGCGGCAACCTTGTTGCCAGGTGGCTCTGAAGCACTCTTGTTGCTACTGCTCGCGCAGTCACCTGAGCTGTTATATAGTTTAGTGATTGTGGCAAGTCTAGGAAATACACTCGGCTCGCTAACCAGTTACGCTATGGGGTATTTTGGACGGGTTAAATTACGCCAAGCGCAGTTTAACTCGCGCTCGGCCAAGTTGATTGAACGCTTTGGCGTTTGGGTATTGCTATTAAGTTGGTTGCCGCTAATTGGTGATTTATTGTGTCTGTTAGCGGGTTACTTCAAGCTGAAATTTTGGCCAAGTTTGTTATTCATTAGTCTTGGTAAAACAGTGCGCTATAGCGTGCTGGTTATTATTTATTTGCAACTGTAGTTATTATTGTCACTTGTTGAACTGACAGGCTAATGATACAGTCAATTTTTTAAACTGGGGTATCGCGATTGGGTAAGTTCAGTCGGTTAATTCCAGTTAAATGTTTGTCATGCGACAAGTATTAATTTAGAGAAATCATTTTGATAAATCGTTATAAAGATAAGATTTCGGCGTTAAAGTCGCCATTATACGCCCCGATTTTTACCGGTATTCAACGAGGTATTGAGCGCGAGGCGTTACGCATTGATGACAATGGCCGGTTGTCACTAACTCCGCATTATAGCGCGCTTGGCAGTGCGCTAACTCATGAGTCGATTACCACTGATTATTCAGAATCATTGCTGGAATTTATTACGCCCGTTAGCCAAGACATTGATCAATTAGTGGGACACTTACGTGATGTCCATAGTTACACGTTAAGCAATATTAATGGTGAGCTGTTATGGCCGTTAAGCATGCCTTGCGTTATTGCCAAAGAAGAAGATATTCCGATTGCCCAATATGGACAGTCCAATGTTGGGCAAATGAAAAGTATTTACCGGGAAGGGTTACGTAATCGTTACGGCAGCCTGATGCAGATTATCGCTGGTGTTCATTTTAATTTCTCTTTTTCTGATCAGGCATGGCCACTGTTGCAGCAGTTTTCTGACGATAGCAGTGATCTTAGTGAGTTTCGTTCGAGCAGTTACTTTTCGTTAATTCGTAATTTTCATCGTCTTGGTTGGGTTATCCCTTACATGTTTGGGGCATCTCCAGCACTGTGCGGTTCATTTTTGCAAGACAATTCTCCATATGAGTTTGAAAAGCTTGGCAAGGGAACCTATTACTTGCCTTACGGCACAAGTTTGCGATTAAGCGATTTAGGTTATACCAACAGTGAACAAGATAACTTGGCTATTTGTTATAACAACATCGATAGTTACCTTGATTCAGTGAAAGTCGCTATAGCGACGCCTTCGGCTAAGTTTGCCGAAATAGGTATTAAGACCGATGGTAAATATAGCCAGCTTAATAGCAACGTTCTACAAATTGAAAATGAGCTATACGCGCCGATCCGTCCGAAACGCGTCGCTAAATCTGGCCAAAAACCCTCTGAGGCATTGGCAGAAAGTGGCGTTGAATATATCGAAGTTAGATCGCTAGATCTAAATCCCTTTTCAGATATTGGCATCACAAAAACTCAAATTCGTTTTCTTGATTTGTTCTTGGTTCATTGCCTGTTATGGCAAGACAATCCAATGTCACAACCACAGCGGCAACAAAAAGCAGATAACCTTGATCGGGTGATCCTCGAAGGACGTAAACCAGGCTTGATGTTAATGGAAGACGAAGGCGAAATTTCGTTAACCGCATGGATGACTCGCTTATTTGATGCGCTTGGTTCAATTGCTCAGTTATTTGATCATCATTTAGGTGGCTCACAATATCAAGATTGTCTGGTTGAGTTGTCGCCAATGATTACTGATCCGAAGGCAACTTATTCAGGTCAATTAATGGCGTTGCTTAAGCAACAAAACCTCGACAATACCCCTTTTGGCATCGCTCAAGCTAAGTCGTTTAAAGACCAGCTAAGTGAACATCAGTTTGGCACGATTAGCTATCAATCACTGACTGAGCAAGCTCAAGTATCACTGGTTAAACAACGTGAACTCGAGCAGCAAGATAACCAGAGTATTGATGAGTTTCTGACTGACTATTTTGCTGATTTAGCCAAATAACTCGTGGAGTCGTTGCAATAACCAAGGAGGGGCCGATACCTGTGCCGTTTATAAATAGATTATTGTCCGCAAAGCTCGGGCATTTAAAGCTGGTATTGTTATTGGTGATAGGGACATTGCTCGGCGGTTGTTCAACCTCGCCGCCGGCCAACCCTGAAAATATTTGCGCAATTTTTCACGAAAAACCAGATTGGCACGATGCGGCTATTGATATTAAAGAAAAGTGGGGGGTGCCAGTACATGTTCCCTTTGCAATGATGTATCAAGAAAGCTCGTTTCGGGCCGATGCAAGGCCACCTATGCGCTATTTTCTCGGCTTTATTCCTTACGGGCGTGCTAGTTCAGCCTACGGTTATTCGCAGGCTAAAACGGTGACTTGGGGCGATTATGTTAAGGCGACGGGAAATACCTGGGGCGATCGTGATGATTTTGACGACGCGATGGATTTTATGGGTTGGTATATGTATCAAAGCCATAGAATTAATGGTGTGTCGAAATGGAATGCTTACAGCCAGTATCTTAACTATCATGAAGGTTGGGGCGGGTATCGTCGTAAATCTTATAATAAGAAACCTTGGCTTAAAAAAGTAGCGCGTAAAGTGCAGTCTCGCGCTAAGCGTTATGCTGGTCAATATCGTAAGTGCAAAGATAATTTACCAAGCTCAGGCTGGCTCTGGTAATACCAATACAGTGCTTTGAAGTGAAGTGCAGTCGTTTAATGGGGGGGCTAATCCCTGTGTTTCACTCCTAAAACGGCTGTTTTCAATATTATTCTATTGCCCTTTTTAAGTCACAAGTTTCAGCCCGCCGCGCAATTTTAGGAAAAAACACATGTCACACTCACCAGAGCAGCTTTTGTCGCAATATTTTGGCTTTGATGCCTTTCGTCCAGGTCAAGGGGAGGTAGTTAACGCGATAATGCAAGGGCATAGTGCCGCGGCTATTTTCCCGACGGGTTCTGGTAAGTCGTTGTGTTATCAATTGCCTGCTACTGTGTTACCGCATTTAACCTTGGTGGTGTCTCCATTGTTGGCACTGATCCAAGATCAGTTGGCGTTTATTCAAAGTAAAGGCATCAGCGCAGCAAGCATTGACTCGACCCTGTCGCGCGAGCAAGTTAACGACGTTATGCAAGGGGTGCGTGAGGGCCAAATAAAAATACTGATGATCTCGGTCGAACGTTTTAACAACGAACGTTTTCGCCAATTTTTGGCCCGGATCCCTATTTCGCTATTGGTGGTCGACGAAGCGCATTGTATTTCAGAATGGGGTCATAATTTTCGACCTGATTATTTAAAGTTACCGCAATATCGTCAGCAATTTGATATTGGGCAAACATTGTTACTCACAGCAACAGCTACTCCTAAGGTGATAAGCGACATGGGGCGTAAATTTGCCATTGCGCCTGAGCATATAACGCTAACCGGTTTTTATCGACCAAATCTTCACTTGGCGGTGCAAGGTGTTAGCAGTGACCAGAAAACAGATAGTCTTGAGCGCTGGCTCGGGCAACATCAAGGTCAGTCTGGCATTATTTATGTCACCTTACAGCAAACGGCAGAGCAAGTGGCAGCCGAGCTCTCGCAACGAGGAATTGCCGCTCAGGCATATCATGCGGGCATGGCCAGCGAGCAGCGGCAATTTATTCAAGCGCAGTTTATGCAAGACAATATCAAGATTATTGTCGCTACTATTGCGTTTGGTATGGGCATCGACAAAAGTAATATTCGTTTTGTTGTGCATTATGATTTGCCAAAGTCGATTGAAAACTACGCGCAGGAAATTGGTCGAGCTGGTCGTGATGGCGCAGCTTCGCAATGTTTGGTCTTAGCTAATCGCGATAATATTAATGTCTTAGAAAATTTTGTCTACGGTGACACACCAGAACCTCCAGCGATTGGACATGTGCTGGAGCAAATAGCGCAAAGTCAGGGCCAGTGGGAAGTGGTTCATCACAGTCTTTCAACCCAGTCGAATATTCGGCTGTTGAGTTTAAAAACTTTACTGGTTTATTTGGAAATACTGGGGGTGATTAAACCGCTTTATAATTACTTTGCCGAGTATAAGTACAAGCAATTAGTGGCTCAGCCGCAAATCATTGAGCACTTTAATGCAGAGCGCGCTGATTTTGTACAGGCGATATTTGATAGCGCCGACAAAAAGAAACTGTGGGCTGAGGTTAATTTCGATAAGCTCAATAGTCAGTATGCAAGCGAACGTAGCCGAGTGGTCAGTGCGCTAGATTATTTAGATCAGCAAGGCTTGATTGAGTTGCAAACCAAACAAATGACTCAGGTTTATCAAGTATTAGTGTCGAATTTTGATGTTGCGAAATTGACCGAAAAACTCTCGAAGCGCTTTTTAGACAAGGAAAATAGTGAAATAGCGCGAATTGATCATTTACTGGCGTTTTTTGCCAGCGAACAGTGCTTATCTGGGCAATTATCACATTACTTTGCTGATCCACAATTAACCAGTCCCTGTGGCCATTGTTCTACCTGCGCAGGCCAAGTTGCTCAGCTGCCTGGTGCACCAGAATTGCCGCCACTAGCGCAATTAAACTTTGCTCAATTAACAGGGACTATTATTGACAAGTTAGGTGCGCAAGTAAGCGTGGTATTAATAGCCCGGTTTTTGTGTGGCTTGCCGACACCGTTATTTACGCGATTACGTGCCCGTTCTTTAGGCGGGTTTGCTCAGCTTGAACGTTATCGCTTTGGTGACGTTAAAACTTGGGTAGCTAGGCACATAAATTAGGCCTTTAGTCTAATGTCTTATTGCTAATACCAAGGCTAGAATCGGCTATTGCGCAATAAATATTACTTATCCGGTGTTCGGGTGATTTACTTATTAGAGGGATTGGAATGAAGTTAGAATCGTTAGCACTGCACCATGGTTATGAGTCAGAATCAACTACTAAGGCCGCCGCGGTCCCTTTGTATCAGACTACTTCTTTTACCTTTGACGATACTCAGCATGGCGCTGATTTGTTCGATCTTAAAGTAGCCGGTAATATTTATACCCGAATTATGAACCCAACCAGTAGTGTACTTGAGCAACGAGTCGCTGCAATGGAAGGGGGCATTGGCGCTTTGGCTGTAGCATCAGGCATGGCCGCTATTACTTACGCCATTCAATGTATTTGTGAAGTGGGCACTAACATTGTTAGTACAAGCCAGCTTTATGGCGGCAGTTATAACTTGTTTGCTCATACATTTCCAAAGCAAGGCATTGACGTAAGAATGGTGTCTTTTGATGACTTTGATGGCTTTGAGCAAGCGATTGATGCCAATACTCGCGCGATTTTTTGTGAGTCTATTGGTAACCCGGCCGGCAATATTGTTGATATTGAAAAACTAGCGGCAATTGCCCATAAACACGGCCTGCCACTAATTGTTGATAATACGGTAGCTACCCCTTACTTATGTCGTCCGTTTGAGTTGGGCGCTGATATTGTTGTTCACTCATTAACTAAGTACATTGGCGGCCATGGTACGTCGATTGGCGGTATTATTGTTGATTCAGGTAAGTTTGACTGGGTTGCTAATAAAGAACGCTTTGCGATGATGAACGAACCTGATCCGTCATACCACGGTGTTGTTTACACCGAGGCGTTAGGTGAGGCGGCGTATATTGGTCGTTGTCGCGTCGTGCCATTGCGCAATACTGGCGCAGCTATTTCACCATTTAACTCATTCTTAATTCTGCAGGGCCTTGAGACCTTAGGTTTACGAATGGACCGTCACTGTGAAAATGCCGTAACCCTAGCTAATTATCTGAATAATCATGACAAAGTTGAGTGGGTTAATTATGCGGCACTAACCGATAGCCCGTATCATGAGGTTTGTCAGAAGATCACCGGTGGTCGCGCGTCTGGCATTTTAAGTTTTGGCATTAAAGGTGGGCTTGAAGGCGGCGGTAAGTTTATTGATGGCCTTAAGATGATCCTGCGTTTAGTTAATATCGGTGACGCTAAATCATTGGCCTGTCACCCAGCCTCAACAACTCACCGTCAGCTCGACGATAAAGAACTTGCAGCCGCAGGTGTTAGCCGTGATCTTGTTCGGATCTCGGTTGGTATTGAGAGTATTGAAGATATTATTGCTGATGTTAGCCAAGCGCTAGATTTAGTCTAGGTTGGTATAACTTAACGCCAAACTCTAATCGCCGCCGCTGCTAAAGCCGCGGCTTTTTTATGGGCTGGACTTAATCCGTCTAAAAGGTTGCAGCAGTAAAATCATTGCCTAGTGCTAATAGAGCGCTTACTATTAAATATCAACAACAGAAGAAGGTTTAGTGATGATTAAGGTGTGTTGCATGGTGCTGGTAAGTTTGGCCTTAACCGGTTGTTATCGAAACTGGCCGCAGCTTGATGCATTAACCAATAAAATGACTTGTGATACCACCAAATCGCAAGCGAGCAGCTTAGCGCATAAGTTTGGTGCAGCCGTTGAGTGGGATCCAAGCTATCGGGTGTTGTCGATTGTCAAAGAACAAGATGCACTGGCATTGCAATTTGTGCCAGCGACTTATGGTTCTAAGGTGCTAAGACTAGACTCTTTGTCGGTCGCACGTTCGAACATTCGCTATTTCGGGCTGCACCGCCAGCAAGGCGATGTCAGCGTTTTATTGCGTTGTAAAGCTAAATAGTTAACGTTAGCTGGCATGGTCATCGATGTCGTGCCATTGTCGTCCTTTGTCTGACATCAATATTAGCAAACCGGGCAAGACTGAAAACATCAATAATGACAATAACATCGCAGGGGCGAGTTCAAGTCGTTGTAACAAACCAACAATAGCGCCAGCACCACTCATTTGGAATAATCCCAATAATGCCGCTGCTGTTCCTGCTCTATCACCAAAGGGCGCTAATGCGGTACCCGCTGCAGAGCCTAAGGTCCAAGCGAAGCCGATTGATGATAAAAATATTGGCACCATAAAGGCCCATGGTTCGTTGATCCCACTGAAGCTAAACATTAAGATCGCCCCGAACACCAACACACTCAGACCAAGAATTAATGCAGAGCGAGAGCCGTATTTCGCCATGAACACTGGAGCGGTGAAACACGCGGCAATGTTAAAAAGCGCATTGACACTAAACCAGCCAGTAAACTGAACCATTGTTAGACCCTGCTCTATCATTAACAAGACAGGCGCCGACGTGACGTAAGCTAAGATCACAGCCATTGCTAACATACATAATGTTGAATGGAATAAAAACGTGGGCTCTTTAAGCACACTAAAATAACGGCTTAGGCTAATGAGTCGGCCTTTGCTATTGGTATGAGCCGGGCGCGTTTCTTTAAAGTAAAAACTAATGACGACAAAACCGACTAATGCAAAGCCGGCCATAAAACTAAAGTTAGCTCGCCAACCAAAATGATGACTTAACCAACTGCCGAATATTGGGGCCAATGCTGGAATAAAACAAATTGCACCATTGAGGTAGCTAATCATTTGACCACTGCGTTTAGCGCCAAAACTATCACGTACAGCGGCAAAAGCGGCGACTGAGGTCGCGCAAGCGCCTAAACCTTGAATAACGCGCGCAACTAATAACAACTCAATTTGCTGAGCATACCAAGCCAACAGTGAACTGACACCATAAATGGCAATGCCAATTAATGCGATAGGTTTGCGACCGTAACGATCCGCTAAAGGGCCGGCAAAAAGTTGGCCAAAACCAAGGCTAAACATAAACCAAGTAATAGTATCTTGGGCTAACGTGGCCGAAACACCGTAGTCTTGGCTAATTTGCGGCAGTGCGGGCAGATAGATATCAATCGCTAATGGGCTAAATAAAACCAGTAGCACCATCAGTGAGATAAGCCGAGCATCATTGCTGCTGGTTTGCTGTTGGTTTGCCGTGCATTGTTGAACCGTCATTTGCTACTCCGCTTTGATAAGGCGGCTAGTTTAGGGGCATGCACGATTAAAATAAATACTACAGTGTGATCTTTGGGATCCGTAACAATAAATAAATAATTGCTTTGAATTTAATAGTTTATTCATTGACTTAAATTGCTCTTTCTGCGCACATTTCGTGCTGCAGCATCGTTCATTTTTATCTGTTGTTGTAACATCACTAAAAGGTAATAGCGCATTAGTGGCATATTATTTACACTGACCGTAATGCACGTTATTTTGATTGATTTAAGAGGAATAAATATGGAACTCAATACCCTGCTAATGTTTGGGCTAGCATCGTTATCGATTAACTTAATTCCCGGGCCTGATATCGTTTATATTGTTTCAAATACCATGAAAGGGCAGCTAAAGTTAGGAATTGAGGCGGCGTTAGGTCTTGGTGTTGGCTATTTATTACATACCGCAGCAGCGGTGCTGGGGTTGTCGGCGTTAATATTGAGTTCTACCTTGTTATTTAATATCGTTAAATACATTGGCGCGGCTTATTTATTGTATTTAGGCATATCATCTTTGCTTAACGCTTATCGTGGGCAATCTAAATTTATGGTTAACGACGATCAAAAACCTAACCAGAATGTTTTTAAGCAAGGAGTCATTGTTAGCATCTTTAACCCGAAAGTAGCGATGTTCTTTTTGGCCTTTTTGCCACAGTTTATCGATATATCATCAGCAACAGCGACTTATGATTTGGTGATTCTTGGTGTATTGTTTACGGCATTGGCAACAGGATGTAATCTAACTTATGCGTGTTTAGGTCATGTAATATTTAACAACCCACAAGCTTTAAAGTATTCTCGAGGTATTGAAGCGGGGTCAGGCTTTATCTTGCTTGGTTTAGGTGCCAAAGTTGCATTAAGTGAAAGTTAAGCCCAGCAGTCAGTGTTTTTGTTATTATTTGCACGAACTGTCTGAATTATCGGCGGTTGATGTAATTTAGTAAGAAAAGAACTTTACCTTTAACTTGGCTTATGTATAATTCATTTCGTTCGCAGGGGTGTGGCTCCAATTGGTAGAGCAGCGGATTCCAAATCCGATGGTTGGGAGTTCGAGTCTCTCCACCCCTGCCACATTTAGAAAGCCCGGTTATGTTAAGTCATAGCCGGGCTTTTGTCGTTTCTGGGGCTAGAACATCCACATCCACATCCACAATTAGCTGTGCTTTTAAGCTTAGAATAACGTTTTCTGTCGGTATCAAATAAAATGACATTTAGAGTATGTTCACAACTCAACCATGCCCAGACTGTAGCAAATCAATAGTCAGTAACAGGTATAACGCTATAGCCTAAAACTTATTAACCTTGCCTCTTTTTTAGTTTGATTCGTTAATAGATGACTTGTGTTTGATAAGGCCCATTTAATGAGCTATTAGAAATGTGATCTTATAGCATTATTTAAGTGATCTGTTTTGTCGCGAGGAAAAATAGATTAGAACAAAGCGTTTTTTTAACCATAAAAATGATCACCTTGTTAATAAAATTGGTATTATATTGCGTTAATATCGACATCCATGTCGAAATAAATTGAACGCCTTGTCTAAATTAACTCTCTTTATGCACCACAAGATCATCAATTTAATGTCATTGGTATTAGTAAGTAATACTATATTCCAATGATAAACGACGACCGTAACCAGAGAACTGATTACGGTAGCTAGCGTAGGTAACCTCTTTATTCATTTGAGAGACCAATGGTTGGTAGTCGGTATTAAATAGATTATCAACCCCGAGGGTTAAGCGGCCAAAGTCAGTATCAACAGTCGAGATTAAATCAACCAATGTGTAGCCTTTATACGGCGACTCGTAGAAGCTATAACCTTGATCGCTTTCAGGTTTGTTTTTGTCACGATCCCCTACATAATTTGCCTGTAAACGTAACCACACTGAATCGTTAACTTGGTAGTTAGCATAAAATGTCGCTTTTAGTGGGGTGATTTTAGTGTCGTTCATCCAATATTCGACCCCCGTTGTGCCATTTTTACGCTTACCTTCCGATTGAGATACCGTGCTACCAAGTATTAATTGATCGTTGACACGATAATCTACAGTGGCTTCATAACCCCAAACTTTAGCGTCGGCAACAATTACGGCTGCTACTCGCTTAGCACTGTCGGCGTCAACATTATAGTCATAGCCATAACCATTGGTAATATCTGAATAAAACAAGGCTAAGCTGGCATTAAGAGCGCCTGAGTTATATCGAACACCAGTCTCGTGATAGTTGGTTTGAGTGGCTGGGATTTCTTTAGCAAACTCACTGACAGTTGCCACTGGCATATCACGGAGCATTCTCATGTCACCATGAGAATAACCTTGCGAAAAGTTGACAAACGCTTCGGTATCTTGGGCCAATGTGTAGACCAACCCTAGATTAAACAGTGCCTTGTTATAGCTTAGTCGGTCACCTTGTTTGGCGCTTAAATTCCCATTTTTATAACGCTGGTAATCTGGTATATCAATGGCAAAGTTTTCATATCTAATGCCAGTTTGAAGAGTTAAATCATTGGTTAACTGATTTGAATATTGTACAAAAGGACTCAACTTAGTTTCAGTTAAATCGCACACTGAACAAATGTATTGTGATACTGCCGCACTGCCCACCGTAACATCGCGCATTCTACCTTGTTCTGTATTATCAAACCCATACTCGAAACCATAGATTAATTGGCTGCGCTGATCGATCATTAATTGCATTGCGGCTTTTAGACCATAGCGTTTAGAGGTAATTTCAGATGCTGACTCATATCCAACATTTACTTTGCTAACGTAGGCAGATAGGCTTAATTGCTGTCCCAAAATGTCATAATGATCGTAGGTAATCTGTGCTGTGGTTAATTCAGTTTGTGGATTAGCACCATCATAAGGCTGGGTTTTGTCAATGGCAACGAGGCCATTTTCATCATTAACAGTTCGTTTGTAATGGAGTTTATTTTCAATTTTGTAGTGATGAGCTAAAAATCCGATTTGACTGTCGGTTAGATCTTTTTCTAATTTAACTAAAATATCATATTCATCGGCATCGCCCATGCCGCCTTGGCTATTGGGTGCTCCTGGCAATAGATCGCCCTTAGAGTCATATAAATTTCCCCGATCTTTTGCTGATAGGTTAACCATGAACCCCAGATCAGATTCGGTAGTTCCTGAGACTGTGTGAGATAAACTATAACCTGTATCAGAAAGCTCACCAGTGAAAAATTCGACGCCAAAAGAGGTTTTCATTTCGGTATTGGCGGTGGCACCTTTAGTGACAACATTGATGATAGCGCCAGCTTCACCGTTTCCGTAAAGCGCACTAGCACCTTTGATTACTTCGATGCTTTCAATCGCATCAACCGCAATCGACTGTAAGTCGCGGCCGCCAGCTCGCAAGGTGGTAGAAATAATCACACCATCGATCATTACAATGGCTTTGCCACCTCGGAAGTTTTGCCCAAAAGTAGACATTGTTTCAGTGCTTGGTGAAAAACCTGGCACCAAGTTAGAAATAACCTCAGATAAATTTCGTGCAACAGCGCGCTGTGCCTCAATTTCCTCTTTCGATACAATAAAAACCGAGTTTGGCGTATCACTTAATTTTTGTGCAAATGGTGAGGCTGTAACCAACATTCGTTCAATATCATCATTTTCAACAGCAAGCGCAGTGCTCGAACAAATTATCGAAGCAACCGTACAACTTAAGACACTTAATTTCACATTCATTCCAACATGGTAACATTAATACGAATCGTTATTATTACACTTCGTGGGCTTTACTGTAAAGTTTGTGTCAGTAAATCGTTAATATATAAATCAAATAATTAAGTTTAAGCCTGCTTTTGTCTAATACGGAGTTTGAGATCATGCGCTGGCTATTTAG
>Ga0209396_1001990_pt1 | contig 21925 bp, 24 predicted proteins | sample GOMGulsemesocosm_6_FD_184638 | JGI IMG/M metagenome (GOLD analysis project Ga0209396, IMG submission 184638) | Methane-oxidizing microbial communities from mesocosms in the Gulf of Mexico - GOM8C Gulf of Mexico (SPAdes) (version 2) | ecosystem: Environmental > Aquatic > Marine > Cold seeps...
TTCCTAATAAAGTTAAAGCCATTGTATTGTTTTCATCATATGAAAGCGCATAGTTTAATGCCTCCATAGTTTCTTCTAAATCGTAAGGATAGTTTTCAATTGCTTTAAAAACGTAATTGTTCGCTAATGTTCCCATATTATTCTATGTGTTTACGCAAATCGTTTTTTAATTGATTGCGTTTATTTTTAAATGATTTATCCTTTTTAATATTTTTAAAATCTGTTCCTTTAAAAACCTTAATTGGATTTCCACGTTCTAATTCTTGATGGTTATCCCACTGATTTTTTAATTGTTCTTTAGCCTGTTCAATATTAAAATAGCTCACTTTTTCTTGTAATCGTTTTATCGCTATTTTTTTATTCTGATGTTGTGATCTGCTATCCATTACCACTACTTGTAAACCTGTATTAATATGTTTTGCTCGTATAGCAGAACTTACTTTGTTTACATGCTGTCCTCCAGGTCCTGAACTTCTAATTGCCTGAAATTGTATGTCACTTTCTTTAATTCTTATTTCCTGTAAAGCGTTAACTTCAAAACAGCCAATAAACCAATTTTTGCGCTTATGATATTTTCTATAAGTAGATGTTCCAACCCAATGTAGGGTGCCCAACCAATTTTTTAAAACATCAGCAAGATTATTACCACTTAACTGTATACTTACCGATTGCACGGTGCCATTTTCTATTCCGTTTTCTTTATGAAGTATTTGGTACTCAATCTTATTGTTCACCAACTCTTTAAGGAATATTTTCAACACCTTTGCAACCACATAAGCACACTCTACTGGTCCTTTACCTGCTGATATTTGTATTGTTTTTGTTTCCATTTTTATTATCCTAATGGATTTTTAGTTAATAATGGATTACCTATTGGATTTTTTCCTTCTGATAGTAATTTAACAGCAGTTTTAACTGCCCAACATTTATCACTTGAATGAATATTACTATAAAAACTTAATAATTCTTCTGGTTCTACTACTTTCCAGCCATTTACTTGTTTTGTTTTTATAGTACTTGATTCAAAAAAATCTATAGTTATGCGTACTGCTCTACCCATATGCAACCAATCTACTTTTTCATAACGTCTAAAGTTTTCATTGCTTGGTAAATGATCATATCGTGTCCATACTTTTTGAAACCCCTCTTCTAATAAAATGTGCATTACTTGTGCAACATTTTCTGGATTCACAAAAATATCGATGTCTTTATGGTCGTGAGCATGTTTATATTCTGTATGATTTGGTTCTGACATAAAATGCCATGCCCAACCTCCAGATAATACAATCCATTTTTTTAATTTTTCTAATATTTCTAGCCCTAATTCTATTCGGTAATCAGGCCATAATTCTCCGTATCTTTTAATATTATGATTTGCTCCCATGATTTCAATTTTTAATAATTTTTGTAAGTGATATCACTTATCCATTCGTACAATTTTTGGAGTAAAAGTTCCTAACACTCCAATCAATTCTTGCTGATTATCAATAACTTTTTTAATATCTTTATAAGCCATTGGTGCTTCATCAATTCCACCTCCAATAAGCGATACATCATTCATTTTTAATTGATGTTTTAAGTCACTATTGGTAAATTTTTCTTTACATTTTCTTCTAGAGTGTTTTCTTCCTGCACCATGTGATGCCGATTGTAAACTTTCTTTATTTCCTAAGCCTTTAACAATATATCCTGGTGCTGTCATAGAACCCGGAATAATACCTAGCTCATTCATTTTTGCTGGCGTCGCTCCTTTTCTATGTACAATACATTCCTTACCGTTTACCATCTCTTTCCATGCAAAATTGTGATGATTTTCAATTTTAGCAACTGGTCTAGAACCTATTAATTTTGTTATTCTTTCATGAATATTATCATGACAAGCTTGTGCATAATCTCCAGCTAAATTCATAGCTAACCAATACTCTTGACCGTCATGTGTATTCATATCTAACCACGCTAAATGCTGTACGTTTTTAGGTAAGTGACATTGTTTAGTTGCTACATACGTATAGTGTTTAGCAATATTAGCTCCCAATCCTCTTGAGCCACTATGAGATAATACACCAATGTATTCTCCTATTGCTACCCCAAACTCATTGTCAGTTTCCGTAATTGACACACTCCCAAACTCCACAAAATGATTTCCACTACCCGAAGTTCCTAATTGATTATACGCTTTGCTTTTTAAGCGCTTTATTAACGGAATATCTGAAAACTCATCTCTATAAAATATTTCATGATCTTGCTTTTTATCATGCGTTTCACGCATTCCAAATTTGGTGTGATTCTTTAAAATATTTTCAAATTGATGTTGCTTTCCTTTCAAGTAAGATACTGGAATGGGATATATGGTTAAACACATTCTACACCCTATATCTACTCCTACTCCATACGGAATTACAGCATTATCAGTTGCTAAAACACCACCAATTGGTAAGCCATAACCATAGTGTGCATCAGGCATTAATGCTCCTTGAACAGCTATTGGTAACTTTAAAGCATCGTACAACTGAAATTTTGCTTGTTCATCAATTTCATTTTCACCATAAATGGAAAATGGAACACGTGTATTACGTAACTGATGTCTTTGAACTTCAACTGGTTTTACTAAACCTTCAGCAACCTTACCCCAAATGGCATTTCCTTGAAATTTTTCAGGATACAGTAATACTTCTTTAGCCTCTTCTAAAATTCGTTCTTTCTTTTCTCTTTTTCGGTATCTGTTAATTTGCCCTAAGGCTATATTGATACTATTATTCTTTGGAAACCCCAATTTTATTAGGTCTTTTCCTTTTAATTTATTTCCCATAATTTAATTTTGAGATGTTTTTATTTAGGAACACAACTTTTGGTTGGTTCCTGATCTTAAAATCATTTCGGAAAATTTTTAGAAAATAATAGCCATAAAAAAAGTCCGAAATTTTAAAACTTCGGACTTTTCATATATATAGTGATTTGCTATTCTATTTGTGAAAGTCGCGAAGTAAACAATAAAAAGAACCTGGTTCTCTTTGTATGTTTTTGTTAATTTGATAATTGAACATGATACTTCGTTTTAAATGTTTGTTGTTGCAGTATTGCGATGCAAAGATGCAATGTGTTTTTAAATTATACAACTAATTTTAATCTTTTATTTTACTGACAATCAATTGTTTAAGCTGGTTTTTGACAATAGAATTCCTGTCCACATTTAAGCAGATGTATAGGATTTAGATAACCCTTTGATTGTTTGATATGTAGGGAAAACTTACACGATGTATTGGCATCTACATGTTTTTGAAAAAAAACTAAAAAAAAACGTCCAAAAAATAAATTTTGGACGCTTTTACTATCTTTTAAAAGTTTTTCAACTAGAACATTGACCTAAAAAGTCGCAGTTTAGCGCCCGATTTATGTATATTAAATATGTTCATAGTCTTTACTTTTTTATTTTTAATGTGTTATTACAGTGCAAATATGCAAGAAAATAACTTAAAGCTGTGAAAAATTATTAATTATTCTTATTTTTTTCTAAAATAGAATATGCAATTGAAATTCTTCTTGCTTTATTTTGATTTGTAGTTTCATAAAACAATCGCTCAATTTTATCTAGTATTATTTTACTAGAATAGATAATTATTAATCTTTCATCAAGTACAAAAGAATTTGTACTTAAAGATTGGCTTTTGACTTAACAAAACGACTATTATAAACTTTTTTGACAGCAGGAAATTCATTTACTTCTTCTATCGATTCAACAATAGTTTGTATCATTTAATTATTCTTTTCAAATTCTTAAAAATTATCTAAAATATGAGCCGATCCACTCAATTATTGTTTTAGCCAAAATTTTATAAAGACACGTTTAACATATCCCTTCATTTCTTATTTATTGTTATTACACTTTGAGGATTACCATTTAAATACTCATATACCGATATTTCTGGATCTTTAGTAGATAAAATAATTCTCCCAGTTTCTATAGCAATACAAGCTGGAATAGCCGTTAATAAATGAATTTCGCAACCCTTACCACAATCCTTCTGAATGGTATTTAATAATTCTCTAAACTCATATTTAAATGTATTTAAATCAAGTTTACTCTTTAAGTACTTTGGATTTGGGGATTTTATTGAAAGTTTATAAATATGAAAATCCTCACTATCAATAATGTTTTGATATTTATCTTGCTCTAAATAATCACTTAATGCAAGTAATAGCAATACTTTCTTTGATTTGGTCTTTCTTATTGTTTCAACAGTATATTGTGTTTTTTTATTTTTATCAGAATCTACCCAATTAAATCTCTTTTCTGGTAAATTATTTGCTCTAGCATGGAAAACATCAGCTGGAAGTTTATCATTAAATTTAAATCCAAAATATATTAAGAGTGGTATTGGTGCAATTCCAAAAATTGATAAATTATTAATTTCAGAATTTTGAATTCTTTTTTCAACTTTTTCATACTCTTTATCAATTAGGCTTATAACGTATTGCCAATGAGCTTCGCTATAATCAAAAGTATCTATTTCAATTGTATGCCAATAAGCAGGTAAAGAATCAGGGTATTTTGGTAATACTGCATTATAAATACTTTCATTGTTAATTACTATTGGATTATTTTTAATTGGACAGGAAAATTTAAAAACACTTGTCTTATCTCGAGGTGTGTCTAAAAGAAAATTAATTCTTTCTTCATGCTCTTTCTTCATTTCAAATAATACCGTTGCTGGATAATCAGCAATATTATTACCGTAATCAATTTCTTTATGGCATTTCTTGCATAATAACATTAAATTATTAGGGTCAGTTTGAAGTTTTGATGAATTCCAATTGCCTCTTGGCCCTTTTCTACTAGCACCTATTACATGTGCTAACTCACCAAAAGGTGTTACTCTTCCTGTTATATTATTATACCATAAATGGACATTACATCCCCTAAATTCACATCTACCTGCTGCTTCAATCCATACTTTATTTCTAATTCTATCAGGTAAAGAATCTCGTTCATTTTTTGCCATTTTTTAATTTTTTAATTTTCAGGTTTTCGCTATTACCTTCCCAAATACCAATAGATTCTATTCCAATAATAATGAAGTATAAGTATTTACTAGAAAAAACATCATTTTTCAAAATTTTAGTCCAACTTTTAATATCAGTTGTTGAGGGAGATGGATTTTCTTCAGGATGCGTATGCCATTCTCCTAAATAATTACAAGTGCCTTCAGATTCTTTCCAAATTTCATTTATTATTTTTTGATGTCTTTTTTCACCTCTTTTAAACCTAGTTCGCGTTCTAATATCACCTTCCATAGGTTCAGTATTTACATCAATTACTATGTTATTTGATTCTTTTATAAATCTACCTAAGATAACTCCTCCAGCTTCATCTTTTACATTTGTATCTTGTACATAACTCAACATACTTTCAATTGGGTTTTCATCTATTTTAAGCTTCTTTCCGTTAGAAATGGAAAATACCATATCACTTATTTTATTTGGCATATAGAGCATCTATTATCAATATATTCATAGCGTGTATCAAATAATTCAATTTCAGATAATTCGAATCTTTTTGATGTAATAAAGCCAGCATTAACAAAATCCTGATTATCGCCTTTCCAAGATAAATAAGGATTATTAGCAATATTTCCCTTAAAGAAATTCTTAATCATACCTAAAGTTAAAACAGCAGTTTTATGACTATCTAGGGAGCTAAAGGGAACAAATGAACTGGAACATCCAGAAATTTTTTTAGAAAAATGCTGACCTGGCAGACAAAAAGAACCTTTATTGGATAAATTTTCATCATAAAGACAATTATAGCACCCACTTTTGTCCTGAACCAATAAACTGTGTCCACCAATTCCATATGGCTCATTCCAGCAATAGATTATTGGTGTCTCAATATTGTTTTTAAAAAGAAACTCATTTAGGTAAAAGTTTGTATTTGGGCTTCCCGTAGCACTTATTATCAAATCATAATCTTTCAAATCGATATTACTATTTGAAACTAAATTTTCTATAGAGATATCCAATGGTATAATTTTAGTAAAAGGGTAGTTTTCTTCTAGGGATTTAGACATGGCATTAGCCTTGTTTTTTCCTAAAAAATTAAGACCTAATTGATGCCTATAGATGTTATCTGTAGAAATAAAATCGTTATCATTTATAGTAATATTATCTATTCCGAATTTTATTAGTTCTGGCGCTAAAATACTCCCAACTGACCCACAACCAATTAGTAAAATCTTCTTTTCGTTTAAGGTTGTATCCCCACCTCCTCTTGGTTGTATGATTTCTTTTTCAATTCTTATAACTTCAAGAGGGATAATTGCAAAACTCAAGTCATCAAAAGTCAAAGGATGACTAACTTCTTTTATCCTTTTATAAACTACTCCAAAAATAGAAATACCATTACTTTTTGGCTGAGAAACAACTATTAATTCTTCCTTTTTTACATTATCATACTTGTTAAGTAAATCATCTAATATTTTCCGATTTTCGACACTGATATTGTCATATAATTTGGATTTAAATTCTTTAGAACTCCAAAATTCAGAATAATTAGGGGGCTGCAAAGGTTTTTCTAAAGGAATGTATATGCAGTTTCTATATAGAACATTTAAGTTCTTTGCAATTTGAAATCTTCTCGCATTAACTCTAATTGCATTATCATCAACACCAATAATAATTTTTCCGCCAATTTTAGCCTTTCTTATTATTTCAACTTTATTAGTTGGTCTAAACGAAGAAACTATTTTTGTAGAAAGTTTATTTTGGTTTCTTGACCAGTAATCTTCAAATTCCTCAATAAAATCCTCATCATTTCTTTTATTTAACCCATTCTCTAATGTATCTATAACTTGAAGCAATGTACTCTCTAAAATTTCCTTTGGCATTTCAGGGTTAAGTATAATATTATCTTCAGTATAACAAATATACCCATCACTTTCCACGTGTGGTATAAAGCCTAACGAATCGTAATTCTCAATAAAATAAATTGGTTTTTTATATGGATAATGTTTGTTGAACGCTATAATTAATGTTGTAATAATGCCATTAATTTCAATATTTCCAATAAAGCCAAAATCAAGGTTCCATTTTTTTGTTGGAAATTCACTTTTTTTAAGCTCCTTCAAAAAACTAAAACCCTTAAGGGATTTGACGATATTTAATAATTCTTTTGAATCCAACCTCTATGCTTGATCTGGAGAACTAACAATTGCGGGCGCAGTTCTAACTTGAGCTGATTCTTTTTTAGTTATTTCAGGGAAATCCTTTCCAAAAGCTTTTATTAAAATTTTACTTGATTTATTTGTGTCAGTCTCTTTATCTGCTTCATTCAACTTATCTTTTAAATCATTTAATTTCTTCTTAAAATCTTCTTTTTGAATATCTGTCATTTTTTCAAAAAGATTATTGTAAGGTTTAACAGGTAACTTTACTTCAATATCATTTGCCCAAGTAAATTGGTTTAAAATATAACCAACAAAATTTTTAAGAGCCTCTATATCATTTGCCTTATAAGAATTAGTAAATCCATTATAAACTAGTCTAGGTGCAAAACCATTTAAAGCCAATGCAGTAATACTTATTCCTGTAGGTTTTCCACCTTCAGTATACTTAAATTTGAAATCTTTCCATCTTTTTAAATAACGAATACATCTTTTAAACTGATGCCTTTCATCTGTTACAGAAAATTTTCCATTGACAAGTTTTTTAAGTTTTTTTGGTTCAGCATCTTCCCATTCTTCATCATCACTTGCATATTTTGGTTTTTCAGATAAATATTTGTTTTCATCATTATTGCCATTAGAATACACCGCTAAATCAACATGGTAAAGTGTTTCTCCAGATTGATGATATTGAACTCGTACACATGGCTTTTTTATTGCGACTGTACGTGGATACTTATTTAAGGCATTATAAACCCATTTCTTTACTTCTTTTGCACTATATTCTTCTTTTTTAATATTAAAAAGTAACATAATATCTATGTCATAATCTTCTCCAGGTAATGGTTCAATTCCTGTACTCATTGAGTAACTTCCTTGATTTTCATGTGTAAAGCTAACTCTAACACCTTCATCTTCAGACTTCTTTTTCAGGTAAGCTCTTATTTCATCAATAATCATATCTCGTTTTTTAACAAGTTCCTGATTATCCTCAAAATCTAACTTTATTTTTGAATGAAATTCAATAAATGCTTCTTGTATATTATTGGCCATACTTATGTTTTAATGATTGATGTATTAAGTTTACTGGAATGCTCCTTTTAGCAAAACCAATTCTTTCTTATGCTTATAAAAATATGAAACTACCGATAAACCAAAGCTAATAAATATCAGTTTTTTTTCAATGTTTTCCACTAGACTTAAAGCATTGAAATTTAATGTATTAAATTGTTTTAGCAGTGTTTGCCTACCTATGATTGATGATAAAAAAGATTTAATTTATCATCAATTATAATGAGTACCTATATTCAAGAAAAGTCATTTTATACATACTTAGTTTATTAAAATTGCTTTTTCTTCTGCTATTCTAATTTCTACTGTACTACCAGAATTGAAGTTGATAAAGTCCGTTTCTATACCATCACTAAAAATGCCCCCTTTTGATGGCATGTGCGACTCAATAGTAAGCGTTTTCCTTTTTGTTATAACACCATACCCTATTCCTATTTGTGATTGCTTGCTTAAAAAAGGTTCACGAACTACAAACACCAATTTATCATCATCCCAATTCAATATAGTTCCACAATCGCTCCTATTTTTATTATGTACACTATTAATAGTATTAGTCATATTAAATATAGAACTTAACCAACCTGTAGATCCTGCACCTGTAGAAACAATAATACCACTTGAAGATTGCTTTTCTTGTTTTCCGTTAAAAGCAATTGTATATCTTGATGATACATGTGTTGCTGCGCCTATATAAAAATCATTAAAAGCATATAAGGCTTGCCCATCATTCAATTGCGCTTTCGCCATAGTAACCTCCATGGTTTCATAATTATGACTAATAACGTTTTTAAGGAGTGTATTTAAATCATTAGGAGCATGTTTTAGCAAAGTACCATCATATCGTTCAATATCCGGGTTTACACCGATAATGGGTAAACCTTTCACGTATTTTGCTGTATTGGCAACCAAACCATCTTGTCCAATTACAACAACTAAATCTTTATTAGTAAATAAATAGGTGGGTAAAAAAGAACGATTAATAATTTTGAACTTTAAATACTTTGAAATAGCTTCTTGAGTTTCAGACAACGATTCATAAAAAGTATGATGTTCCAATTCATAAGAACCAAAATCATCACCAGAACGTTCAATATAAAACTGAGCTTGAGCTTTAGAATTAAAGCGTTCTATTAATTGCTCAAGCCTTGTTTTATCTCTTATGAGTATTGCTTTTTCAAAATCCATGTTTTAAACTTATTCTTTAGTTCTAACCAAGGTATCTAATAGCTCTGGGGAAATATTTAAGTTTCCAATTTTATCAGCATTTTCAGCCAATTCTCTAAATGCTAAAGCAATATTATTACTTGGGGTATTCCCATTTGTACTAATAGCCATTAATGTTTTCCAATCTAAGGCTTGGTAAGGTTTTAAATTTGCATTTAACACATACTCTTTAACATCAGCTTCTTTCTTTTCATTGGTAACCTGAATATTAATTAAAGCTTTCTTTTGTTCTTCAAGTGAAATATTAGAAGTCATTTCCATTTCTTTTAGTTGCTGCTCATTCGTTTGCTTTACAACATCAGTTTCCATTTTCTTCTCTACAATTTGCTTTTGTTTCTCTTCAACTGCAATTTCTGTATTTAACTCACTTTCTTTAATGATACGCTCCTGCTCTACAGCAAAATTTCTACGCTCATAAATAGCTTGATCAGCTTCTTTTTGTAGTGACTCTCTTGTTTGAGCTTCTAAAGCACGAGCCATTTCTGGGTTAGGTGTAACGCCAAGAATATTGATACTTAACACCTCTAAACCTAACATTTCTACTGTTTTTGATTGCTGAATAGTCGTAAAAACTTCTGATTCAATTGCTCCTAATTTTCGCAATGCTTCTTTTAGATTCAAGCCTTGTAGGATTGTTGCACTAGCCGTTTGTGCTTCATTGATGATACGTTGCTGAATTTTTTCATAATCATTCTTAATATACTGCCCGTTTTTATTTACCGTAAAATCAAGTGCTTCAGCCAATTGTTTTGGATTTTGAATTTTGTAGGTAATTTGTCCTTGTAAAGTAACTTCTTGATAGTCTTTGGTAGTTTCATTAAAAACAAACTGAAAATCATTACTCTGTACTGGTATTGAAACAATTGATGAATTTGGAGAAAAATAAAAGAATGACAAGCCTCTTCCCTCTTGCTTAATTTTACCGTTTTTGTAATGAATTACATAATTCATTGAATCGAATTTAATATAGTTAACTCCTAGCATAACATATAGTTTTAAAGTCCGTTATTAATTCTATCTCTTATTTCTTGTAAATTAATCTGATTGATGAATTTACCTTCTTCATATATCACTTGTAATTCTCCTTCTTGCTCTTCTGTCTCCGTTACTTGGTCAATTAGAACATATTCATTTTCAATCAACTCAACTTTTACAAGCCCCTTAGCTGATTTTTTAATGCCATCATCTGTAATAGGGTCTTTAAAAATTTCTCTTCGTTCACCATTTACCACTACTGAAGTTGCTTTCATTGCAAAACCAAAGGTATCTCTAGTATTAAATTGATACGTAAATGAACCAATTCCTAACACCACATTGGTTGTTGCGAATCCTTTTTCATGCAAGCGTTGGCATATTTGCTCTGCTCTTTCAGTAGTAATACTATCGCCATAAATAGCACCTATATGTGCATCTAATACTTTGTACCCTTGTTTGTTTACAATACCTCCAAATACATCCCACAACAGCTCTACAACGCCTTTTTCTTTAGGAGTCTTCCCTCCTAATGTTCTTGCTTCCCCACAAATAATTGTAACTGGGTCGCCGCTATCAGGACGTATAACCAGTTTACCGTCTCTTGCCAATACGTCAGCCTTCAATTTTGGTAAATAATCAGTAAGTACTTTCCATAAATCCCAAGTATCACTTACTACTGATAATATCCCTGTAGGATAGGTATTCATTAACTGCTTGAATGTTCCTATTTCATCATCTTTAGTTCCCGCACACATAACAGAGTGTTCCGTTGCATTTACAGAACCAACAACAAACCCTTCAGCATTGTAATATTTACGTAAGCCACTAATTACCGGCAAGGTATCAGACCCCATAAATACAGTGGCATGTCCCATACCAGAAGATTGAGAACTTTGTAAGCCACCCATACCTCTCATTGAAAAATCATGTCCTTGGAAATCGATAAAACTTAAATTGTCTTCATCTGTGGTTAATGCCCATTTTTTAAAAATCCGCTTATAGTTAATCGCTATTGTAGCAGAAGTCATAGGTTGCCATAACATCGCAGATAAAATAGTTTCAAGGAAATTGGTTACCCAATAAAAATCTGCATGGGTATTAACTACCGTAACCATTGGTACTCTAATAGGCACTTCTACCCCTTCTTGTAATGATTTTACTCTAATTGGTAAATATTGTAAATCGTGTAATTGTTCATAATGAGCAACATCATAATCAGAACCTAAGTACATTGATAATTCTTCCTTTATTTCATTACACACTTGTGCTTTAGGTTTAGAGAAGAAATTGTCTTCAAAATAATCATGCAACCATTTCATAACAAACTGCTGTCCAAAAGACACTACTTTATCACATCCTTCTGGTGCATATTTATTACTACGTGGTGTCCAGTTTGAATATACGTGTTCTGTTCCTTTTGGATATTGTTGGTGATGTCCTGTTTTATAACCGTCAGTTAAAAGTAGTCCGTTCATATTTTTATGTTTTAGAATTCCTATTTGCGTAACTATAACACAAATTATTTTCACTTATTTTGAATGATAACATTTGTAGCATAAAAAAAAGGAAGAAACTAGTTAGTTCCTTCCTTTTTCATTTGGATATAAAGATATTAGCGAATCACTTTGCCAATACTCTTTTGTTTCAATATCTAGTATAGAGAGTTTACCTGTAAATGCAGCACCTGTATCCATATTCCATAAATTAACACGATTCCAAGGATGACCAATACCCCACTCTAATGTGGGCGTATGACCAATATAAATCTCTTTAAATAATTTAAGTCGTTTAGGAAAGCTTCTTTCATCTTTTAATACTTTACCATGTACTGCCAGTGCGGTTTCCCATAAAGTTCTATCCCATCCAAAATTAGTTTTATAATGCTCTTTTTCAGGTCCATGCATTGAAGAATAACCTGCATGTATAAATAAACGATTCTCATCATCAATAAGATAGTTCTTCATGCGATTAAAGAAGTCTAAATGAACTTCCCTTTCACTAGACGATATATTCTTGTAGCTTTTTATTGTAGATAAACCACCATGTTGATACCAAATGGGATTTATTTCTCCTGTCCCCAGCCATTCATGGCACCAAGCATCATGATTCCCATATATGAAATCACAAGTATATTGAGCTTCTAATTCAATTAAGAACTGAATTACTTGAGCAGATTCACTCCAACCATCTACCAAATCGCCTAAAAAAATTAAATGATCCTCTTTTTGAAGAGCAACTTGTTCTAAAACCTGTTGCAAGCCTCTTAAACCACCATGTATATCTCCTATTACTAAAGTTCTCATTTTATGTTTTTATAAATGATTAACTAGTCTTTTAAAACACTGTATTTATTATTTAACCGATCTGCTAAATCTAATATATCTTCCATTCTAGCTAAAGAAACCATCCAATATTCAGGAAAATTAAGGCTTTTATAGTAAACTCCAGCAATTCCTCCTGTAATAGCACCAGTTGTATCAGTATCATGACCAAAATTTATAGCTTTCAGTACTGCTTCTTCATAGGTGTCTGTTTTTAGAAAACACCAAATACTCGCTTCTAATGGTTCAATTACATATCCACCAGACTTGATATCCTTTTTAGCTACATCATTTAATTTTGATTGTATTACTCGTTCAAAATGCAATCTTTCGTGTTCTGATAAATTTATTATCTCCCATAAGCCTTGAATATCTTCTCTAGTTTTTTCATAAGCTTCTTGTTTACTGTGTCCATCAATTAAATTTTCAATTAACTTCAAATATATCATACAGCTCATTCCTGCTCTAATATGTCGATGCGTCAAGGCAGAGTTTTCCCAAACAATATCAAACTGTTTTTTAATATTTTTACCCTTAATTTCAAATAGCAAAGGTATAATCCTCATTAAGGAACCATTTCCATTATCATACTCCTCTCCTTCATATTTTAATAGCTTCATATCTTCTAAATCATCACTTAATACGATAGATTCTAATCTGGTAATTGATCTAGCTGTAGTCATTCCAATATCAAATACATGATCTCTAGCCGCCCAATAAGCTTGATTTTTCCATTTGATAAAGTTTAAAGCTACGGATTTCAAAGTATATCCTTCCACCATAGCTTCTGCTAAACAGAAAGTCAAAGAACTGTCATCAGACCAAGTTCCAGGAGGTTGTTCATGTGTACCATAGCCAACCATATCTTTAGCTGGTGAAGTTTCCATATCTTCTCTATCTAGAAATTCATAAGGAACTCCTAATGCATCACCAATAGCAACTCCAAATAACATGTCTTTAGCTATATTTTTCATTTTATTTAAATTCTATATATTCTGGTGAAACCACCTCAGTCAGCCATACACCGTTTTCAGAAAGGAAAAAGGAACAACCACTTTTATACATTTCTCCTGATCTTACTCTTAAAATAACAGGCTTTCCTCTTCTTGACCCAACACTAATTGCTGTATCTCTATTAGTACTTAAGTGTACATGTTGTCTACTCATTTTTAACAATCCTTTATTCTGGATAGCTTCCATAAATTTAGGCACTGTACCATGAAACAAAAAATCAGGTGGTTGTACTGCTTGTAGTTCTAAATCAACATTAACTGAATGCCCTTGATTTGCTCTAATCCTTAATCCATCATCACTGATTATAAAGCGTTTCTTGTCATTTTCTTCAACTACTACTTCAAGTGTTGTTCTATCTAAACGGATTCCTTTTTTATTAATTCCTTTGATTAATTCATCAATTAACAGCCATCCATTTTCATCTAAAACAGCTTTTATATGTTCAGGTCTGTGTCTTAAAATAAGACTCATGAGTTTACTTACTCGTTTTATATTTATGCTACTCATATGATGAGATTTAATTTTTTATTCAATTCATTATTAGTAAATAATAATGGTTTCTCTTTAGGAAGGATTAACTTATCCAACTGGTTTAATTCTACAAGTTTTCCTTGCTCTCTAACATATTCTGAAATATCTTCTATTTCAATAATGTCTTCATTAGAATAACTCGCTATCTGCTTACCGCGTATTCCAATTTGAATAGCTCTACGTTCCAATTTTGCTCCATATGGATCATGATCAGGATCCCATTGTAAACGAATATCTGATTCTTTAACTAATTTTTGCCATTGTTCTTTTGACTCATGTATCGCAGGTTTAAATGTTGAGTGAACTGCATTTGTAGCATATCGTTCAAAGGCTTCTCGTTTTAAATGTATGGCTAAAACAACTTCTTGCCCCACTTTTGTACCCCAACCATTGCGATACATCATCCATAAAAAATTAGGTTTTATCCATGTCATTCTGTTTAAACTAAACGCACCACCAAAATATTGATTTTTCGCGGCATAGTTCCCTATTTCTGGTCTGTAAGATTGATAAACAACAATGCCATCATCGTTGTATTGTGCCATAATATGATGGCCTTCTTTTGGCCAATCATTTAATTGTTCTGAATATGGCTTTAATTCTAGTTTCATTTTATTCAATTTGAGTCTTCTAACTCATTTATTAATTTGTTATAAATTCGATAGTTTTCATCATCATAGCAGACAAAAACTACTACATTTTAATTTTCTTTAAGTATATGTTTTACTTAAAATCATATACTATTACTTCTACTCCTTTTTCGATTAACTCTGATTGAATAATTTCTTCAATTATCTCCCATTTGCCTCCAGCTAACCCACATCCTATTCTGGGCATATGAATTACAGCCTTTAATATGTGAGATTTTTCAGCGATTAACTTCAACCCTTTCCTAACTTCGTCATATCTGATTGGAGGAACACCTGTTTTACCCCTATTAATTTTATGCTGTCCAATTAAATTAGCTATCCAAATATCCTGCTCAACATTAACAAACTGAACTTTTCCCAATTCAAAACCTATATTTGACTTGTACCATTTTCTATATTCTGACTCTGGTAGCTTCCATTTATTAGAAATTGCCATTACAAAACCTTTACCCCATCCTCCAATATCATTACAGATGTGAACTATAATTTTATTTTCACTTCCTATTGGAGCGGTTGCATCTCCAGTAATATATTTTATAGTATTCATCTTAATATGTTTTTTAAAGTCAATTGCTTAATAGTAGTATCATCTAAAGTACTGAAAGAATCAGTAGAAATAATATCATCATATACCTTTGCTAATTCGTCACTTCCTTTACTAAATATCCCGTGTGAAACTACTAATAGTAGCTTACCAGCATTATGTTTTTTTAATTCCGTTGCTAAGCCTAAAAAAGTTCCTCCACCATCACAAATATCATCGGTTACAACACATGTCTTTCCTTTTAAGTCTTCATGATATACTTTGACCCCACTAAGTTTACCTGTACTTACATCTCTTGTTTTTCCACATTCTACTACTGTTACACCACCAAGATATTGTGCCGTTTTATAAATTTTCTTTAAAGCACCACCATCTGGAGCCACCAAATAAAAATCTTCTAAATCCTTAGTAGCATACTTAACAAATGAATTATTAGTTACTACTTCTACATTTTCAAGTAAAGCTGCTGTTACTTCACTATGAGGATCAAATACCATAACGCTATTCAGTTGTAGCTCGTTTATTAAGTTCGCATATACTTTTACGGTCAATGATTCTCCTGTAACCATAACCCTATCCTGTCGAGCTGCTGGAAAATAGGGTAAAAACAAGTTAATTGTCTTTACATGCATTCTTCTTAAAGCATCTACTGCTATTAGTAACAAGCCCATATCATTAAAACTTTTTACCCTAGTAGTTATCGTAATCTCATCTACATCAGTTAAATCCGTTTCTATTTTTATATGTGGTTCTCCTCCATTAAATACAAATGCTGTAAAAGCAATTGATTTTTCAAAAGGTTGAAATTGGCTATCTAAGTTTAAATACTTCATAATAATCTTTATTTGCGTAATGATGACACAAATATAATTGATTTAAATTGATGTAACCAAATAATTTGTGTAAAAAAAACACTTATTATTTTAACTTACTGTATTTTAGTTGTTTAATTAGCATACTGTAAAATTGAACACCTAAGTTTTAATAATATAAATTGATAATTGTATATTTATTGCGTGAAAAGGACGCAAAATATAGAAATAGCTGTTGATGCAATAGTATTTGGATACAACAAAGAAGATGGTGTTAGACTATTACTTATAAAAAGGAAGTACAATCCTTTTAAAGGCGAATGGGCTATTCCTGGTGGGTTTGTATTAGATAATGAATCCTTAGAAGATGCTGTAGAAAGAGAATTACAGGAAGAAACTGGAGTTAAAATAAACTACTTGGAGCAGTTATATACTTTCGGTAAACCTGATCGTGATCCAAGAAGAAGAATTATTTCTGTTGCTTATTTTGGTTTGGTAAAATCAAGTCAGTTTGAAAAGTTAAATGCTGCAACTGATGCAGAAGAAGCACAATGGTTTAATATAAATGAACTTCCTAAGCTTGCTTTTGACCACCAAGAGATTTTGAAAATGGCTATTGAGCGTTTAAGAGCAAAAATAACATACCAACCTATCGGTTTTGAACTACTTGAACAGAAGTTTCCTTTTTCAGATTTAGAACACCTCTACGCTGCCCTATTGGACAGAGCTATAGATAGACGTAATTTCAAAAAGAAAGTAATGAGCTTAGGTATCTTAGAAGAATTAGATGAAAAAGCGAAATCTACTGGTGCTGGTAGACCAGGTAATTTGTTTCAATTCAATAAAGCAACTTATAAGCGTTTATTAAAAGAAGGAATGCATTTTGAAATATGAGCACTGATTTTCAACCATTATTTCAGTTTATTGCAAATACAGTAGCACTTAAGACTAAAGATGAATCACTACTGTCTTCAAAACTTATTACAGAACAATTTGAAAAAGGCGATATAATTTTACAACAAAATAAGGTTTGTAAAAATTTAAAGTTCGTTATTTCAGGTGTATACAGAGTATATCAAATTAATGAAGGAAAAGAAATTACTAGTTATTTTAATTATAAAGAGCGTAACCCTTTTGTAGCCTCATTTATAAGCTTATTAACTAATAAACCTAGTACTGAAATTATTGAATGTATTGTACCAGGTAAATTGATTACTATTAGCTATCAAGATTGGAAAAACCTATACCAAATAAGCCATGAGTTAAATACTTTTGGTAGAAAAATGGCTGAATACAATTATGTGTTGGCTATGGAACGTATAGAATCATTACAATACCAAAGTGCTTCTGATAGATACCAGATATTCTTAAAGCACTACCCTAACCTATTAAATCAAATACCACATCATTACATTGCTTCTTATCTAGGTATTACTCCTGAATCCTTAAGTCGTATTCGTAAAGCAGCATTCAAAAGTTAAATCTTACCATACATCAATGCACACTTTTTCTAGTATGCAGATATTTGATATATGGAAAACAATAAGATATATCAGGTATTAAATAGTATCTGTAAAGACGGTAATTCTTCAGACATTAAGCAATGTGTTGAAATAGTAAATAAACACTATAATGCTAGTAACAGACACTATCATACACTCAATCATGTGTTTAAACTATTACTTCAGATAAAAACCACAACAATCAGTAATAGTGATAAATACGTATTGTGTTTAGTAGCGATATTCCATGATGTAATTTATAATTCTACAAAAAAGGATAATGAATTTCAAAGTGCATTATTTGCTAAAAAACGGCTAACAAAACTAAAGGTTAATACTGAATTTATCAACACCGTTTGCAAGTTGATAGAAGCAACAGCTATACATGAATCTGATAATAAACTAAGTCAATTATTTAATGATATGGATCTTTCTATTTTAGGTACTGAAGCAAAAGAATACAAAAATTATTGTGCTCAAATTAGAAAGGAATACAGCACTACCCCCTATTTATTATACAAAATTGGAAGAAAAAGGTTTCTAAAAAGTATGTTATCAAAGCCTCGTATTTTCTTTACGGAGCAATATAAAAAGTTAGAAAAACCTGCAAGAACTAATATGTTAATGGAACTTAAATCATTGTAAATATGAGAACTACCTATATAAATGAGTTGCCCATAGTTGAAATAGACAATTTTTTATCAGAAACTGAAGTTGATAAATTACTAAATACAAGATTAAATAGTTTCACCAAAGCTAGCAGTCATTACCCGGAGTACTATCGTAATAATGATCGTTTAATTGAAGATAATCAAGTACTTGGCAAGGAATTGTTCAACAAAATGCAACAATTTAAAAAGATAAGGAATGTATTTCCAAATCAATTCAATGGGCTAAACGAACGTTTAAGATTTTGCAGATATCAGAAAAATCAAGTCTTTAATACCCATCAAGATGGAGTCTATTACCCTAATGAGTATCAGGAATCAAAATATACATTCTTACTGTATCTAAACGGTGGAGAAGATTTTATTGGTGGTAATACGTATTTTTATACTAACAAAAACGATTGTAAACCTGTGAAGAGTATAACTCCTAAAAAAGGTACACTTATCATTTTTGATCATCGCATATGGCATCAAGGAGCTATAATTACTCAAGGGAATAAGTATATCCTACGTTCTGATGTATTCGTAAATAGAAATAAACAAGCAAAACATCACGATGGTTATATATGGAGTTTATTGAAATTTAATGAACAGCAATTTTTAAGCTGTGGTAGAGATACTAAAATAAAAGTATGGAATAGACAACTTCAATTACAAAACACCATTAAAACGCATTCAAAATCTGTTTTAAAGATAGTTCAGTTATCAGATTCGGTATTCATTTCTTGCTCTAGGGATTTTACATTAAAAAAATGGAATCTTAAAGGAGTAATATTAAATAGTATTGAATTAGATGAAATGATATTGAGTATAAAAGTGAACCATGATACCCAAATACTATTGGCTGTTGGAACAAGTGGTATGCTGTATGTGTTTGACTTTGAACTTCAGTTGCAAAAAACTGTGAAAGTTCATGACAATTGGGTTTGGGATGCTGCAATTCATTCTAATGACACTGTAATAACATGTAGTGAAGATGGTGCTATCAGAATAACAAATATTGTCACAAATGAAATAAAAACACTTTATCAAGATACAGGTCCGATATTCTGTTTACATATAAAAGAGAACGGTGATCTATATGCAGGCTCAAAAAATGGAATACTAGTAAAAATTGAAAGTAAAAGTCAAAAAACAGAGAAGATAAAACTTCATAAAGATGGTATTCGTTCAATCATAACTCACAATGAGAATGTACTCACATGTGCTGAAGATAATAGCGTAATGAGTTATAATTTTAATACCAATTACAAATCCATAGTATCTAATGCTGAAAATTTCATTCAAGATATAATTAGATTTGAGGATAAGATATATACAGCTGGTTTTGATGGGAAAATATCGGTTAGTACACTATAAAATAGAAAAGCAACTCCTTTAAAAGGAATTTATCATAACTCATGCTTCCGTCTCTACAAAATAAAATCTACAGTTTTAAATTTATATTTGACTCTTTTACAGTAAACCTGAGTATTTATATTACATCCATAACTTTTCAAACCTACTACTAATAACTCTAGTGTAATGGGCAGTGTGTTTCGGATCTCTATGTCCTAAATAATCCTGAATCAGCCTTAAGTCATAACCTTTATTAGCTAAATAAAACCCGCATGAATGTCTTAATGTGTGTGGATGTACATTTTCTAGTTTTGCCTTCTCTCCTATTGTAGAAACAATATAATTTACTGCTTGTCTGGTAAGAGGCAAACCTCTTTCATTAACAAATAGCCAAGGTAAATTATCTTTCCTAGAAGTTAAATAACGTTTTATAGCTCTTAATTCGTCACCAGAGATTGGATGTTCCACAGAAAGTCCATTTTTCAACCTACTAACCCAAACCCTAGATTCTTTTAGATTGATATCTGATATTTTTAGTTTTATTGCTTCTGACACTCTCAAACCATGTCGATACATCATTAGTAGCAAAATATAATTTCTTTTGGGGTATCTGGTTTTTTTTGAAGCTTTTAAAAGTAGTTTTATTTCAGGATCACTTAAGTAATCTTTTGATCTCTCATGTGAATTTGTTGTAGTTTTTTCATCACTCTTTACATTACGCCTGTTGGTCATCATTTTATAGTTATCAATTAGCCTAATGGAATATACGATAAAAAAAGCAAACTCTTTACATAATACGGATTTTGTAAAGAGTTAGGACGTTTACAAAGTTTTAAACCCAATATAATTTAGGGTTTAGATAAATTTTGTGAAATTAAAGATTGATTTCTTTAAATAAATCAAAAAGTGTTATTTGATAATATTTACAAAGAGCTCCTAATGTGCTTAGTGTAATGTTAGCTTTTCTTGACTCTATTCTAGATATATGGATGCCTGTGTCATTATAAACATCTTCCTGGGTAAGTCCATTTTTCTCTCGTAACAATTTTAAACTTGTCGAAATTTTTTGTAATAATTCTTCGTTACGTAAATGACTTCCCATAGAGGTATGAAAAGTCCAAAAAATTCACGATTTTAGTAATGACATATATGTCATTAAATTCATTAGTAGATTATATGGAATACGAAATCATAATATCAAATAAAACGCCCGAGACATTATTGGAGATAATTCCAAAATATTGGATTTTAGAACAAGAAAAGTTCAAACATCTAATAGAAGATATTGCCTTAAATGAGTTACTAATTGAGAAAACAATTAGCGAAATATTACATTATTCATATTGTCTTATTCAGACTGCCCCTTGTGGATTGTGCTCTTCCAGAGCAGCAATAAAAATTAATAATAGGGAGCATCTTTCTGAAGAATTAAAAAGTAAGAATTTAATATGTGATTACTGTAAAATGTTTTCACCAAATTTCAACAAAAACGAACAGGTTTCTAATGATTTAAATTATAAATTGGGTTTATTAACCGAAGAAGAATATACTGTATTAAACGGGATCATACACTTGAAAACAAAATTTCTGATCTATCGTCACATCTTTAATAACGATTTAGAAGATCATACGATATGGAAAGTAGTAAACAAAATCGAAAAACTAGGTCTGATATGGATTGAACGAGATACTAACTGGAAAATTATATCATTCCGCTTTAATCAAGAGTTAGTTAATATAATTGATGATTTAGATATATAATTCTTTTTGATAATGAAGATAATTTTCAATACTATTTGTTAAGTCGCCAATGTTTTTTATTAACAAAAAATTTGCATTGATATCTTTTTTGGATGTAATTTTATATGCTTCGCACACACCTATGATTTCCTCTTTTGTTAAGTTATACAATGGGATAATAAGATTAACTCTTCTAAAAAATTCTGGAACCCCATTTTTCTGTGCACTATTCCATACTTTTAAATTTTCAACAAAATATTGTGGACCAGCAAGTACTATACCTAGTCTGCCCTCTGTCAAATCTCTCAATTCATGTATTAATCCTAACTGTTCAGGGTTTAGCATACCTCCTTCATCAATTATTAACAAATGTTTTTC
>Ga0209396_1001991_pt1 | contig 21920 bp, 10 predicted proteins | sample GOMGulsemesocosm_6_FD_184638 | JGI IMG/M metagenome (GOLD analysis project Ga0209396, IMG submission 184638) | Methane-oxidizing microbial communities from mesocosms in the Gulf of Mexico - GOM8C Gulf of Mexico (SPAdes) (version 2) | ecosystem: Environmental > Aquatic > Marine > Cold seeps...
AGTGTAGAAATTCGACCATATTCTCCTGAGCAATCACTTTGGTATCCGCCTCACGCCACAACTCCACACCACCGGTGTGATCACCGTGAGCGTGGGTAAGAATAATCGAGTGAATCGGACCATCATTGACGTCGGTCAACAGCTTTTTGTGGCGTGGTGCCATCGCTGCCAACGAAGTATCAATAATGACATTCCCCTCATCGGTAAGCACCATGAAGGTATTACCAAAGCCAGTGGCTTTATAAATCACATCATTAATTTTTTGTGCTTCTACCTGTGTGCTGCCCTGTTTCAGGAGAAGACTTGAATCCACCTTATCCAAGGCCTCAGGCCGATATTCATCAGCACAGACCAGACTACCGAGCGCCATCAGGCCTACTGAAAGCCAGCCTTTGTAACTATTTATCACGTTTAATTCCTCATTAATGATCGATTATTTTTTCTTTCTAAAACAAAAACATGCTTTTTAAAATTCCAACAACTTCTACTCTTTGAACACGACCCTCTTCACCTAAGCTGCGGTCATAACCGCCACAATCAAACAGCTGTGCCTTGTAGGGTGTTCACCGCATAAGCACTGGGAGAGGTAGCAGGAGAGACGGCCAAGATCATGGCTGACACGGCGGGGGTAATTCTTTGCCAATCGTTTTTCATAGGAGATTCTCATGTAAAAAATCCCCTCCGCAGAGGGGAAAAGAGAGAAAAATGAATTGCTTGGCACTGCCATGCCACTTGAAAAAGTGGGTTTTTGCTGCGCGCCATAACATTATATTTGATGGGTGGTGCATTGCCTGATCATTGATCGCGGTGTCGACAGGCGGCCCGAAAAACGAATGTTATTCCGGGAGCCTGCCAGTGTGGATAGACTAAGTCCTGTTAAGCGGCCTTAGAAATGGTACGCCGCTTTAAGATTCACGGTGCGTGGAGCACCCAAAGCACAGCGCTGAACGGAGGTGTTATCCGCGGCATCCACCGCACCCAACGGCCCGCCGAATCCCTGGTTAAAAATTGTCTGGCAGTAACCTTCGTCGGTGAGGTTGTTGGCAAACAGGGTCACATCCCAATCCCATGAGCGTACACCCATACGCGCATTAGCCAGTGCGTAGGATGCCTGTAAAGACTGCGAGTTGTTATTGGATGAGGCGCCGATATTCTGCTCATCGATCCAACTGTAGCTACCACCTACAAACCACTGCATGCCGTTGGCAAAGGATTGTGTCCAATCGGCTGAGATGTTGGCCTGCCACTCGGGTGAATAATTCCGGCGTTCACCTGTGAGGTCTTGCACATCGCCACCAGGCAGTCCAGGGGCTCCCACAAAGCTCAGGTACTCGGAGTCTAGGTAACTGATTCCGGTGACAATTCGCAAGGGTTCGATCGGCGCCCAGTTGATGTCGGCCTCCATACCCTGCTGTCGTAACTCACCGGCGTTGACAACAATGAAGGAGATACCATCAAAGGCCCTATCCTGGAAGTCGGCCATATCGGTGCGATAGAGCGACACATTGGCGGTCATGTAACCATCGAGCAGGGTACTCTTCAGCCCCAGTTCGTAATTTGTTGTTTCCTCAGCATCGAAGACTCGACGTTCCACTCCCAGAGCCTCCTTTCCCCCCGACGCCGAGTTGAAGCCGCCGGATTTGTAGCCAGTGGACAGGGTTGCAAACAACATAGTGTCCTCGGACGTATGCCAGTTAACATTGGCAAAGCCGGTGGTTGCCGACTCGCTAATCTTCATGCCCTCGGTGGTCTCCGCCCCTGTAAACGGCGACACGGCAGGGTTGTTGGTCGCCATAACATAATCGCCATTTTTCTCATCTTGGGTCAAGCGTATGCCCAGTGTGGTGTTCCAGGTATCGTTGATATTCCAAGTGGCCTGTCCAAAGGCTGCGATACTCTCCAGCTCCTGACCGAAGCTGATCTCGCTAATGGGTGCTAGAGGATTGGCAAGACAAACGGCCTCAGGAAATTTAAGGTTAGCCATAGTCGGACAAAAGGCATCACCGCCGCTGCGTGGCTGCCCAATATCGTAGGATTCCTGGTAGTAGAACAGGCCGGCCAGCCAATCCACGGTTTCGCCGCCTGGCGACATCAACTGCAACTCCTGCGATAGGGTTTCGGTCGTATAGTTAGAGTCCGCAGGAATCAGATCAGCGGCCACCTTTACATCATTACCCGAGCTATTGGCATCCCAGTCGCGAACGGCAGTTATCGAACGCAGCGCCAAGCCATTGCCAAGTTCGTAGTTGAAATCAAAGGACAGGCCCTTCTGCTCATCCTTAAACTCATCGTTGTGAGCCTGATTTATTGTCCCGTCGTAGGAATCTGCGGTCACCGGCGAGGCGCCATAGAATGCTTCGTTCCTTCCTTCGTACGCAGCGGTGCTTGTTGAATTTAATACTTCAACGATATTACCCCCTGAATTGATTTCAGAGTAGTCTGCGGTCACCAGTAATGACGTCTTGTCACTCAGGTCAAACAGCACTTTACTGCGGACCACGAGGTCATCGCGTTCACCAACCTCCTGACCATCGTAGGAATTGTAACCATAGCCGTCGCGGTCGGCATACGTGAAAGCCACCCTGGCCGCTACGCTGTCACTGATGGCAGTATTGAACACACCGGTGGTTTCAACGGCACCGTAATCGCCTTGGCTAACCTCAACCATGCCCTCGGTTTCCTGGCTGGGGTTATTGGTGGTCATATTCACTGCCCCCGCTACCGTGTTGCGGCCAAACAATGTGCCCTGAGGGCCACGTAGCACCTCAAAGGAGTTGACATCCAACAACTTGCCGATCACGGAACCCGGTCGGGGATAATACACACCATCGACAAACACACCGACGCTGGACTCAATAGCGGAATTACCGGACGCGCCAATGCCACGTATGGATATGCGACTATTGGTGGGCTGACTCGAGGTGGCAATGGAGAAATTGGGTGTCATGCGGGCGACATCATCAAAGGTTGCGACGCCTTTTTCTTTCAAAAAGTCACCGCTGAAGGCGGTGATGGATAGTGGCACGTCCTGAATGCTCTGGGTGCGTTTCTGGGCGGTTACAATAACCTCTTCTATTCCATAGCTACTATCTTCAACGGCTACCTTTTCGCTAACATCTTCAGCTAAAGCACCAGTAGCGGCCTCTTCTGCAAAAGCATTAAAACTGCTGATGGCCGCGACAGCGGCGATGGTAATGGCCAATCTGCTTTTTTTAAAAGCAGGATTGAGTTTCTGGTTTCTCATGTTGCGCTCCTAATACTTTGTTATTTTTATATCTACTACTTTGACTCACTCAACTTACTGGTCGAAGTAGGATTAGGCGTCCGAACGGGTAAGCTCGGACAAAATAAATCATAAAAATTTACCGATAAATCCGTTAACAATGCCGCCCAAGCTAGGCGGTGACTGGTTGCTGAGGTAAATTAGTTTGTTTTCATATTTTTTAAAAAATAACCAAAAAACATTTTCAATCTGTCCAGTTTTATAGGCTTGGACTTAAGGCTTTAGTGAGTATTTACATTAATATCTCTTTTGTGAATGGTCATTTCGGCCGTTTCAACCTCGGGTAACAGAACGTCGCCGGTGATGCCATTTTCAGCCTTCATCCGGCTTATAAAAGCCAGATTGCTTATAACCTAAAGAAACATTCAGCATAAGAATGAAAGAAGAAGGGTGAGTTGTTTCATCACTTTAGTGAAAAAAATACAAAAATGAGTGCTGCTCGGCATAGCGTATGGCGGCATTAAATAGCAAGAAATGAGCGCTAATGGAATTCAGCTAATACACGGAAAACTAACCTCCTTTTATGGAATTTCCATGTACAAGCAAAATAACTATAAATAGAGGAATTAATAATGAAGCTTAAGATTTTAGTTAAACCTCCACCACTTATTTCGGTGGGGTTTGATTAAAGTCTGACACAAGCTTTACAATTTATTGGCAACTCCCCCCTAATCGTTGATATCTTCACGCCCAACAATGGCAGTAGAAAACGGCTACCGCCTTAAGGGCAAAGCCATTGAATGTCTAGACTGAATTAGAGTTGATCAGACAAATTTAGGGGGGAGTTAGCTTACAAAAATTACAGACGTTATTTAGCCTTGCCCTTTACTCACTACCCCTGCAGGACGCCAAGGTTCAGCCAATAGTTATTCATGGTGAACCTTCATATAAAAAAAACCCTCCGAAGAGGGGAAAAACAGCTCGAAAATTTAGCGTTTGCCTCGACGACGAATGGCCGCGGCGGTATTTACTCCCTACTCCACAGTGACTACAACATCGTCGATCGCGATAAACTCGAACTGATCGAGACTGGTGGCTTCAATTTTGAACTTAAAATTGCTACTGAAATATTCAGGGTTTTGCGCACTCGTCAACGTAGTGGTGAATTGCAGCCAGGTGTTCTCAGCATCATCGCCAAGCTCTTCAAGATCCACATAGCTGCTTCCATTCCATATCTGTATGCGAACGTCATCATCAGCATCAACTCTTATATTGTAATACCAGAACGATATCGTCAGCGACGTTTTACCCGAGGTGTCTAGCTGCGGTGACTCGAGGTCGTTTGAATCTTTATTGCCCCTAACTGCGGTGCTTGATGAATGGGACGTCCATGTCGTGGTGGCCCAATCGGTGATCCAGCCAGTCCCATTGAAGTTCTCCATGTCATCTTTTAACAGCTCGACTGGACCGCTTCCCCCCTCTAGAACCACGATTTCCATAATCGCCGTATCCGAACCGCCATTACCATCACTCACCATAACAGTCACGTCTTCGGCACCTATGTAAGCCCCATTGGGCGTACCCGAAAGCGTACCGTCGGGCGCAATTGTTAACCAGCCAGCCCCACTGACTTTGGAGTACGTCAGCGTATCGCCGTCAGCATCCGTGGCGGAACCGGCAATGGTATCGCCGTATGCCACATCGGCAGTACCATCCGACACATTAAAGGGAAGCGCAGTAAAGAATGGCGCGTTGTTGCTGCTCTGTTCCACAACCGTAATTTCAAGCTCTTCTTCAACAGCTGTATAGATACCGTCTGAGACACTGACGGTGAAAGTATTCAAACCAGTATTAACCAATGCAGGTGTACCGGAAAGCGTCCCGTCGGTGGCGACACTCAACCAGCTCGGCCCCGAAACCTTGGCAAAGCTTAACGGGTCACCATTGGAGTCGCCTGCGTTGTCCGACAGCGTGGCGCCACTATAGGCCGTGTCGACTGTCGCGCCGATTTCAACTAGCGGGCTTGAATAGAAGTACGGAGGTGCAGGATCTATTGTTGCGTCGTTATAGCGATGTGCATAAGACTCATCCTGCCAAACGTCATAAGCCAATTGGCGGATGTCGTAGGTCCAAGTATTTTGATACGTCGGTATATTCGTTAGCGTTCTAACATCGGTTTCAGGGTATAAGGTTTGATGCCAGATCAAGCCTTGCACATCTTCCATGATATCGCCGGGGTGGCCGGTAGTATCAGTTTGTAAAGAATTTGCGCGATTACCGAATATTTGTACACCCAAAATTTCTGGGCCTAATTGACCTTGTTCGTATAATGCCCACAGTCGAGACATGGCTTCAGCAACGGGCATATGCAGCACGGTCAAATCCGGATACAAAACGCGCAATTCCTGCACTATTCTGTTCATCTCCAGATTTATAAGATCTTGGGTGGCTCGATTGTCCGCATAGGTCGTCTGGACGCTAGCGCTTGGCCAGCCACTCTGGATAACAAACGTATCGAAGGTACTTGCGTTGTATTGCAGTGTAAAGTCAATCCACTCGGCATAGTCTGCCACTTCGTTGTCAGGTGCGTCGCCACCAAATGCCACCGCAACAAGTTCGACGCCGCCTTTTTTGATTTCGGCTTTACCTAACGCATTATCGCCAGTTCTCCGCCAAAGAGAGCCTACATCACCGTTCGTTCCGCCTGCGAATTGGAGGTATTGGGTGTGGCGAGTATGCCCTGTATAAGGTGCCAGTACGGCAATATCATCGGTGCCGGGCCTGAAAAAGCTGTGCCCTAAGAAAATGGATTGGCTGAAGCCGTCCTTGTAGCCCACTTGGGCGAAAGTATTACATGCGCCCAGACAAAACGTGAGCGCTGCAACTATCGGGAAAAAAACGGGGTATTTGCTTGACCGCTTCCTCTGAGTGATTTCTTGTTTTTTACTTATTAGCATAACGTTTACTCCAAATTTATTTTTATGAAGGTGGTTAATACTGCATATGTAATTTAATCAATTCTGGCAGGTGATGTATCCCAGCCGGTCTGTTGGGATACATTGGACAGAAAATTTTGCGTTCCTTATTACAAGGGGCGTAGTGAACCCTTTAAGACAATTAAATGGGTCCTATTTCGACCGTTTAGAAAGGGGTAACGAGGCGCGGGTGCCCTAGCACGCCTTTGGAGTCGGCCAAACCAATCTTGGAGAAGAAATTGGACTCGTCGATGGAAATGGCCGCGGTGTGTGAAGTTAGTGTTTTTTAACCTTCAATGCAGGTGGTACCCAGCTGTTATCAAGCGCTGCCGCCTTAGGCCGGTAAACACGGGTGATCGCAATGAAGCGGCCATCGGGTGTCGGTAACCAGTTGGATTCTTTTTCCTTGCCCGGCGACTGCGATTGAAAATAGAAAGTCAGGCTGCCATCTTTATTGCGCTTTAAATCTTTAGAGCGATCACCCAGGGCATAGCGATCCAGAGGGTTGTCTACCAGATTGGTGGTCTGATCATACAGGGTGATAGACCAGAAAGCCTCGGCGGGTGGTTCCTCCCCTTTGGCAAACGTCAGCTCATAATCGGCTTTACTGGCGTCCAGAAAGTTGCCTTGGCTATCTTTAAACCCTGAGTAGTACTTTGCCTCCTCGTGATCATTTGAAATGATGCCTTTGGAATTGATAATGCCACGGTACAGGTATTTACCCACTTGGCCGGAGCGACCTTTATGACTGGGGCCTGCATCCCAGCCATTGAAGGCGGTCTGCTCATCACTGATAATATTATTGCGTGCCTTCACCAGCATACGGTGCCCATCTTTCGCCGCTCGCGCCAGCCCTCGTTTGGCATCTTCATCGAGGTTATCCAGATCTTTTCCCGGGCCTATATGGAGTTCTGCCAACAGATCCAGTATTGCTTTTTCTTTAGCGGCGGGAAGGTTCTCGGTCATGGCGCGATTAATGGTACGCCAACTGGCCAGAGGATCTTTCTTGGGACTATAAGGTGCCCAGACTTCCCATGAGGCGGGCAATTCAGCATCGGGCTTATCCCAATAACTTAAGGGTGTCAGGCGATACTGTTTTTGCAGGGCCGCTACATTGGCAAAATCTTCGCTACCATCCACCAAAGTGCGACCAATAATCAGCACCCAAGGTGTAGGCGAAGGCGGCAGGGCCTTTACCCCCTCTGGCAATTCACCTTCGAAATCCTTACCGTCCTTATCATAGTAAATGGCGAAGTCGCCAGCCGCACTGCCCGTGGTGCGCTGTCCCACATAGGCAAAGTTATCGGAATCATAACCCGCTATCTCAAATGTAAAATAACGCCCCCCCATCTCCGGGTGACTGAGAATGATTGGCTCTTCGCCCAGATTAAGCCAGGTAATAGAATAGAGCGTGTCATTGTTGGGTGAACCGCCATCACGGTATTCGGCAGTCGTAAACTTGTCGCCGTGATGGAAATGGTTAACCGGCATACTGCGGTCCTTGGCAATCCACTTCCAGCGCAGCTGGCTCATATACAAATAGGGATACGCGTAGGGATAGGTCGCCATGCCCAGAGAGTAGGCGTATTGCTCGCGCCATGAAATAGAGTCTTCAGAGTTCTGTTGATCAGCCGCAAGCGCCAGCGCACTCTCAGCCAGCAACAGCACGGCAATGACGGTAAATATTAATTGCCTTATACGTTTCATATTGTTCTATACCTCTTTTTTTTCATTTTTTTGGTCAGCCCCAAATAGCACATCGTCATTCCCGAGCACATCGTCATTCCCGCGAACATCGTCATTCCCGCGAACATCGTCATTCCCGCGAAGGCGGGAATCCATGTTTAAATGTGGCACTTCGCTTCTCTGGATCCCCGCCTTCGCGGGGATGACGGTACCTACTTCGCGGGGATGACGGTACCTATTCAACATTGGCATAACATCCAGCCCAATGCGTCCAAGCCTATCCATCTGGATAAAAAATTTCATCACAGTTAGCCCAGCAACCCCAATCGCCCCCACGTAATTGAGGAAAAGTCTGCCTCACTGTACGAAAGAAAAAGGGGGTGGAAGGGATAATCCCCCCGCCCCCTTTTTCCTTTTTTCTAGGAATAATCTTTTCGCTCAACCAGGCTAATCAGGGCTGTATGACCGACAAATTATCTATTGAAGCAGAAGTCCGGTTCGTGTGAACCGCGATGAAGCCTGACGTTTGATCGCTGTTGCTGGTATCAATCAACCGTTCATTATTGATCGAGATCTGAATAGATTCACCCGCTACCACGACCCTGTACGTTAGCCATGAGAAGGGCGAATATCCGGTCTGGGCAGATGCGATTAACGTAGTGGTGCCATTCGCGTGCAAGCACGCTCCTACAAGTTAATATTGATACCTGCTTGCAGGCGAACAACTTCAATCGAGGCTAATTAACATGGGTGTCCTAATTAGTTTGTTAGCTGAAATGAGCTGACTATTGTAAATGTGCTACCGCTTCATCCTTGTGCCGGGCTCCTTAATTCACGACATGGCTGTAATTTCCAGCGCCATGGCCGCCAGTGGTTGCACCATAGCACCGGCACCGGCTGAAGCCTTGTTAGACGCGTTACCCATTGACGCCCGCTTGGCCACGCCCTGAACAATCGCCGCTAAGCGGAAAAAGCTAAAGGCCAGATAAAAGGGCCAGTGGTCGATTTTTTTAATGCCCATCTGTTGGCAATACTGGGCGATAAGTTCTTCTTCAGAGGGAATACCGAGACTGCTGCGATCAATACCCATCAATCCACTGGCACCCTTGTCCGTTGGTGGCAAACGCAGCCCCATGCACATGTAGGCGAGATCCGCATAGGGGTGTCCCAGGGTTGACAGCTCCCAGTCGAGTACGGCGGTGACTTTTTTATTGTCCGAACTAAACATCAGATTATCTAAACGATAATCGCCGTGTACCAGGGACACTTTGCCATCGTCTTCGGGCAAAGCCTGGCCCAACCAGTCAATCAGTTTGTCCATTTCTGGAATAGGCTCAAGTTCAGAGGCTCGATATTGCGCTGCCCAGCGATTCAACTGGCGTTGAAAATAATTGCCCGGCTTGCCGTAGTCGCTCAGGCCCGTCTGCTCTAGGTCAACGCTGTGAATAGCCGCCAAGACCTGCACAATTTCAAGATACATGGCCTGGCGCTGTTGATTGCTGCCTATATTTTCCAGTCGGGCGTCCCAGTGAATATTGCCGTCGCAGAATTCCATCAGGTAAAACATGGAGCCCATGACCTCGCGGTCTTCGCACAGGTGAAAAACACGGGCGACGGGAACATGGCTCTGGGCCAAGCTGTTAATCACCCGGTATTCTCTATCCACAGCATGGGCCGATTTTAATAATTTACCCGGTGGCTGGCTGCGCAGCACATAGTTCCCCGCGGCGGTTTCAATTTTAAACGTGGGGTTGGACTGCCCACCGGGGAATTTAGTCGCTGTCAGCGGCCCCTTAAAGCCATCGACATTGGCTTCAAGATATTCGCTGAGTTTGTTTTCGTCCAGTTGGTCAATGCTGTTCATTTAGTTCGCCTCTTAATCACTATTTATTATTCACTATTTATTTCTCATTATTCGCCATAGCGTTTTACCAGATCGCGCCCCAGTTGCATCATATGCACCTGATCGGGGCCGTCCGCTAAGCGCAGGCTGCGTTGTGCCGCGAACATGGGCGCGAGATTCATATCCTGGCTTAAACCGACAGCACCGTGAATTTGAATGGATTTATCAATGACTTTCAGCGCCATAGAGGGGGCCACAATTTTTATCATCGCAATTAAATCTTTGGCGGCTTTATTGCCTTCTGTGTCCATTTTTTGCGCCGCCTTTAAGGTCATTAAGCGGGCCTGTTCAATCTCGCAGGCCGAGAGGGCGATATCTTCGCGAATGGATTGGTTTCTACTCATCGGCTTGCCAAAAACTTCCCGCTCGTTGACGCGCTTGCACATCAGTTCCAGGGCCTTTTGTGCCGAGCCAACGGAGCGCATACAGTGGTGAATACGCCCGGGGCCGAGTCGCCCCTGCGCAACTTCAAAGCCTCGGCCTTCACCTAAAATAATATTCTCAACAGGTACACGTACATTGTTGAAGATTACTTCTGCATGACCTTCAGGGGCATCGTCATAGCCAAACACCCGCATGGGCCTTACCACCTCAACGCCAGCGGTTTTGATGGGCACCAGTACCATGGATTGTTGCAGGTAACGGTTGCTGTTATCGGCATCGGTTTTGCCCATCACAATCAGAATTTCACAGTTTTTGCGGTTAGCACCGCTGATATAAAACTTGTGGCCGTTAATCACATAGTCATCGCCATCGCGGACAATAGAGGTTTCAATGTTGGTGGCATCACTGGAGGCGACTTTGGGTTCGGTCATGGCAAAGGCCGAGCGAATCTTGCCCGCCAATAAGGGCTCAAGCCACTGCTTTTTCTGCGCCTCGTTGCCGTATTTGGCTAACACTTCCATATTGCCGGTATCGGGGGCATTGCAGTTAAAGACTTCGGCGGCCCAATGCAGTTGCCCCGTTATTTCCGCCAGTGGTGCGTATTCAAGATTGGTCAGGCCGCCGCTGTATTCACCGTAGGCCAGCGGCAGAAATAAATTCCACAAACCCAGTTCCCGAGCCAGGGCTTTTTTTTCGGTCATAATCGCCGGTTCTGCCCAACGGTCTACTTCCACTTGCTGGTGGTAAAGGGCATCGTTGGGAATCAAGTGTTCGTCGATAAAGGCCTGTATGCGTTCGCGTAGTTCATTGACTTTGGGACTGTATTCAAAATTCATCAGATGTATCCGTAATTAGCTTAGGGTTATTTGTGTGCAGGAAAAATTAAAGCGTCATGCCGCCATCGACGACAAATCACTCCTCTAGACATAGAGTGACTTCAACTCCGTCATTCATCATTTATCCGCTATTCTTGTTCATATGTTTAAACCATGTGTCCGGCCTTATCAGCCCGGACTAAAAATCACTATTTTTTGTTTAAACTATTTTTCTTTAGACTGGGAGTAATCCAGATCGGTGACGACCAGGACCGCTCTTGAATGGTTCGGGGAAGATCGTCACGTGGCGCTACACCGGCGCGCAAGGCATCCCAGGTTGACCAGCGACAGGTGGGGTTTTCAAGTACACGAACATAGTAAAACGCGCGCTGCTGTGCATCGAACTCAGGGTCGCGCCACAGGGTCTTGAGTTCCGTAGCGCCAACATCACTTGAAACAGCACAGCTTGCCGCATCTACTCGTGCGCCGTTGTCTGGACAACGATGGGTCTGTGGATCGACTGCCAAGCCGTCAGAACAGGCCACATCGAAGACCTTTTCAAGGCTCTTCACATTGCCCTTGCCGTCTTCTTCCAGCCACCCCTTAATGATTTGAAGTCGCTGTAGCGGTGCGGAGTGCGCATCTTTAATCGCCCAGACGAGAAAAGCGGGGGCACTTTCTTCGGTAATAAGGTCGCCCCCCATAGTAGTCCCGCTAGCATAGGCTCGGGAAATGCCATCAACGGTTTCCAGCATGTCTGCGCTTAAGTTTACTCCGGCAAAGAAACGTACCGGTATCCGCGGGCCTGAGGTGGCAAAGGTTTCCTTGCGCCTAAGCGCGTCATAGATGGCCTCGCGGGTGTTTTGTTCCGCCCAAACACCCACTAAACCCGATACCCCGCTGACCGCAAGCTTGCCACTGTTATTGTATTGACGACCCTCGGCATCCACATACATCCTGGTTTCATCGTTTGAGAATCGGGTGCCGGATTCGATGGTGTCATCTTCGCCGAGCGGCACCGACCCGCGCTGGACCGGACTTGCATCCATCAGTCCACCTTTGGATATAAACTGGCTCTCATCATAGGTGCCTGCCCCGGTGTGGGTATCGGTAGAGCCGATAAAACCCAATTTAAAGGGGTTGCCCAAGCCTTGATTCGCAAGACTCAGGCCATTTTTCAAAGCGTCGCGCACGTAACTGCCTTCAGGCTTTGAAATGACAACCTTTGCTGTACCACCACTGTATGGATTGATTTCAAAATCGGCCCATTCATCCGTTGTCGACAGAAGCGGGTGCACCTCTGACGTACCTTTGGTCTGGGTAATCTCAACCAGCGGCTCATTACGGCTGCGCTGTTCGATGTACTCACTGTCCATGGGGTCACCGGCCCAGGTGACCAATTCAAACATTTGGCCATTGGAAGCATTGGAATTGTGCGGGATAGCCAAAAGCTCGGTGCCCCCTTCCCGGAGTTCATCCATCCATGCCCAGAGATCCTCCGGGTTTTGGGAATCCAATGCAGAGAACGGGATTTTGGGGAGATGCTTTGTGCCGCGGAAAATCACATTCCGGTGCAGGCCGCCCGGACGCTTCTGGGTGGTGAATTCATAGCCTGCAAAGGTGGTGAATTCACCCGGTTTATAGTGTTCATCGGCCGCTTGCACCGTATCGTCCCATGCGGTTCGCATCACTTTTTTTACAGCGCTCATGGGAACTTCTCCGGATTTTATTGCCGCCCGGAGCTGGGCCAGAAAAGGCCTAAAAGCACTGAGCCGCATGGATACGCTGTCCAAGCCCATATTTTGGGGCGCATTGAGATTGTGAATCTGTTTCATTAACGGATACTGAGAAAATTCTGTTGTGGTATCGGCGGCTTCCATGGTGAGACCGAGAGATTTTGCGTGGTCGGTTACCGCATAGAAATCGAGCGGCCGATCCAGCTGCAAATCAAATCCGGCGGGATGCTTAATAGCCTCCCCTTTGGCAAAGCGATAGGCATCATAGGGAGTCGCCAGGGTGCCAAAGGCGTAAGCATCACTGGAATAGGCGGTATGAACGTGAAGATCACCGAAATAGGCGTTGCGATCCAGATTGATGCTGTTCAGATTAGAGCTATCCAAATTTCGGCTATCGAGAGTAGCGCCATGTGAACTGGGCTTTGTTTTGCTCGCCGCTTCATTGTTGGCAATGGGCTTGGCCGATTGCTCGCTTTCATCGAAGCATGCCACCAGACTCGATGCCACAACCAGTGCTACTGACATCTTGCCAAGCGTTTTTATGACTTTGCATATTTCGTTTTTTTTCATCGTTCTTGATACCATCAAATACATTTTTGGGGGCGGGTCTACCCCCTGTTTACAACCTAGACTTATACGGTAACCCGCAAACCCTATTTTGGTTTTACTTTCAGGGCCGGCGGCTGAGTCTTCATCCTGATTCGCTAGGGGCCAGTTGCGCCAACATCGCCGTAACGAGAAAGACATAGATCAAGTGTTTAACGACCGTCATAAGTTTTTAACTTTTAGTCACTTTTAATGCAGGTGGTACCCAGCTGTTATCAAGCGCCGCCGCCTTAGGCCGGTAAACACGGATAATCGCAAGAAAGCGGCCCTTGGGTGTCGGCAGCCAGTTAGACTCTTTGTTCTTGCCCGGAGACGTCGATTGAAAATAGAACGTCAGACTGCCATCCTTGTTGCGCTTTAAATCTTTAGAGCGATCACCAAGGGAATAGCGTTCCAAAGGGTTATCGACAAAATTAGTGGTCTCGTCATACATCGAGATAGACCAGAAGGCATCGACGGGAGGCTCCTCCCCTTTGGCAAACGTCAGCTCATAATCGGCTTTGCTGGCATCCAGGAATTCACCCTGGGCGTCTTTAAACCCGGTGTAGTACCTTGCCTCCTCCTGATCATTAGATAGGATCGCTTTAGAGTTCATAAGGCCACGATACAGGTATTTACCCACTTGCCCGGAGTGTCCCTTATGACTAGGGCCTGCATCCCAGCCATTGAAGGCGGTCTGCTCATCACTGATAATATTATTTCTTGCCTTCACCAGCATACGGTGGCCATCTTTCGCCGCCCGCGCCAGCCCGCGTTTGGCATCTTCATCCAGGTTATCCAGATCTTTTCCCGGGCCTATATGGAGTTCTGCCAACAGATCCAGTATTGCTTTTTCTTTAGCGGCGGGAGGGTTCTCGGTCATGGCGCGATTAATGGTGCGCCAGCTGGCCAGAGGATCTTTCTTGGGACTATAAGGTGCCCAGACATTCCGTGAGGCGGGCAATTCAGCATCGGGCTTATCCCAATAACTTAAAGGTGTCAGGCGATACTGTTTTTGCAGGGCCGCCACATTGGGTAAATCCTCGGTACTGTCCACTAGGGTACGGCCTATAATAAGTATCCATGGTGAAGGCGAAGGCGGCAAAACCTTTACGCCATCCGGCAATTCACCTTCGAAATCCTTACCGTCCTTGTCATAGTAAATGGCAAAGTCGCCAGCTGCACTGCCTGTGGTGCGCTGCCCCACATAGGCAAAATTATCGGAATCATAAGCCGCTATCTCAAAGGTAAAATAACGCTCATCCATCTCTGGGTGACTGAGAATAATTGGCTCCTCGCCGACATTAAGCCAAGTAACAGAATAGATCATGTCATTGTTGGGAGAGCCGCCATCACGGTATTCGGCGGTAGCCAATCTATCGGCGTGAAAGAAATGATTGACCGGCATATAGGGGATCATTCTCGAACCGCGGTCCTGGGTAATCCACATCCAGCGCAGCTGGCTCATATACAAATAGGGATACGCGTAGGGATAGGCCGCCATGCCCAGTGAGTAGGCGTATTGCTCGCGCCATGAAACCGCATCTTCAGGTTGCTCTGCAGAAAGTGCCAGCGTACTCTCAGCCAGCAACAGCACGGCAATGACGGTAAATATTAATTGCCTTATACGTTTCATATTGTTCTATCCCTTTTTTTTATAATGGTGGTGGCTTATTCAGGTGCGCCTACATTGAGCCATTTAACATTGGCATAACATCCAGCCCAATGTGTCCGTCCCGATAAATCCGGATAGACAATCATTGATGTTTTATTTAACCCACAGCGAGCCCTGATGGCTGGTTTTTTTGTTTTCTGTCTATAAGAAAATTATTTAGATCTGTAATTTTTATTTACGCAGGGCATAAGCCAGACTTTGGCTAAAGGTGGAATGCATAGATTCCCGCCTTCGCGGGAAAGACGGAGTTGCTTAATGCCGTTCGGGATTAGCTGATGCGAGATTGACTGAGTGGGATTGACTGAGTGGGGCTGGCTGATGTCATGTGAGCCTACCGTTATTGCTTAGTTCACCCAGGTCTACCGTCATTCCCGCGCAGGCGGGAAACCAGACCTTTTGTCTTTCCCAACCCTAACGTCATTCCCAACCCTACCGTCATTCCCGCGCAGGCGGGAAACCAGGTTTAAATGTGGCACTTCGCTTCTCTGGATCCCCGCGTTCGCGGGGAAGACGGTACCTACTCTACAGTGATAACAACACCCGCACTCGGCTTGCTGATGGGATCAGCTGTAAAGATAGGTCCCTAATTAGCGGAGTTCACGGTGACATTGCTGACGCCATCCAGCCAGGGCAGGCCGCTGAGGCGGTCAAATTCAACAACAAGATTGCCAGAGTTGGTAACGGTTATTGTATGGGTATAGAGCTGCCAGGAATCCTGCGCCTGCAAGGAGGTGTCAGCCGTCATGGAATAGTGAACACCACCGACATTAAACGTACTGACAAGCTCACCGCCGCCAGAGGCTTGCATACCATCCTTAGAGCGCCCACCGTAGAAAGATATCTCCAGCGTGTCACCGGCATTGACCCAAACACCAAGGTCCTGATAGATCAGGCCTGTGCTATACAACAGGGCATACCAGTTGCCGTCAGCTGCTGCGCTAAATTGCCTGCTATTCGCTAGCTCATTCTGGCCGGTTGCTGAATCGTTCCAGCTAGTCGGACACATACCCCACTTTCCAACAACATCGATAGGGTTTTCAAAGCTTGCGTCGGCAAGGGCATAACTAGAACCAGGGCCAGGGCCACCCGTCGAAGAACCATAATAACTGTGCCCAAACGCATAGATCTCGTTTAAATAGGGTGCTTTCTCGGTTTGAGACAAGCCGGTGCCAAAACCATGGCCTTCGCCTGGAAGGCGATAGAAGATATTGTCGACAGACTCTGCATCCAATGCCGCATGGAAGGTTTCAGGATTTGATATTTCAACCTTGGTGTCATCCTCGCCGTGCATGGAGACTACCGCCGGGTCAAGTGAATCAACGTAGGTGACGGTTGTGACTTGCCTCAGTAAATCCATAACGTGCTCAAAACTATCACTGGTGGTTACACCGAGATCAAGGAACTTTTCTTCAATGTTCTGTCGATCCGCGGCCGGCAAATCATCCCAGGTCTCATAGTTATCATATTCGGGTTTATAACGCTCTGAGCCGCCACCAGCCAAACTGATAATGAAATTCACTTCACTTGAGTAACTGGACAGGCCTGCATCACCGACAAAATCATTGTCCTCTGCCATTGCAATCATTTGTGCGATGCTGCCGCCCGCACTGTAACCGATCACCCCCATATTGCTGGCATCAATGCCTAAGCTGCCGGCTGATTTATTAAGCCATCTCAAAGCATCTTTGGAATCAGCAAAAACGTCAAAAATGGTCGTTCCATGTTTTGCTTTTATCAGGGTATAATTGACGCTCGCCGCTGCGTATCCGTTCTCCAGAAATCTTTCCATAATCTCCCAATCAATCTTGTTAGGGATTAGGTCGCCCTTGTCGCCAGAGATGAATCCTCCGCCGTGGTAGTACACCAAAATAGGTAATTCTGTATAGCTGGTATTATCAGGGTAATAAATATCTATCTCTAAGTTTTCTCGTGCCGTTTGTTTATAGACATGGGTTTCTAATTGATAGGCATAACTGCTTGTGGCCCATGTTGTTGCGAGCACGCTGGTCGCAATAACCAGCGACTTGACGATATGTTGTTTCATGAAAATATTCCTCTAGAAGTGATGTTATATTTATTCGTTCACTAACTACTCGCCGCAGAGCGACGATTAACGCATTTTAATACTGGAGTAACATCCAGCCCAATGTGTCCGCCCCGATAAATCCGGATAGACAATCATTGATGTTTTATTTAACCCACTGCGAGCCCTGATGGCTGGTTTTTTTGTTTTCTGTCTATAAGAAAATTATTTAGATCTGTAATTTTTATTTGCGCAGGGCATAAGCCAGACTTTGGCTAAAGGTGGAATGCATAGATTCCCGCCTTCGCGGGAAAGACGGTGTTGCTTAATGCCTAATGGGATTAGCTGATGCGAGATTGACTGAGTGGGATTGACTGAGTGGGGCTGGCTGAGTGGGGTTGGCTGATGTCATGTGAGCCTACCGTTATTCCTTAGTTCATCCAGGCCTTCTGTCTTTCCCAACCCTACCGTCATTCCCAACCCTACCGTCATTCCCGCGCATGCGGGAAACCAGGTTTAAATGTGGCACTTCGCTTCTCTGGATCCCCGCCTTCGCGGGGAAGACGGTACCTACTCTACAGTGATAACAACATCATCAATCCAAGGGACTCACCCGAATCCAATGCTGGAGGCTTCGATTTTCATCCTGAAATCGCTGCGGAATAATGTGGGATACTGCGCACGGGTCGCGGTTGACTTATATTGAAGCCAGGTACCCTCGGCATCATCACCGATCTCTTCGATATCAATATAGCTGCCATTGAATAGCTGTAAGCGCACATCATCGTCAGCATCAATGCCGTCGATGCGATACCAGAACGATATGGTCAGCGATGTTTTTCCCGAGGTATCCAGCACCGGTGATACGAGATCATTTTGGCTGGGGCCTGCGTACAGCGACGTGCTTGATGAATGGGAATTTTCTGTAGATTGAATCCAATCAGTCACCCAGCCAGTGGTATTGAAAGACTCCATATCATCATTGATCAATTCCCCTGGTGCAGGATTCGGATTGCCACTCGACACGGTGACATTGCTCACACCATCCAGCCAGGGCTTGCCGCTGAGGGCGTCAAATTCAACAACAAGATTGCCAGAGTTGGTAACGGTTATTGTATGGGTATAGAGCTGCCAGGAATCCTGCGCCTGCAAGGAGGTGTCAGCCGTCATGGAATAGTGAGCACCACCGACATTAAACCTACTAACAAGCTCACCGCCGCCGGAGGGCTGCTGACCATCCTTGGAGCGCCCACCGTAGAAAGATATCTGCAGCGTGTCACCGGCATTGACCCAAACACTAAGGTCCTGATAGATCAGGCCCGTTTTGGACAACAGGGCATACCAGTTGCCGTCAGCGGCTGCGCTAAAGAACCAGTCATTCGCTACCTCATTCTGGTTGGTTGCTGAATCGTTCCAGCTAGTCGGACACATACCCCACCTTCCATCAATATTGATGGGGTTTTCAAAGCTTGCGTCGGCAAGGGCATAACCAGGGCTGGGGCCAGGGCCACCCGTCGAAGAACCATAATAGCTGTGCCCAAACGCATAGATCTCGTTTATATAGGGTGCTTTCTCGGTTTGAGACAAGCCAGTGCCAAAACCATGGCCTTCGCCTGGAAGGCGATAGAAGATATTATCGACGCCCTCTGCATCCAATTTCGCATGGAAGGTTTCAGGATTTGATATTTCAACCTTTGTGTCATCCTCGCCGTGCATGGAGACTACCGCCGGGTCAAGTGAATCAACGTAGGTGACGGTTGTGACTTGTCTCAGTAAATCCATAACGTGCTCAAAACTATCACTGGTGGTTGCACCGAGATCAAGGAGCTTTTCTTCAATGTTCTGTCGATCCGCGGCCGGCAAATCATCCCACGAATCCATCGCGTCATATTCGGGTTTATAACGCTCTGAGCCGCCGCCAGCCAAACTGATAATGAAATTCACTTCACCTGAGTAACTGGACAGGCCTGCATCACCGACAAAATCATTGTCCTCTGCCATTGCAATCATTTGTGCGATGCTGCCGCCCGCACTGTAGCCGATCACCCCCATATTGCTCGCATCAATACCTAAGCTGCCGGCTGATTTATTAAGCCATCTCAAAGCATCTTTGGAATCAGCAAAAGTGTCAAAAATGGTCGTTCCATGTTTTGCTTTTATCAGGGTATAGTTGACGCTCGCCGCTGCGTATCCGTTCTCCAGAAATCTTTCCATAATCTCCCAATCAATCTTGTTAGGAAGTAGGTCGTCCTTGTTACCAGAGGTGAATCCTCCGCCGTGGTAGTACACCAAAATAGGTAATTCCGTATAGCTGGTGTTATCCGGGTAATAAATATCTATCTCTAAGTTTTCTCGTGCCGTTTGTTTATAGACATGGGTTTCTACTTGATAGGCATAACTGCTTGTGGCCCATGTTGTTGCGAGCACACTGGTTGCAATAACCAGCGACTTGACGATATGTTGTTTCATGAAAACATTCCTTTAGAAGTGATGTTATATTTATTCGTTCACTAACTACTCGCCGCAGAGCGACGATTAACGCATTTTAATAATGCGAGTAACTTTCAGCCCAATGCGTCCGCCCCGATAAACCCGGATAGACAATTATTGATGTTTATATTGCCTGATGGCTGAGTCTGACAACCTCAATCGCCCCACGAAATTGAGGTAAAGACTGCCTAACTGTCACGAAAGAAAAAGGGGGTGGAAGGAATAATCCCCCCGCCCCCTTTTTCCTTTTTATCTAGGAATAATAATTGGAACCGTTCAAGTTATGCGTCTGCCTTTATTAGCTGGCAGGTCCGAATTGCACCCTAAAGATAAACATCTCTAGCCATATTCTATTCCTCCTCATGGTCATTGAGCTTAAAACGATTCTGCACTGGGTGACATAATCGTATCTGGCCCAGCCTGAATACGTTTAAGGTGCATACGAGTCATAGGCAGCTGACGTGTTAAATAGTGTTGAACCGTAATCAATTTTTGCTGATAAAACTCTTTGTTACCTTCGCCACTTGTTAAACCCTGCTGAGCCGCTTGCGCACTTAAACCAAGCATGTAGCCAAAACACAGATGACCCATTAAATGTAGAAAATCTGTTGAGCCTGCTAATGCAGCATTTGGGTTTTTCATACCATTTTGCATAAGGTAAGTACAAGCAGCTTGAAAATCGCCAAGTGCAGCCAGTAGTGGCTGAGTAACTAATGCCGATAAAACTTCGTCGCATTCTAAACTGTCTGCAAGTTCTTTCACCATCATGCCAAAGACCATAATCGGCTTACCGCCTTTAGCAGCCAATTTACGCCCGACTAAATCGAGTGCCTGCACACCATTTGCCCCTTCATACAGCATAGTAATTCGAGCATCGCGGACAAACTGAGACATGCCCCATTCTTCGATATAACCATGCCCACCCAGTACTTGTTGTGCATTCGTAGCAGACTCATAGCCTTTATCTGACAGGAATGCTTTTACAACCGGCGTTAACAGTGACAATAAATTATTGGCATTTTCATCTTTACTTCGCGTATGACGATCTTCAAGCACAACACACCAAAAACAAAATAAACGACCGGCCTCTATATAGCTTTTTTGATCCATCAGCATACGACGAACATCAGGGTGAACAATGATTGGATCGGCCGGCCCATCTGGGTTTTCTGTGCCGGTTACTGAACGCCCCTGCAATCTATCTTTTGCATACTCAACAGCATTTTGATAAGCCGATGATGCCTGACATAAGCCCTGCATTCCCGTGCCAATGCGCGCTACATTCATCATGGTAAACATAGCCTGTAAACCTTTGTTTGGTTCGCCAACCAAAAAGCCAATGGCATCGTCATAGTTAAGAACGCAAGTAGCATTGCCATGAATACCCATTTTGTGCTCAAGACTACCAACACTAACGCCATTACGTTCACCTAAAGATCCATCGTCATTGACCAGATATTTAGGAACAACAAATAGCGATATGCCTTTTATGCCTGCTGGCGCATCTGGCTGCCTAGCCAGCACTAAATGTATAATGTTTTCAGCCATTTCGTGGTCACCCGACGAGATGAAAATTTTAGAACCTGTCACTTTATAACTTCCATCTTGAAGTGCTTCAGCCTTAGTGCGTATTAAACCAATATCGGTACCACAATGAGATTCTGTTAAGTTCATGGTCCCTGACCATTCACCTGTCGCCATTTTATGTAAAAACGTTTGTTTTAGTTCTTCGCTGCCATGATGATAAATTGCTTTCCATGCGCCATGGCTTAGGCTTGAGTACATAGATAACGAATGGTTAGCTGAAGAAAATATCTCAAGCACGGCTAAAGCCAGCACACCCGGTAAGCCCTGCCCGCCATACTCTTCTGGTATGTCTAATGCTGCCCAACCACCTTCACAATACTTACGATAGGCTTCTGTAAACCCTGTTGGCACAACAACTTTTCCATCTTCTAAACGACAGCCTTGTTGGTCACCCACTAAATTTAGTGGGGCATATACGTTTGAAGCAAGCTTTCCAGCCTCTTCTAAAATGACGCTGGTTATATCGTCGCTAAGTTCTTCATAACCAGGAATATCTTGTTCAGTTACTTTTAATACGTCATGAATAACAAAGGCTAAATCATCTAACGGGGCTGTATATTGAGGCATAGTTTTTCCTAAAAAATCTTCACTAATTAATTTTTCTTTAAACGGTCTTATCAGTTTCTAATATGCGTATATACTTACAGAAATTTATCCTGATTGCGTCCTGCCCGATAAATCCGGACGAACAATCATTGATTTTTAATTAACCCACTGCGAGCTCTGCTGGCTGGTTTTTTTGTTTTCTGTCTATAAGAAAATTATTTAGATCTGTAATTTTTATTTACGCAGGGCATAAGCCAGACTTTGGCTAAAGGTGGAATGCATAGATTCCCGC
>Ga0209396_1001992_pt1 | contig 21917 bp, 22 predicted proteins | sample GOMGulsemesocosm_6_FD_184638 | JGI IMG/M metagenome (GOLD analysis project Ga0209396, IMG submission 184638) | Methane-oxidizing microbial communities from mesocosms in the Gulf of Mexico - GOM8C Gulf of Mexico (SPAdes) (version 2) | ecosystem: Environmental > Aquatic > Marine > Cold seeps...
ATGGTTATAAGCTTCGTAAGCTAAAGAAACCTATTCGTAACACTAAGGCGCATACTCGTTACATTCTGATTATGGTATTAAATCTAAATAATGATAAATTTAAAGCCTTGAAGGACTATAAAAGAAATCGGCCCGCGGCTTAGTTGCTGATATTCAATAGAATAACCGTCTTAACGGAACCGCTTTTAATGCGCGTCCCTGCGCGAAAAGCTAAAAACTCGTCCCTGATTTTTTCTCCTAACGGTTATCCAATTGAATGCAACTAAAACGGGGAGCACAACCAATCACAACGCGCGACCAAAGCTAACTTGTTGTATTTAAGAAAAAGATAAAACCAGACACACTTAACTACAACATAGCCAATACCATTGGCTCTGATTATTAGATTGTTTTAATATCTTGTCTCTTAAATAATTTAGGCTTTACTGATGAAACAATCGATTGTCCATGTAGCAATAGTAGTGAAAGATTATGATGAAGCAATTGATTTTTATGTAAATAAACTAAAATTCAATTTAGTCCAAGATATTTATCAGCCCGAGCAAGATAAACGCTGGGTCGTGGTGGCTCCTGCGGGTTCAGATGGCGTAAGCTTGTTGTTAGCTAAAGCATCAAAACCCGAGCAGCATGATTTTGTGGGGAATCAAACCGGTGGCAGGGTCTTTTTGTTTTTAAATACCGATGATTTCTGGCGTGATTATAATCGGATGGTAGCCGACAATGTTCAGTTTGTTCGCCCTCCACAAGAGCAGGAATACGGTACGGTGGCGGTATTTGAAGATCTGTATGGTAATTTGTGGGATCTATTACAACTTAACTGAACCGTGACCATTACTAACGTTGATTCAAAATAAGTTAGAATATTACATGCCTATGTAGTTGCTTCAGGTAAGCAGGTTAAAGACGTTCAACTCGCCGTAAATCCATCCATGGAGGCTTGGACTAGCATCCATGCTAGCAACAGTTGGCTTACTTTTACCTACTTACCTCATTATTACTCTCACTTTCGCTACAATCTGAGTCATGTGCATAGGCATGAAATATTAACTTAAAACTCAGGATAAAAATTCAGGTTAAAAATTGGGTTTTGTCTTGTCGTGACGCGATCACATTTTTCAGTTGTTCTTTATTTGGTGGTTGCTTGACCGCGACGCCCTCATGTTTTAGTAACCATAATTTACGTTCAATGCCTCCGGCATACCCGGTTAATTTTCCACTGCTGCCAATAACCCGATGGCAGGGCACAATGATACTAATTGGGTTTCTGCCATTGGCGCCGCCGACAGCCCGCACTGCTTTGACATTATTGATCATCTTGGCAAGATCGAGATAAGAGCGAGTAGTGCCAAATGGGATCTGACTTAGGCAACCCCAAATAGCTTGTTGGAATTGACTGCCTTGCGGCGCTAACGGTAAATCAAAGTCTCGGCGTTGCTGGTTAAAGTATTGGCTAAGTTGTTGTTTGCAGCTATCGGTGATGTCACTTGTGCAAATGGGCTTTTGCTGGTTGCCACAAAAAATCACTTGGGTTATACCCTGTACCGACGCCTGAATTTCAATGGTGCCCAACGGGCTTTCTAGGTAATCAACAAAGTGCATTATTGGCTCCATAATTGGAAGGTTAAATAACTACGCCACGGCGTGGCCAGTGCCGGATCAAAATTGGCAGTTGGCTGTGCTTGTACATTGTTCAGAGCTTTTTTAATACCGAGATCACCGCCCAGAAATATGTCAGGTTCGCTCAATCCACGCATTCTAGCGTAATCGACCGTCCATGGCCCGATACCTTTTAATGCTAACCAGTATTGTGGATTATCGGGCTGTTCATGATTCAGATAATACTGTGCCAGATCCCAGGTAGTCGCAGTCCTGTTATTAGCGGTAATGCAGGACCAACACTTTGGCGTAAATCCAATGCTACTGCTTGCGGATCTAAATCTAAATCTAAAATACGCCGAATATTATTACCGATGGTTTTTAGGTGAGTAGCTGTGCTTAGTTCAATCGTAACGTCGAATCTATGATGCTCTGCGACATGACAGGCATTAAAATATCCGACTGTACCCAACCAATTAAAGGTCCGTCCGTACGACTGAGCATCACAACATTCAAGTTCGGGGATTAGCCGTGTACTTAAAAAACTTTGAATTTTAGGCCAATTGTATGGCGGCCGATAATAGAGTTTTAGTTGCAGGATATTAGGCTGACTGTTATTGCTTTTTCTTACCTGCGACGGGGTTAACTGTAGTTGGGATACAAAACAGTCGTTGAAACGTCTGATACTCGAAAAACCACTGGCGAGTGCAACATCGGTGATTGATAATTTTGTTTGGTGTAATAATTGTTTGGCAAAAAGACATTGTTGATACAATGCATAAGCTTTGGGCGATATACCCAAATGAGTGCTAAAGAGTTGTCGCAGGTAGCGGTCACTAATGCCAAGTCGTGTTGCTAGTGCTGGTAATGAATCGTATTGCAAAGCACCGTTATCAATTAAGTTGATGGCTCGCACTAAGGTGGTTTTAGTCCCTAACCAAGCACAAGAGCCTGGAGCGCTTTCAGGTCGACAGCGTAAACAGGGTCGAAACCCAGCATCTGCGGCCGCGCCAGCAGAAAAAAAAATACAAAACATTTGCTTCTTTTGGCGGTGATGCTGGACAAATAGGACGGCAGTAAATTTTAGTCGTTTTTACCGCGGTAAAAAACTGGCCGTCAAAGCGAGCGTCACGTGACAATCGGGCTTTGTGACAGGTGCTGTTGGCAAAGGGGGCATTGTTCGACATTAGTGGCTCTGTTAAGTCTGTATTTTATTGATAATATAACGGCTAATAATAAATTTTCTAGCCATAATCGGAACTCAAGTCTACGAGTAATTTTCACGGTAGAAAAATTAGTTATAGTTATGATAAAGTTAGCTAATAATCATTAGCATATTTCCACTTTATTTTAGCACTGGAATTTTTTATGAAGCTCGTTTCAATTAATATTGCGCAACCGACAGAGGTTGAGTACCTAGGAAAGATAGTTTCAACGGGGATCTTTAAACAGCCGATCAATAGTCAAGTTTATGTTAATCAAAATAATATAACAGGAGATGGTCAGTCAGATTTAATTCACCATGGCGGTGAACATAAAGCTGTTTATGGATTTGCAGCAGAGCATTATCATTATTGGCGTGAGACCTTAGAACGCCCTGATTTGAGCTACGGCGCATTTGGCGAAAACCTAACTATAAGTGCTTTGACAGAGTCGACATTATGTATTGGCGATCAATTACAGATCGGCGATACCATTTTAGAGGTAAGTCAGCCTCGCGTTCCCTGTTTTAAATTAGCCATTGCATTAGACAATAAACAAGCCCCCAATTTATTTACTAAAAGCTATGCAACAGGTATTTATTTTCGCGTCAAGCAACAAGGTTTTATCAATGTGAACGACAAAGTCACACTAATAAAGAGTCACAGTAAACAACTTTCAGTGGCAGCGTTATTTCGTGCTTATTTTGATCGCAGCTATAGCGATGCTGTCGCGGTATTAGAATCTGCAGCGACGATTGAGGAGCTGGCCCCTGAATGGCAAGAAAAAATCGCCAAGAAGCTGGTGCAAAACTGGTGAAAAAACAATGACACCAGCAGTTCAAGTTGCCAAGCAACAAAAAATTAGTTTTACGCTTCATGAATATACTCACGACAGTGCGAGCAGTTCTTATGGTCTCGAAGCGGCGACTAAGCTGGGCGTGCCCGAGGGCCAAGTTTTTAAAACTCTAGTAGTTAGTCTTGATAGCAAGCAGTTAGTCGTCGCAATTATTCCAGTGGCGATGAAATTAAGCATGAAAAGCCTTGCTAAAGCAGCGGGTGGTAAAAAAGCCATGATGGCGCTACCCGCAGATGTTGAGCGTGCGACTGGGTATATTCTTGGTGGTGTGAGTCCTTTAGGTCAAAAAAAGCGATTAAAAACCTTGATTGATAGTTCCGCTAAAAACTATAGCACTATTTTTGTGAGCGCTGGGCGTAGGGGGCTTGAAATTGAACTAAGCCCTGATGATTTAAACAATCTGGTTAAAGGCGCTTTTAGCCAATTAACAGCTTAAGAGCCTTACTCTTAGAAATAGACAGGTGTTTTGGGTTTGTTCTGTTTAAGCACTTGGGTTAACGCTGGGATCAGCGCTTGGTGTTTTTTATTAAGGTATAAATATAGCGGCTGGCTATTAAGCGCAGGCTCTAAAATAGCAAGCTGGCCTAGGTTATCGGTTTTTATTTTTTCTAGCGACAGGCCACGACCATAAATAATGACATCAAAGCGCTTTTGTTGCAGCATCATAAATAAACTCGCTTCAGTATTTACTGCATATACCCGGGGCAAATTACGGGTTAAAGGCTCTAAAGCACGCCATCCCGCCATATAACCCACGGTATAACCTTTTAGTGCATCGATGCCTTGGGATAAATCCAGATTTGCAATACGCGATACCGCCACCAAGTCAAGTTGACCAAGACTAACAGGTACTCGAACTAAGTTGTGATAACGTTGCTGTGCCCCTAAAATGTGCGGAAACGTGCCATCAACTAAGCCAGAATCCGCCTCGCGGTAACTTCTTTTTGTCGGTGTATTGAAAAATTTTATCTCGATGTTCAGATCATTAAATGATTTTTTAATAAACACATCAACAGGATGGTTCGGTCTGGGTGGTATATCAGAATTGATGATTAAGTTTTTGGCGTTAACACCATGTGAGCTAAAGGTTAAGCTAATAACTAACACGATTATTTTTAAATGATTCATCAGAGCATCTCACTGCTAGTACTTGCGATTAAAATAGCATGATGTAATCGCTAATTAAAATATGTAACCTGATTTTATCACTATTGGATGTTAATTGGTTGTAAAATGATCGTTACGTAGTCGATCTATATTTGTTTCAGTCTAAATCGGCGAGTAATAAGATAAACTGACATTAATTTTAAAATGGTGAAATCGTTCACTGTTAGCCACAAATTTGTAGCAGGAGCTTAAGGTACATGGCCAATTCTAAATCCCCCGTTAATATTCATACCTATTATCATGCTCACGTTTATTTTGACCAAGAGAGTTTAAGCCAAGCAATCGAACTTTGTGAGCTGGCTGGTCAGTTATTTAATGTGAAAATAGGTAGAGTGCATCAAAAGTTAGTAGGACCGCACCCAAAATGGAGTTGTCAAATCAGCTTTAACAGTAATGAATTTGAAGCGTTAATTAGTTGGCTTGATCAACAACGCAATGGTATGAGTATTTTAGTGCATGGGGTCACCGGTGATAATTTAACAGATCATACCGAATATGCTTATTGGTTGGGCGCGAGCGTTGAGCTTAATCTAGCGATGTTTCGAGAGACTTAATTAACCAGATCGTAATAGTAAGTAACTGAACAATAAAAGCTTGGTAACGGGCGTCACCAAGCTTTAGACAATGTATAGAGGCAATGTTTAGAGGCGGTGCTAGCTATTATAAAACAGCAGCAATCGCTTTACATAACGCGTCCATGTTGTGGGTCGTCATGCCAGCGACACTAATGCGGCCAGAACCAACAATATAAACAGCATGGGTTGTTTTAAGCGTTTCAACTTGCTCTTTATTTAACCCTGAGAATGAAAACATCCCGTTTTGAGTGCTGATAAACGAAAAATCACCCGTCGCGCCGTGTGCTTTTAGCGTATCGACAAACAGCACGCGCATTTGATGAATTCGTTGACGCATTTGTGCCACTTCTTCATGCCACTCTTGAGTGAGTTGTGGATCATTTAATACGGTAGTTACAATCGCCGCACCGTGCGATGGTGGGTTTGAATAATTGGCACGAATAATTGACTTTATTTGGCTAAATGCCGAAGTCGCGGTGTCGTTATTTGTCGCAACTAGCGTTAGTGCGCCGACACGTTCATTGTACAGACCAAAGTTTTTAGAAAAAGAGCTCGCAACTAAAAGTTCTTTATTTTGGGCACTGTACATCCGTAAACCTTGAGCGTCTTCTTCGATACCGGCACCAAAGCCTTGGTAAGCGAAATCAAACAGTGCTAAGAATTTTTGTTTGCTGCCCAAATCGGCAATTTGCTGCCACTGCTCTGAGGTTGGGTCGATGCCTGTCGGATTATGACAACAGCCGTGAAGTAATACTGCATCTTCGCTGGTTGCTTGAGAAAGCGAGGCTAACATGCCATCGAAATCTAGCGATTTATTTTCAGCGTCATAGTATTTATATTCGATGACTTCTAAACCAGCGGTTTTGAAAATGTTGCCATGGTTAGCCCAAGTAGGGTTGCTGACCCAAATTCGCTTGATGCCAAGTTGGCCGACTAAAAAATCGGCAGCAATACGTAATGCGCCAGTGCCGCCAGGTGCTTGTGCGGTTATTGCTCTTTTATCAGCAATAATTGAATTGTCAGCACCAAATAATAAGGCTTGAACACATTTAGCGTAACCCGCGTTGCCTTCAATACTTAAATAAGATTTTGTTTGCTCATTCGCAAGTAAAATGGCTTCAGCTTTTTTTACACAGGTTAATACTGGGGTCTGGCCAGCGTCGGTTTTGTAGATACCGACACCAAGATTGATTTTATGTGCGCGAGCATCATTCTTAAAGGTTTCGGTTAAGCCTAGAATTGGATCTGCTGGTGCCATTTTTACCACTTCAAACATGAAAATTTCCTAAATGATAGGTTGAATAACAAAAAGATGATTACAAGCTGCTATTTATACCATGAGTTAGTGTTAAACGGTAGTGAACGACTGACTCAATTAGCAGTTTATCAGTGCTATTTCGATGGCAAGAATGTTTGTGACATGCCCAGCAGGTAATACTTTAGCAAACCCAGCCATTCATGGCTGGCATATTCAATTAACGCCAATTTCTTAACCAAGCTAAATTGAATAAACCACTGGGGCCTATTGCTGGCTTTATATTCCACTGGGAAAGGAGTTATGGCAATGTTTTGTTGTTTAAACACACCAACCGCTCGTGGCATATGAGCCGCGGAGGTGATTAGCACACTATGACTTAGCTGCTGCTTAAGTAAGATAGCTTTGGCTTTTAGAGCGTTGTCAAAGGTATCGTTGGAATCGTCGTTAATAAATACCTGTGATGATGGCAACCCAGCGATGGCTATCAAGGTATCTAGGCTGCGAGATTCACGGTATGTGACACCGTCTTGTTGTTGATGGCCGCCGACAAAAATCAGCGGTACTTGTAGTTTTTTCGCCAAATCGATTGCAGCAATTAAACGGCCGTTGTGCTGGCCAAAGCCACTGTAAGGGAATAAATGACTTTGCTTTCTTTGTTGGCCGCCACCTAATACGATAATTGAATCGACGTTGCTATCAATAGTAGTTGGTTGTTCTATGTGTTGTTCTAGCGGGATTAGTATGAAATGTTCGATCGGCGAAATGGCAATAAATAAGAGTGAAATGGTAATACTGCAACTAAACTTGCGGCTTAATGAGGGCTTAGCTTTTAAAAAAATAGCCGCTAAAACTAACAATAATAGGATTAAATGACTTGGAGCGAGCACAAACCATAAGGCTTTGCCAAAGAAGTATAAAAACTGATCCATGTTTACCTTTAATAATTTTCAGGTTATGTTTTAGGAGAGTAACGATTTTTTTAAGCTAATTGTTACGTATTAGACAGCCAATTATGGACCAGCAAGGTTAAATTACCACCAAGGACATTAAAATGAAATGGAATTTAGTGAATAGCTCTGACGTTAATCGTTATATAATATCGAATTACCGTGCTAAAAATTAACTTAACGGTTAAAATGTGAACACTTAAAGTTATGTATTGCACCGTTAAGGTTCAATTCAGCGCGAAGTTGTTTTAATGCTCACATAATAGATAACTAACTAAGCATAGTTAGTATTACCAACATATTGAAAGAGATAACTAATAATAGTTACTGGCAATATAGGTAACAGTTTATCTCAGAGACTATTTTTATTTACAAGGACAATGTTATGAAAACATTAATGATGAAACGAACTCTTTTAACCCCAATCGCTGCGGGTATCTTATTGGCATCAACGTCAGTGATGGCGCAACAGACAGATGTTGAAAAGGGCTGGTTTATTCAAGCGGATGTTGGCCAAGCCCACAGCCACGGTCAAACAGGTGTGTACACCACCGATAAACTGTCTGACAAGCGTCGTGCATGGAAGGCAAGCACGGGTTACCGTGTTAACAACAATATTGCATTTGCACTAAATTATGCTGATTTGGGTGTAGTGGAAGATTTAGATAGCCGTTCTGGGCTTGAATCAATTGGCGGACGAGCTTATGGTGGTTCAGCCATCTATAACATGCCATTCTCAAACAGTGTTAATGCTCATGTTAAATTAGGCTTAGCGCATTTCAGTGGTCGTGAAAATCGCTTAGTCGATGGTTCTGGTGAATATACTGGCCAACATGCTGCTAATGATACGTCAGACAATGGTGTGTTTTACGGCGCAGGCATGTCTTTTGATGTGACCGAAAACGCTTCGTTAGTGGTTGAGTGGGAACGTTACGAATTTGACAATGTAGTCGATGTTGTATCAGCCGGTTTACGTTATACCTATGGTTCTATTCCAGTACCTGTCGCTGTTGTAGCGCCAGTAATTATTGCGCCAGCACCTGAGCCAGAGCCTGCTCCGGCACCTGTAGTTGTGTTAAAGCCATTACAAGTTAATGTTTATTTTGACAATGACAGCAGCGAATTAACCAGTGAAACACTTGATATTTTAGCGCAAGCACAACGCCAACTTACTTCTGATCGCGTTGAGTCAGTGAACGTTAGTGGTTTTGCATCTGCTGTTGGTAATGCCGATTATAACCAAGCATTGTCTGAGCGTCGTGCTCAAGCTGTGGTAGAGCATATCAGAAACAACTGGAACTTTGAGGGTAGCAACCTTACAAGCAACGACGTAAACGTTGTCGCTCACGGTGAAGACAGCTTGATTAATGATGAGATGACGAACAATGCACGTGATCGTCGCGTTATGGTTAAAATTAGCTTTAAATAAATTTAGCTAACAAGTTTTAATACCAATTGGTATTAGTAAAAGCCCATCAAATTGATGGGCTTTTTTTGTGTCATGCCCAAAGGCGGAATATCAAGCTAAGCGGCATTAAAAATTTGCGGGTTTATCCCCGATCTTGCCAACTGGACTGTTGTGAATTGTTCGTAAATAAGAGATCATGGCGCTAATTTAATGTTAAGCATTTTTATTTTGAGGGTCTAATGAGCCAAGAAGTCGTAAAAGTAACCAATTTTATTCGAAATATTATTGATAAAGATTTAGCCAGTGGTAAACATACCAGCGTAGTGACACGTTTTCCGCCGGAGCCAAATGGCTATTTGCATATTGGTCATGCCAAGTCTATTTGTCTGAATTTTGGGATTGGTAATGACTATCAGGGGCAAACGAATCTACGGTTTGATGATACAAACCCGTTAAAAGAAGACATTGATTTCGTTAACTCGATTAAAGAAGACGTATCATGGCTTGGTTTTAAGTGGCAAGGTGACATTCGTTATAGCTCAGATAACTTTGAAGCACTTTATGGTTTTGCAGTTGAGTTAATCAAAAATGGTAAGGCCTTTGTTTGTGATCTTGATGCAGAGCAAATGCGAGAATACCGTGGTTCGTTGACTAAACCTGGTAAAGCAAGTCCAGCGCGTGAGCGCAGTGTTGAAGATAATCTCGATTTGTTTAGCCGGATGCGTAACGGTGAGTTTTCTGAAGGTCAATATAGCCTGCGAGCTAAAATTGATATGGCATCGCCTAATATTAAAATGCGCGATCCGATTATTTATCGCATTCGGTTTGTTGAGCACCATCAAACAGGGAATAAATGGTGTATTTATCCAATGTACGATTTTACGCACTGCATTTCTGATGCGCTCGAAAATATCACACATTCACTTTGTACCTTAGAGTTTGAAGATCACCGCCCACTTTACGATTGGGTTCTAGACAATATTTCGCTGGAATGCCATCCGCAACAAATTGAATTTTCGCGCCTTAACCTAGAATATACCGTGATGTCAAAACGTAAGTTGGCTTCATTGGTGAGTAATAATTTGGTTGATGGCTGGAACGATCCACGGATGCCGACTATTGCTGGTTTACGTCGTCGTGGTTATACAGCGCAGTCAATTGTTGAATTTTGTAAGCGCATTGGTGTGACTAAACAAGAAAACACCATAGAAATGGGTGCGTTAGAAAGCTGTATTCGTGAAGACTTAGACAGCCGAGCGCCACGCGCTATGGCGGTTTTAGATCCGATTAAAGTGATTATCGAAAACTACCCAGCTGATCAAGTTGAACAACTTAATGCGCCCAATCATCCAAAAGATGAAGAAATGGGTAGCCGCGTTGTTCCTTTTACACGTGAAGTGTACATTGACCGTAGTGACTTTAGAGAAGAAGCCAACAAAAAGTACAAGCGTTTGGTGATCGATAAAGAAGTGAGACTACGCAATGGTTACGTGATTAAAGCATTACGTTGTGATAAAGATCAAGCGGGAGAAGTTACCACAGTTTACTGTAGTTACGATCCTGAGACCTTAGGTAAAAAGCCCAGTGATGGCCGTAGTGTTAAAGGCGTAATTCATTGGGTTAGTGCTTCAGAAGGTGTCCGTGCTGAAGTGAGAGTATACGACCGTTTGTTTAATGTTGTAAATCCTGCTGCCGCCGAAGATTTTGAGTCAGTTCTTAATTCGCAATCCTTAGTGGTGTATTCGCAAGCAATCGTTGAGCCTTCATTAGTGAATGCCAAGGCCGAAGTTGCGTATCAATTTGAGCGAGAAGGTTACTTCTGTGCCGATAACCAAGACAGTACTAGCGAAAAATTAGTCTTTAATCGTACTGTTGGTTTACGTGACTCTTGGGCCAACTCAGAACAGAAATAGCCCTAAGCTTTAAGCTGCTATAACCTGTTATCCCCAATGACTAACACGCATTTTTCATTGGGGAACTAACTCCACTCAATCACTAATCCTGCTGATGCAATGATCCCAGCAAATCAGTTAATAAGCTTTTAATTGTCCCGCCTTATTAAGATCAAGTTGTAGTTATACCAATCTAGGTAAGTAAGTGGTCTACTTTTTTATGAGTATAAATTGATTAGGACACATGTTCATACCATCCTGTGAACATAAGCACCTACATCCATGTAGGCGAGGCATTTCTTTACGTATGTAGTTATTCTCCATAGAAAAGAAATAACGCAGTCATTATCTATTTAGGCCATTAAAAATGATCAGATACTTTGCTAGGTTGGTATTATTAATTGCTCGGCAATACAGGCTAACTGTTGTTTCAAGGCCCAGCCATCTTGGGTTAAATGAATATTGACCAAGCGTTCGTCACCTTGATTACGGATCCGTTTTACGATATTGGCTTGTTCCATGCGTTTGAGCCACGGAGTTAAGGTATTGCTGTTTAATAACGCCTGCTGACCAATTGCTTTGACACTTATTTTGTCTGTTTGCCATAAAATCATCAGCACATATATTGTGGATAGGTTAAACCGTATTGTTCTAGCAGCGGTTGATATAATCGTGTCACTAAACGCGATGCTGCATACAGTGGAAAACACAGTTGCTGGTCCAATCTTTGATTGTGGTTATCGAGTTCGGACATCGCGAATTATCCTAAAGCTTTTATAATATCGGCTTCAAGCGCCGCCGGTTTGCTAATGGGTGCAAAGCGTTTAATTGGTTGGCCATCTCGGCCGATTAAAAACTTGGTAAAGTTCCATTTTACTTTGTTACCAAAAATCCCCGGTAAGGCATTAGTCAAATATTGATAGAGAGGGTGGGCGTTGTTGCCATTAACCTCAATTTTGTCAAACATCTGAAACTCAACCCCGTAATTTAATAAACACCCTTGAGAGATTTGGCTGCTATCACCGGGCTCTTGCTCTTTGAACTGGTTACAAGGGAATCCCAGAATCACCAAACCTTGTGCTTGATACTTTTGATGTAATGTTTGCAGCCCTTGGTATTGCGATGTTAAGCCGCATTTACTGGCGGTATTAACAATTAATACCACCTTATTTTGATATTGACTCATCGCAATAGGCTGTTGTTGTAAACTGGTGGCTGATAGCTGATAAAAAGGTTGCATGGTTAGCTCCGTAAGTTAAATCTATTAAAATAGTATCGCGCGCGACTTAACTGAGCAAGCTCGTACCGATAGGCAGGTGCAAGAACATATTTTATCCCTAAAATTTAGTTTTAGATTATGGTGTACATTTTTATAAAAAACACAGTCGAATGCGATTTTGTTAACTACAATTAGCAAGATTGCGATAAAGGTATTATCAAAGTCTAATTAGCCCAGTTAAGTTCGCTAGTTCAGTTTTGATTCAGTGCCAATGAGCTTTAATGGTGTTTTTAATGGTAAGTGTACGAAATTTAGTATTTTAAGGCGTGAAGCATAAGTAGTGTCTCTTGCATGGTGCTGATGTTAAGAGCTGAGATGACCCAAGGGGAATAGGCATGGAAAAAGCAAAGCAGATATTAAAAAATGACAATAATAATCATTTGGCCGATCAGGTGCTCGAATTTGAGAAGACGACATCTGTGGTGAAGCAATCAAACAATAAAACGGATAAACCGGCAGAGCAACAAGCGCCTAAGGCCGATGTTGATGTGGTTACTTCATCGTATATTCGTGGTTATAATTAATCACCAGCGATGGCACTAACGGCGATAAAGTCATTTAGTTGAATTGTATATACTCAATTTAACTCGCCGTTTAGCGCGTAGCTTATAATGCTAAGTATCTGGGTACTGAACTCAAGGTTGTCGCAAACAACGCGCAAAATGTTTCCAGAACATTTTGTATCTGCGTATGAAATAATAATCAGTTATAAAACATAAAATCGAGCGACTTCTTGAACTTCTGAAATTTAATCAGCCAATTGTTATGTCAATGCTAAGTTGGCTCAACATATATATTATTGTTAATTCAGGTTACACTCTCGGGGTAATCTAATTTAACTAATTTTCGGAGTTTGCGTGACTAACCATTTTGACGGTCAGGATTTTCTTTCATTTAGTCGCCACCATGAGTGGAATATTGAACAAGCCTTTAATTTTTCATTGGACAATGGCACCCAAGTAGAAGTTTGGGACAGCGGTATCATTGTTTTCACTCCAGCTCAAGCAACCAGCTGTGACGTTATTTTATCAAGCGGAATTCATGGTAATGAAACGGCACCGATTGAGATCTGCAATGAGTTCATCAATCAAATACTCGATGGCTCGATAAACTTAGCCACTCGTGTCTTGTTCATTTTTGGTAATCCCGCTTCAATGAATATTGGCTTGCGCTTCGTACAAGAGAATATGAATCGCTTATTCAATGGTGCTCATTCCACCCCTCCAGGTTTAATTAACCATGAACGTATTCGAGCTAAAAAGTTAGAACAATACGTTGCTCGCTTTTATCAAAGTCAGCCTGAAACGAATGAGCGGATCCATTATGATTTACATACTGCAATTCGTGGCTCTAAAAATGAAAAATTTGCAGTTTATCCATTTTTACATGGCAAAAAACACAATACTAGACAGTTACAAATCTTGGCTGCTTGCGGTGTCAGCACTATTTTACTTTCGCATGCACCAACCACGACCTTTAGTTACTTTTCGTCAGTTAATTTTTCAGCGCACGCGTTCACGGTTGAGTTAGGCAAAGTTAGGCCTTTCGGCGAAAATGACATGACCCGATTTATCGAAGTGAAGCAAACTTTAAAAGCGATGTTAACTGGCCAAGACATGCAGTTGCTTGAATATCGTGAGCAAGACTTTAATTTGTTTAAGGTTTGTCGTGCCATTGATAAACAGCATGATGACTTTGAATTTCATTTTGCTGATGATGTTGTTAATTTCACTAGTTTCCCGATTGGTTTTAAGCTAGCAACTGAAGGAAAACTTGACTACAAAATTGAGCAAGAGGGTGAAGCTATTGTCTTCCCTAACGCGAATGTCGCCAATGGCAACCGCGCTGTTCTGATGGTAGTGCCAACTACTTTGTAGCTAGTTATCGTCCAGAAAAAGACATCCTTGTCTGTTTCTGGAGACACTACACTAAAACGTGGTTTTACTTCGCCACATAGCTAGTGTCCTGCTTCGCAGTTTTTGGATGGACACTAGCTAAGCTGTAACAAGATTCGTCACAGTCGTGGCGCTAAATTTAACAGGTCTGTAAATATTTGATTACAGATCTGTGTTATCTCACATTACAAATCTGGTCTCAATTCTCTCCTAAATATTGTCTCAATCTTTACGTAAAGGTAAGGTATCTTAACTCTAAGACGTGTTATGTTAGTAATACTTGCTTAGTCATGATTAATAATAAATAAGTCGTTCGCCGATCGGTATTAACCATCATCAATGTGAGTAAAGGTGCTAATCAACGCAGCCCTAGCTTGTAAGTGGCACGACGAGACAACAAGGATCATCATGAATCGACCTGAACAACAGTCGGATAATATCGTTCATCAGCCACTTTTTGTGAATGCTGATTCGCTTTCTATTCCGGTCTTAAAAGTATTGCAACAAGATGGCACCCCCTATGCTGGCGCTGCTATGCCTGAAATCGACGAAGCACTAGCACTTAAGATATATGACACTATGGTGTTTATCCGAGTACTTGATGAACGCATGGTGGCATCGCAGCGTCAAGGACGTATTAGCTTTTACATGACATGTAAAGGGGAAGAGGCATCGATTATCGGCAGCGCGGCAGGTTTGTCTGATCAAGATATGATCATGGCGCAATACCGTGAGCAGGGTGCTTTGGCCTTTCGTGGTTTTAGTATTGAGAATTTTATGAATCAGATGTTCTCAAACGCTAAAGATTTGGGTAAAGGTCGACAAATGCCGATCCACTACGGCTCTAAAGAACTCAATTACATGACCATCTCGTCACCGTTAGCAACTCAGATCCCTCAAGCAACAGGTTATGCTTATGGTCAAAAGTTGCAGGGCATTGAAGCGTTAACGATGTGTTATTTTGGTGAAGGCGCCGCATCAGAAGGCGATTTTCACGCTGGTTTAAACATGGCCGCAGTATTGAAATCACCGGCGATTTTTTACTGTCGTAATAATGGTTATGCTATTTCGACTTCAACCGAAGATCAGTATGCTGGCGACGGCATTGCTCCCCGCGGAGTGAGTTATGGCATTAATACTATTCGAGTTGATGGTAATGATTGTTTAGCCGTATTATTGGCGACTCAACAAGCACGTAGTTATGCACTAAAGAACAATAAACCGGTGTTAATCGAAGCGATGAGTTATCGCTTAGGGGCCCATTCAACATCGGATGATCCTAGTGGTTACCGCTCAAAAGAAGAAGAAGATCTGTGGGCTGCGATCGATGGTGTCTTACGTTTTAGAACGTGGCTTGAACTGCAAGGTTGGTGGGACGAAAACAAAGAGACTGCCCTTTACGAGAAGTATCGTGCGCTGGTATTGGCACAACTGAAAGTATCAGAAAAAGAACCGACACCAATGTTAGTTGAATTAGTCACAGACGTTTACAGTGATATTCCTAACCACTTGCAGCAACAGCTAACTGAGTTACGCTCACATCTGGCAAAATATCCACAATCATACCCAACCACGTCTGGAGAGCAGCATTAATGGCACAAATGAATTTATTACACGCAATTAATGATGCGTTAGATATCGCAATGGCGAACAACGATCGCGTTTTATGTTTTGGCGAAGATGTTGGTCATTTCGGTGGTGTATTTCGTTCGACCAGTGGCTTGCAAGATAAGTACGGTAAAGATCGTTGCTTTAATACACCGTTGACTGAACAAGGTATTATTGGTTTTGCAAATGGCTTAGCTGCGCAGGGCGCTGTGCCAATTGCTGAAATTCAATTTGCTGATTATATCTTCCCCGCTTTTGATCAGATAGTGAATGAAACGGCAAAATTTCGTTACCGCAGTGGCAACGAATTTAATGTCGGTTCGTTAGTGATTAGAACACCTTATGGTGGTGGTATTGCTGGTGGTTTGTATCATTCGCAATCACCTGAAGCCTATTTTACTGGTACCCCTGGTTTGAAAATTGTGGTGCCGCGCAACCCTTATCAAGCTAAAGGATTATTGTTGGCTTCAATCAAAGATGATAACCCCGTTATTTTCTTTGAGCCTAAGCGCCTTTATCGCGCTTCGATTGGCGAAGTGCCAGAAGGCGCTTATGAAATAGAGCTTGGCAAGGCGGAAGTCGTGACCGAAGGTAGCGACATCACGTTATTGGGTTGGGGCGCGCAAATGGAAGTCATCGAACAAGCCATGGCGTTAGCGGCCAATGATGGTATTTCTTGTGAGCTAATTGACTTGCGAACACTGTTACCTTGGGATGTTGAAACTGTTGCTAAATCAGTGACCAAAACTGGTCGACTATTGATTAGCCATGAAGCACCGTTAACCGGCGGTTTTGCAGGCGAAATTGCGGCGACGATTCAAAATGAATGTTTTTTACATCTCGAATCACCTATTAGTCGAGTGTGTGGTTTAGATACGCCATACCCACTGACCCAAGAAAAAGAATATGTGGCTGACCATCTGAAGATTTATGAAGCAATTAAACGCTCGATAAACTTCTAATACCAATCCGCATAGGATAGTGATCTTAATGTGCACAGGGAAAACTTTTGAAGGCAAGGCGCTTGATTGATTAATAGCTCGCTATTAGGATTGAGAGCAACGCAGCATTCGATAGTTATAACCAGCACAGATGAATAATCTCTTGTGCGGGTTGGTATAACAGTCCGTTATGGGGTGATTTAAATCCCCTATGTAATCCAGATTTAAGAGCAGCGCAAGTTGCTCAAACAGTGTTAAGGAACAGGTAACATGCCACAAGATTTTTTATTGCCGGATATTGGCGAGGGTATTATTGAGTGTGAACTGGTTGAATGGTTAGTCGTTGAAGGCGAGACAGTGGCAGAAGATCAGCCTGTGGCCGATGTCATGACTGATAAAGCGTTAGTTCAAATTCCATCAATGCACGATGGTGTAATCACTCGACTTTATTATAAAAAAGGCGATATTGCCAAGGTCCATGCACCGCTATTCGCGATTGAGCCTAATGCGCAAGAAGAAGCACCAACGACGGTAGGTGCCACAGAAATACAAGTAACAGATACCAGTTCAAGTACTGTTGAAGAAGCCGCTGGCTCAATCAAAGAATTTGTTTTACCCGATATTGGTGAAGGGATTGTTGAATGTGAAGTGGTGGATTGGTTGGTCAATGTTGGCGATACCATTGAAGAAGATCAACCGATTGTTGATGTCATGACAGATAAAGCACTGGTGCAAATTCCAGCAATGGAAGCCGGTGTTATTACCGAGCTATTTTGCAACAAAGGCGGAGTCGCGCAAGTACATGCACCGCTATTTAGCTACCGGGTAGCAGCAACAGCTGCCGAGGCTACAACCACAGTTATTGCTGCCCCTGCCGATGTTGCGCCGGTGGCGATACCAAAGTCGTCAGAGACAGTTGACCGTACCGCTAATAACCAAAAAGCCATTGCCAGCCCAGCGGTTCGCCGAGTGGCTAGAGAATACAATATTGATTTAACTCAGGTCGCAGGATCGGGTAAAAATGGCCGTGTTTATAAAGAAGATGTTATTAAGTTCAACCAAGTGGGTGGACACACTTCTGTTATCGAACCAGCACCTAGTATTGATCAGCCGATCAAAGCTGTATCAGCAACGTCAATGGCGCCCACTGACTCTACAATCGAAGATTCACCACGCATTGAGCCATTAAAAGGTATTAAAGCGGCGATGGCACGTCAAATGGTGGCGTCAGTCTCGACTATTCCACACTTTACTTATTGTGAAGAAATTGACATGACTGAGTTAGTGGCACTGCGAGCTAAACTTAAAGGGCCTTATCAAGATCAGGGTATTAAGCTGACGATGATGCCATTTTTCTTGAAAGCGATGTCGTTGGCCATCAATGAATATCCGATCCTCAATAGTCAGTTAAATGATGCGGCAGATGAAATTCGATATTTCGCTAACCACAACATCGGCATGGCAGTTGACAGTAAAATTGGCTTGTTGGTACCCAATATTAAACAGGTGCAAAATTTGTCAATTATAGATGTTGCCAATGAAGTGACTCGATTGACTGAAGCGGCGCGGATAGGGCGATTAACTCAAACTGATTTGCGTGGTGGCACTATCACTATTTCAAACATTGGTGCCTTGGGTGGCACAGTTGCCACACCAATAATCAATAAACCTGAAGTGGCGATTGTGGCGTTAGGTAAATTGCAAACACTGCCGCGCTTTGATGTTAATGGTCAGGTTGAAGCCAGAAAAATTATGCAAGTGAGTTGGTCTGGCGATCATCGGGTAATTGATGGTGGCACCATTGCTAGGTTCTGTAACTTATGGAAATCCTACCTTGAAGACCCATCATCAATGTTGATGAAAATGAGCTAACCCAAAATAAAAAATCACCTAATTAGGTGATTTTTTTGTGTATAGGGTATGATATTTATCACCTTAGTAGCGAAAGAACAGTATGTTTTATAGACCTGCATTTAATAACCACCGAGTTCTGCCTCCGGCAGACTGGCACGAGCTAGCACAAGGGCAGTGGTTGCTCGACCAAGTCAATGTTGAGCTTACATCGTGGTGGCCACGTATTTTTGGCTATCACCTGCTTAAATTAGGCTCGCTTAGCCATGCTATTGACAGTTCAGCTTGCAGCATCAATCATCAGGTGAGTGTTTCACCGTTATTTGGTACCGATGTCGTCGCTGATATTTCGCGCTTACCTTTTTCTGAATCAAGTGTTGATGCGTGTTTGTTGAGTTTATCGCTTAATTTTCATCATAACCCTCATCAGATATTACGTGAGATTAATCGTGTTACTGTAGCGGGTGGGCATGTCATTATTATTGGTTTAAATCCGGTTAGCCCATTAGGACTTGCTAGGTTTAGCCCGCACCTTAGTCACAAGTATCCCTTTAATGGTCGGTTCTTTACTCAGTCTCGGGTTAAAGATTGGTTAGGCGTGCTGGGTTATAAGGTGATTGCTGAGCAAAAGACTGTCTATAGTAGCTTAATGATGAAACCGAGCCGAACCTATTATCTGCAGCAATTATTGGCGCATAACATTCCGCAAGTCGGTTCCTTTTATATGATTTTGGCTAAAAAGTTGGTTAGGCCATTAACGCCTGTCAAACCGCGCTGGAAATTAAAACCAAAATCAGTGTTATCACCAGTTGCAACGATGCAAAACGATAGCTAGTTGTCGTTTTGTTGGTTCAACACCTGTAGCCACTAATATGTTTGCGCCGGGTCGCCAACTTGTTATTATATCAATAATCATTATTTACGTATTTTAAAGAGTTATTAGATGGCGCAACAAACCTACAATCGTCAGGTTGTCCTTGATACCGAAACAACAGGTATGAATCAGGCGGGCGGAGCGATTTACCTCGACCATAAAATTATTGAAATAGGCTGTGTCGAAGTCGTTAATCGCCGATTGACGGGGCGTCATTACCATGTCTATGTCAATCCCGGTCGTTTAGTTGACGAAGAAGCATTCAAAGTACACGGCATTAGTGATGAATATTTGCGCGACAAGCCAAGGTTTGGTCAAATTGCCGATGAATTTATCGAGTTTATCCAAGGCGCTGAACTGATTATTCATAATGCGCCCTTTGATGTCTCGTTTATGGATTATGAATTTGAGCAGCTTGGCCGAGGCATTGCAAAAACGGCAGACATGAGCGGGATCCTCGATACGCTAGTCATGGCCAAGCAGATGCACCCAGGTCAGCGTAATAGTCTTGATGCGTTGTGTAAACGTTATGGCATAGATAACTCCTCGCGTGATCTTCACGGCGCGTTATTAGATGCTGAGATCCTTGCCGAAGTTTATTTAACGATGACAGGTGGCCAGACTGCATTGAACTTATCGCTCGGTAGCGACAGTGCTAATATTGATAAAAATAGTTCCAGCATTGATCCTGCTTTAGTTTTAGCTGTACTAAAGGCATCAGATGCCGAACTTGAAGCACACCAATCAAGACTTAATGTCGTTAAAGATGCTAGCGGTAGCTGCTTGTGGTTGCCCAATAGTTAACTAATACCACTTACATTAATAAAAATAGTCAACATATTGGTGCCATTGCTATCAATAGCACCAGATTACTGTTGAAGTTAATCAGGGAGTAAATGTGAATAGAGCATGGCGGGTTAAACGGATGTTGTGGGCATGGTGTGGGCTAATCGCTAGCACCTTGCTGGTACCACAAAGCTTGGCAGCGCAGCAAACGTCGGAGCCAACAGCTGCTGATCAGGTTGCAGCACAGCAACCACAAAAGCTGCGTTTATTGTCTAATCGATTTAGAGTTGATCAGGCGGTTGAAAAAATAGTCTTTATTATCGATCGGGTACCGGAGTCTGCCCCAATTATTTTGGTCCAGCCTGATGGCAGCAAACTTTATGCAATGCGTCGCTACGACAATGTAAAATGGATGGACGGCAATGCCGGCGATATGATCGAGATTACCAATCCAGAAATTGGACCATGGCAAATTATCGGTGATATTTTACCGAGCAGTGAAATCAGATTAGCAACGACCTTGCAACTAATTGTAAATCCTATTCCTACCGAGCTATTTGTTGACGAAAAAATAAAGCTAACCTCATCATTAAAGTTCAATAATAAGCTGTTAAAAATTGGTCAGGTTGATGATCTGATCAAACATCAAGTCTATTTACGCAGTTCCGATAATCCACAGCACAGTAACTTTGGTGCTGGCACTTTTACGATTGGTGATTTCATTGATAACGGTTTGGGTCTTGATGCCCGTTCGGGAGACGGGGTATTTACCGGACGGCTAAATCTTGATAAACCGATGGGGCATTATGACTTAGTGGTTAGAGTTGGTAATAAAGTCTTTGAGCGCGAATATCAGCAATCGTTGTTATTACGGGCACAGCCGATCGCGGTTGATTTATTAACAGCAGCGATTAATGGCCAATATACTTTAAGGTTTATTAGTAATGCTAAGATTGCAAACCTTGATAAAATGTTATTGCAGATAAAGGTCACTAATCCAGATGATACTGTAAGTCATTACAGCATCAATGGGGTAGCACCTAACCACTTATTCAAATTAGCAGCCATACAAAGCCCAGGACGCTATAAGATTAACATTGATGTATTTGGTAGCACGGTTGCTGGCAGAGACTTCTCCTTTTCACTTAAGCAGCTAAAAGTCAAAATTGTTGCACTGCCAACTAAGGCGGCAAAAAAAGCACAGGCTAAGTTTGACAGCGAGAAAGAAACTGCATTTGAACTCAAACTAAAACGCAAAGCGCTGGCGCAGCAGCGCCAAGCCGATGATGACAAAACAACGTTAATCATTATTGGCATTATGGTTAACGTTATTATCTTGCTCGTAGGCGCACTGATAATGTTTTTGGTCTTTCGCAAGAAAAAACCGAAAAAGCCTAAAGAAGACAAGAAAAAAGACCCTGCCAAGAAAAAATAAGACGTCGAATTAGGGGACAATAACCTTTCGTCCGTTTTTTCATCGAGTTGGCGTTGAAATTTAATCACTTTGATGTAAAAGTGGTCGGTCAGACAAAAAAACGTGATTGGTTGAAGAAAGATGTTGACGAACCAAGGGGGGGGCCGTATTATCAGCCCCGCAAACAACGAGACGGATTCGAAAGAAGAAGTCTTCGCTAAGTTAAGAATATATTCGAGGTCGTAAGACCAGTTCTTAACTAACACTAACTTAGTTAGCGTTAAGCGACAACGGAGCGGTAGTTCAGTTGGTTAGAATACCGGCCTGTCACGCCGGGGGTCGCGAGTTCGAGTCTCGTCCGTTCCGCC
>Ga0209396_1001993_pt1 | contig 21914 bp, 18 predicted proteins | sample GOMGulsemesocosm_6_FD_184638 | JGI IMG/M metagenome (GOLD analysis project Ga0209396, IMG submission 184638) | Methane-oxidizing microbial communities from mesocosms in the Gulf of Mexico - GOM8C Gulf of Mexico (SPAdes) (version 2) | ecosystem: Environmental > Aquatic > Marine > Cold seeps...
CTAAATACTAAGCTACCAGTTACATGTTTTGAATTTGTATTGTTTTGAAGGTAATAGGTCAAGCCAGCCCCAACAGGAATATTCGAGTTATTAAGCATGCTACTGAAAAAACCACTAAACGACCCGGTTCCAGAGTTAGAACCATCGATTAAAACCGAGTTGTAAACTCCCGTAAATTGATTTAATCCAGACGCTATAGAACCATTTCCATCGGCCTTCCAAACGTGGTTATTGATGCCTAATAAAATTTGGCTTGATACACTTTGATTTGTAAAATCAGCAGTAAAGCTTGCGGAACCTAATATACCTATATGACCCGTATTGTCGGTAGGGTCGGTATTCCCCATAAGTATATAGTTGGCTTGTCCACTTTGGGGTAATGATATGTCGTTATCAAATAAATCATTTGATAACCAGTGTAAGCTTTGTTCAGTTAAATTAAGAGACTCCCCTGTATTAAACTGGGCAATACCTTGACTCCAACGACCCCATCTAAAACCTGTTAATACATCAAATCCAGAATTTAAATTTTTTGCAGTCCCTATTGTTATCAACTGTTCATCAAACGTAAAACCTGAAAGGTTACCTTCAGAGTCAACAATAAGATCACCATTTAAAGTTAATTGAGAACGAGTAAGACTCGTTAAAGCAAATGATATAGGTTGGTTTGTTACCTCTATAATACCGTTATCGATCGGAATTTCATTACCGTTGTCATCTATTATCACTTGAGATATAACGACTTCCTCTTGTGTTAATAAGGTTGTTGTTAAATTTGTTTTACTCGGTTTTTCAATTACAGCTATAGGTTCGGATACAGTTATTTCACTTATTAAAACTGAATTTTCAGGTTCTTTTTTACCAATAGTTTGCTTTACAGGTACTGTTTGACCAAATAATGAACTTGGAGGGCCTAATAATTTAACAGGTAAAGTATCAATATTTGCAACAAAGCCAGACTCAGCTTTATCTAGTTGAAGTTCCCCTATATTATTAATTAATACGATTGCACCTTGAGAAACCCCTGCATACAGGCCATCATCAATTTTAGACTTAGTTGAAGCTTCAAGAGGAGTACAATCACTTTGACATAATAAAACACTATAATCTGTACCACGGATACCGATCGTTGCAACCGCAGTTTTAACTTGATATCCAGACTTATCTTGACCAGCACTAATAGCACCGGTGATCGTTCTAAAACCCCCTTTAATCAAATTTAAAGAACTTTTGGCACTTGTAACTGCACCTGAACTATTTTTTGTGAACAAATAATTTTCAATATTAAGTCTTGAGTTTGGCCTGATTGATAATCTAGCACCATCAGACATCTTTAATTGTACTCTTGATTTATCTCCCGTTACGATAGTATCTCCAATTATTATTATATCCCCTTTTTTTAAAACAGATTGTTGTGGTTTTTCAACAAATGTTTTACCAATCGCATATAAAACCGTACCTGCATTACCATGTACAGTAAAACTAACAAATATGATTAAACAAAAAATATTAACTAAAATGAAATTACGCATAAGACACCTAATTAATCAAAAGTTTTACGTATGGAAAGCGCGGTTTGAACCCTATCATATTGGTAAAGTTCTATGTTTGATTCATGTTTAACCCAATCGATAGAAGCTGATAATTGCCAGTTTTTAGATATGAAATCTAGCAGTATGTAACTTGTTGAAACTACATGCTTTCTATCATCTCGTACGAGGCCGGAAAATTGATAATCGTCTTCATATTCTATATCTGAGGCCAATATATTAAACTTCAACAGGCTTTTTTTTCCGAGTACAAAACGTGAAAATAATTGAATGCTAGATTGGCTATTTGAATAAGGACTCGCTACTTCAATTGCATCATCTTCGCCATAACTAAAGTTGATGCCTAACTGATTAAAGTTCTTAAAGTCTTTAATGAATGCCAATGAAAATATAGTTGAATCTACATCTCTGACATTTAAACTGTCTTCAAATCGGAGTTTTGCATATAAAGTATTCATATTGAGGGAGTAGGAATCATAAAGTTTAATGTTTATACCCAAATTTCCTTGGAAAATTCTTTGATTCAAATGATTTTCAATAGATATTTGAGTAGCAGTCATTTTTCCATATATATAACCAAAACTAAACTTTCTATCCAACTGACCATTTATTTGATATCTCGATAAATCAACAAAATGCGCATCAGAGTTGACCCTATGGGATAAATTTATGGCTGAACTAAAATTCCAATTTGTATTGATTGGATGGCTATATTGAGCTCCAATTAATACCGATGTAAAGGGAGAGTTACTTTCTACATTTTTCTCATTTAGTTTAAAACCTAAAAAAAAGTCATCCTCAGTAGATCCGTTGGCATTAGTGTCATAACCCAAACTACCTTCTAACCAAGCGGATAAGTGAGGAGTATATTGTTTAGAATATCTATCAATGCTAATTAAATATTGATTAATTACTTCTGCGATATTCTGAGGAGGGGGAAGTGATTTTAAAATTTCAAAATGATATTTAGCTCTTTCAAAATCACCCACATCAAAATATGAACGCGCTAAACCCATTCTAGCACCAGCATAATTGGGTGAAACATCTATAACTCTTTGTAAAACTTGTATCGCTAAACTCGCATTTTTAGTATCTAGTAATGCAATTCCCAACAAATAATCATATTGAATGTCACCTGCAAACTGTAATTCATGTGGTGAAAGGTAATTTAGTAGCGCCTGCATTTTATTTTCAGCTAGTAACTTATTAGCACGTTTATATAATTCGATTTTATCTATTGCAGAAGCAGCTAAAAGAGTAGGGCTGATTATAATAAAAATAAGTGCCATGGTGATAATGACAATATTTGTATAGGTGATTGAAACAAAACGCTTAAAACTTGTCATATTTACAACCTTAAAACTAGGTTAAAAAATAAATATTTTAAACTCTTAATGGTTACAGAAAATACATCAACCAAGCAAAATGATAAAACAATAATAGTACATAAAACGACCGGCTGTATGACTTTATATAAAATATTTTTTAGAGCATATAAACAAAAATGGGAACTCAAAGAGCTCCCATTTATAATTAAATTTTAAAATAAATGTATTTAATTTACGCTATTTGCAACTGTATGTTCAATAGTCAATTTAAACTCAGTATCATCACAGTTTTCAGTATTACAATCTTTTTCTTCTAAAACGATAATGTAGTTACCATCTTCAGTGAAAGCCTGCTCTGGCACGGTAATTAAACTTCTAAGTTGACCATCGTCATCAAAAACAACTTGAATTGTATAAGCTTCGTTATCTACAGATAATGACTTATGTTCATATTTTGTAATGTTTTTAGCAAAAGTAATTGTATCTTCAATACTTTCACCGGCTTTAGTAAAAAACACATCAAGTTGACTTAATTCAATTTCGTTCGAAGAGTCAATCAAGTTCATGATTTGAATATCATGTGATACTGAATTAGGTGATAAATTTTCAGTAATAGACTTCATACTTGGCATTGATCTAGTTTCATCTTTATATACTATAGCAGCAAGACTTTCTTCACGGTCAAGTGTGATTAAGTACTTTTCAATTACAACTTCACCCGAAGCATCGTCTGTCATGCTAATACTGTAATCACCAGGAGCAAGCTTAACATAATCAGAAAAACTGTCAGAGGAAATAGGCGCAGTGCTATTATCTAAATTTGTCGCGGTAAAAGTTACATTTTCATATTGATTTAACGAATTATAAAAATGAATTTGTCCTTGTGCATCTTCATGCTTTAAAGCTGTTACATTATTACTATCTGACACTAAATCAATTGCAATGCTATCATCAACTACACTGTAGCCATCACGTATAATTGCTATATAGCTTATGCCATCATATAAAGATGTTTCTGTAGAACGGAAGATCACTTCATCTTTACCTGCTTTAGTGATGTATAGGCTAAAGCTACCTTCAGTATAATTTACAAAGTCACTTGTTGATAATTTTGCTGTGGTTGTGATAAATTCAGCATCTGTAAAATCCCCATCTTCAACAGCTAAATATACATCAAAATTAACATCTGAACCCACTGTGCTGATAAATGCTAAGCTAAATAAATCATCATCGCTATCCGCTTCTTCTACATCGTCAATTGAGATCTCTGTAAATGTTGGTGTTTCAAAGTCGCCAGTCATAATCATAAGTTGCTTTTGATCAGAACGAACCTTCACATCTTGTTCAAAGATAGATTTATAATCACCATTATCATTTTTGTATTCATAACTTACTTCGTAAGTATCAGGCTGGTAACTGTGACGTGTAGATACTTCACCAAACTCACCACCGGTTCTTACAATATCGTCAACAACTAATATCGTTTCAGGGCTGTTATATGAACCATTATAGAATTGAACATAACCATTATTGTTTGAATCACTTGAGCTACTACCACAGCCAGCTAACGCAAGTCCAACTAAAGCCGGAATTGCAAGTTTTTTTGTTTGGTATAATTTCATTTTTTAGATCCTGTTATCTATCAATTGGCGATAGTATGCCACGCAAAAATTGAAAAAATTACCAACTTTACCAATTATTACCATTGATAACATACAGTTACAAACGTGACAAAAACTCACAAATACAAAGGTAGTTAGGAATGAAACATAATAGATATTCAGCTTGTATACAGGTTTAGATAGAGGGAAATAGCCCTAATAATATAGGGCAGGATAATTAAAGACTTTTCTTAGGGGGAAGTGCAACGTTGGCAAATATTATTCCAGCTATTAAAGACATAAAAATAATAAAAGTTTGTTGTCCTATATGATCTGTATGTAGAAACTCTTGTCCTGACATAAGTGCATTTAATCCTATGTACGTTTTGCTTCCGGGTACCAATACGATGAGACCTTGCATAGAAACAATACAGGCGGGTGCATTAGCAAGCCTAGTAAATAAGTTACTATAAATACCCACAGCAAAAGCACCAACAAATGCTCCTAAAGTGAAATCTAAATATATTGCTCCTAAATAACTTGCGCCAAAAGCAATAAAACCAGATGCAATTGACCAGCTTGCATGTTTTGCTTTTGTCTTAAAAATGATAATTAAGCTTGTACATAATGCAGCAATAGCAACCCAAGCAGTCCATTTTTCAAGGGGGGGAGGAGCTAAAAATTCAGTTTGGCCAAAAAGGGCAAAACCAAGGGCCATACCTAAAAAAGCACCAAAATATAATTTAAATAGCAGCATGATTGCATCCATGATCCTGGCAGTACCAGAAACAAGGTGACGTGCTGAAAGTTCAGCTAATCCGAGTGTCAAAGCAAGACCAGGAATGAAGACGATAATAGCAGAGAGTATTACTAGCCTAATATTAATGCCAGGATCAATATACACACTAATAGCACATGCTAATAGTGCAGATACAACTGCAACCAAAGGTTCAAGCATATGAGCAACCCCCTTAGAGCGCTCTGACCACAGCACAAACATATATACAATTAAGCTAATAATCGCAGACCAAAAAGCATCATTCCAGCTAGTGCCCATTAGCATGGCAAAAGCGCCACCTGACATAGAAAATGCTAACCCGGTAGCTAAACGACTATAAGGATTTGGTAGATCATTAATATAATCTAACCTTTGATCTGCCTCGACTAGCGTTTTGGTACCATTTGATAATTCATCAACTAATTCATCTGTTCGAGATAATGAACCTAAATCAAGCTCTCCAGGTGTAACTCTTGCGGCATGGGTATATTCATTTTCATGACCATCGGTCCAAATAACAAACGTCAATGCAGTAGGAGTGATGATAAATGAAGATTTCAGCCCCAGGGAACCTGCTACATTTAATAAGTGTGCTTCTAACCTATAAGCTGGCGTACCATACTTATGAAGCATTTTTCCAAGTTTGACTATAAATTTTCTTTTCTGAGTAAAAGTCGCGTTGTTCAAAATTCAATCCACAGATAGTAGTGCATAAACTATAGCTAAAATATTTGAATAAAAGCGATAGGTTATTATATTAATTAAAATTAATGACTCAAATGAGAGTAGGTATATTTTATACTAGCATTCTTTATTGCACAAATTTGGGAATATAATTTGTGCAATATTTTTAGGGGGATTGTAAATTGAAAATTTAATCTGTCACGCTTTATTTTACATTTTTATCTATTTTTTGCTTCTATCCACTGTGCCATGTATTTTGTACTTGCCATAGTATGATGTTTTAACATCGCTCCAGTAAAATTATCTAAACGATGTGTGCTTAATTCACTCATAGTATAAGTTAATTTTTCAATCAATTGCTTTCCTAAAGTTTCACCATCATATCTATTTTTAAGTAGAGGAGTTGCAGCTTGTTGTGCTTTATTCCAAGATTGTTCGTCCTGATAAAGATGAACTGCCTGATCCACAAAATCTTTAATATCATTACTTATTGCACCAGGCCATTGCTCATTATCATACATACCTTCTGCACCTATATCTGTTGTGATATTCGGTGTTCCTACTATCATGGCATCTAATAACTTTCCTTTTATTCCAGCACCAAATCGCAAAGGCGCCAAACAAATTTTTGCGTCTTCCATTACCTTAAGCGCATCATCAGCCCAACCCTTAATATTAAAGCCCATTTTTGGGTTATTTAATGCAGTTGCTTTAGGTGGAGGATAAGAACCATAAATATTTAATTGTGCACCTGGAATTTGTTTTCTGATCAAAGGCCATATTTTTTGTAAGTATAAAACGGCATCCCAGTTAGGTGCATGACGAAAATTTCCTATCGTCATAAACCCTGAACGATCATTAAATGATTTTGTTTGAGTTGCAAGCTTACTTAAATCAATCATAAAAGGTAAATAATGCAGAATATCTTTTGATATCTTAAAAGTATCAGTCAAAAGTTGCATTTCAAAACTAGATATAATTAAAGATATATCACATCTTAAAATAGCTGCCATTTCCCTTTTTGCAATATCACTATGTAAATCAGCCTTAATCATTGTTCGTTCTTGTTTGTGCGCTTGATTGCGCGCATTTCTTAAACACTGTAAATCTTCAGTATCTAATATTTTCAAAGCTTCAGGACAATATTTATCAACCCTCCAGCCAAATTGTTCTTCCATCATGAAACGATCAAACATGACGATATCTGGCGAATAAATTTGCACATATTCATCAAAACTTTCACAGTTAAGAGCAATTTCTTTACTTGTGATCCCTTCAAGATCTAAATCTATCATATGCTCTGTTTTTTGAGCAGGAGTCGCAAACTCTACCTGCCATGCTTGCTTTTTGAATAATCGTAATATTGATAGCATATGACTACCAGCAGCTGATGAATTAGGCTCAGGCCAAACATAACCGATAACAAGTATTTTTTTCATTACTGAGTTCTTCTTACGAGAAATTAGGGATAAATAAAAAGTTAAACTAATACTTTTAAATTCAAATAAAGAAGAAATGAGTACATTATATTAAAATTTAAAAGCACGTATGTAATACCTTTTATTATCAGATATTACAAAAAAGGGATCATAGCAGGTAATTTATACTTAAATACATCATAATTTATGTATAAATCTTTAATTCATATTGTCATAAAGCTCTGAATACTCAGATCGGTGAAGATTAAATAAAAACTTTCTTAAGCAGTCTCGACCATGGGCTACATTTTTAAACTTACCAGCTAGAATATTATTTTCCGTTCTAACTGACTCAATCGCGAGTTTCACTTGTCGTTTATCTGGTAAATGTATCTCAAGCTCTTTTCCTTCAAATAATTTTTTTGCACTTGTTACACAGTCTGCACGCATAGTGATACCTGAACTCGATAATGACAAGATCTCAACCTGTTGTTTTGTTCCTTTTTTATGTAATGATACATTTTGTGGAAAACTCACTCGCCAACTTCGATCAACTCCTTGCATATCTACTATTTCGGGTGTGCCTAGTATTGGAGTGAGTTCATTATTTTGATTGGTTTTAATAGTTAAAGGAAACCATAACTGGTAATGACTAATTTGCGCTAATAAAGTCAGTTTTGCATTACCTAAAATATCGGCAATATTCTTAGGTATTGCTGTTTCAACAGTTAAGTTATGCTCATTATAACTAATATCATTATCTTCAGATTTTGGTGTAAATACATTCTGAAAAAAATCTAACTCTTCGGTAGAAAAATCCATATTAACTTACCACATTGTTTTTATTTCTTTTTATTGTGCTCGAATTATAAACAATTTGAGTGGGTAGTCAATTCATCCCTTTTTATATGGGATGAATATTATGTTTCGTTATTAGAATCAGTATCTTTAACTTGACAAAAAAGTATTCTTGATTTGAGAGATTCAATCGCTATTTGACTTATGATTAAATTTATAAATACTAATACCGACAAACCTAATTGAATGGGTCCATGGTTAATTCCTAATTCAGAATCATAAATAGCAAGTCCAAATAATAGAAATAGAATAACTAAAAATACTTTCAATAATTGACTAGTATAAAAAGTTAAAACACCTTCTTTTTTTATATCCTTTTTGATAAAAATTGAACAAAAATATGGAATAACTTTTACTTTGAATCCAGATTGCTTTTCTACAAAGTTCTCATTCATCAATGTTAATTGATTACGTAATGCATCAATCACTAAAATACCTTTATGGTTTGCTTTTTGATTGCGAAGTGTAATCAAATACGCTTAAAAATGCACTCACTAACTCATAGTCTCACTTTATTATTTTAATCCATTGCCCTGGTAAAGGCTCTCCACGCGGATATTGACCATTAATCAATCTCAGCTGTTGCTCCCCATAAAGTCCAATTTTTAATTGTTTAGCTAATAGAGAAAATTTTGTTTGGTCATTTGCTTTGACATAATGAATGACTTTAGATTTTTTATTGCTATTTTGCACTCGATGAGGCTTAAAGCTATGAATGCTTTTTAAAAATAAATTATCATAATCTGCTTTAGGATCTGGATTATTCACTTTTGAGATTAAGGTGTAAGCACGTCCTCCTTGAAAAATAGTCGCTACCCTTTGGTCAGAAACACCATTTGTACCTTCAATAATACCTGTATGTCCAAGCAATCCATTTTGTTTAAAATCTTCGGAACGTTTTAAAATTGTCACTTTGGTTTGATTTCTTAAATGCTCACCTGGTGATACACCTTTTACTCTTTTTGAAACAAGTAATTGAATTTGAGCTGATTTATTTTCCGGCTCACTAACAATGGCTTTGCGTGTATTTGTTACTTTCCAATCGACGGGAAATAAAAGTGAAAAACCTAATTTTTCATGAATATACCTATTTTTTTCTACCGGCTGTTTTTTAAATAGGGCACTATAATTAACCCCATAGATCATGCCTTCTGTTTTTTCTCTATATACCTGTTCATTAATATTTTTATTATCAATTGATTGAAGAGATCCCGCTTTTGAAATAACTTCTTTTAAACGAATATCGTTTCTAGGGTGGGTAGAAAATACACCATGATAACTTTTTGTTTTTTTACCTTCTTCTTTAGCTCTGTAGCGGGCAAATTTTTCTTGGTCTTTTAATACCCCAATTGTTTCAACCATAGCGTGAGGGTCATAACCACTACTAAATAAATAATCAGCACCTAAACCATCGGCTTCTAATTCCATTTCTCTACCATAACCTTTTACAGCAGCCGTCCCCCATAAATTAGTAACATCACCAATGGCAGAACTACCTGTCGTAAATACAGATAAAACAGATAATACACTCGCTCCTTTTCTTGCTGAATCCTGCCTAACAACATGCCTTGCCGTAACGTGCCCGACTTCATGTGCGAGTACCGCCGCTAGCTGAGCTTCAGAATCAAGGTAACTTAATAAACCGCGATTTATATAAATATAACCACCCGGTAATGCAAATGCATTGATGTCTGGTGCATCTATTATTGTAAAATGGTATTCAATATCAGGTCTATGACTATTTTTTACAATCTTTTGACCAATGCTATTTACATATTCAGTTAGTTTTTCATCCTGGTAAATCGGCATGGACTTTATTAATTTTTCATGCATTTCTTTACCCATTTCAATTTCAGCACTTTCAGACATCAAAACAATATCAGGTGTCCCTGTTGCAGGGTTCATTGAACAACCTAAATTAAGAAAAAAACAAAATATAATAATAAACTTGATAATATGCATAGGTGTTAAGTTCATACTATTTCCTTAAGGGTTTAACCCTGCGTATTATTAAAAAAATGCTTTAATTGTACAGCCATGCCTTTACAAGCATCAGCTTGTACTTGAGCAATAATTGGTATAGGTATCACAACAGCAGGCATATAAGATGTACCATCAGCTTCACTGCTGATTTTGCCTATGAGTTTTTTCTTTTTATAATCCCAAATAGAGGCTTCATATTCTGCTTTTTTGTCCCAAGTTCCGAAGCCAAAACAGCCTAAACCACCACCACCTAAACTGCATGTAATACTGCCACTACTGCGGGTTGTTTCAGTATTACCATCAACCCATATTATATAATGAACATTAAAATCACTGAATTTTTGAGATACAGCGTCATAAGTTAATAACCGTTGTAAATCACGTACTCTTAAAGGGGCTGTTCTCGGTTCAAACCAGGGATATAAATTATCAACAAATGTTTGCTCAGGTATAACATTGAGTTGATTTTCGCCTTTTGATAATATTTTCCCTATACAGGAAATAAGTTCAGGTTCTGTTTCGTAATCACTACTCGTTCTTCTACCAATAACAACTATTGATTCTCCCTCTACCAATTCGGTAGCTGAATGTTGAACTTCTTCAATAGTCACAGTCGTGCAACCAGTCAATAGAACTAATATAAAAATTAGGCAAAATACACATTTATAAGACAGTTTAATCATCATTATTACCTGCTGTATTGAGCAATTAAGTGGGAAATGCTTTTATTTAATATGATTCAAATTAAGCATAGCTTCTATTATTAAAATTCACCATTTCGAGCTTATTTATTTGCATGTTTCTTTAACCAGTTATTTATTTCAGGTATATGACTAAACTTAAGTGTTAAGCCTGCACCTGCATCTCTAAGCGCAATAACCATGGCTTCATTAAGCGCACTTTCTTGAGATTGCATAAAAGCTGTTGGTGTTTTTCCATATGCTGTTAATATCCAATCAGCAAGTAAAAGCCCTTTGTTATCGTAAACTTTCATATTATATTTGATCCAAACCTCAAACATATTCAGCTTTGTTTCTGCAGGTACGTTGTATTGAAGTTCATCAACACGAGGTTTGAAAAATATATCTATTGAGGAATTTTCTTTATTATTGATATCAGGAACACTGACAACATCAGTAAACATTGCAGGTAAAACTGTGTTAAATAGCTTTAATTGAGCTTCACCAACCTCTATTTCCCATTTATCTCGTTTCGTATCTTTTTCTGTATATTCGTAATCTTTAAAATCACTATCATAAATAACACCTAAAGTATAAGGTAATTTATTGACCACGGGAGTAGGGAATTGTCCCTTAACGGTCAAAGTACTTTTACAGCCAGTAAAACTGACTAAAATCAGAGTGAAAATAAATAGTTTTAGACTGTTAATCATCATTAATTTGTCCTTTTAAAATATAAATGTATATGATTACTTAACCTTATAATCATTCAAACCAACAAAAGTACCACCATTTCTATATGTTAATTCTCGCATTAAAGTAGCAAATCTAATTCCTGTTGTTTGCAAATGACTTGGTCTCATAAATTGAACAGGAAAACCAACTGCATGTATTCTTACAAGCCTTTCATTATCTTTATTTACTTTGTTAATTCGTTCGATTGTATTAAGTACAGTTTGTATTGACCGGCCTGAAAACTCATCACCCATGACATATAAACTTATTTTTTTATCTTGACTGAAGAAGGTACTAATTGCTTTTTGAATACCCTCTACTGGACTACTATTACTAAAAGGATTCCAAGTTCTTAAACGTTTTATAATCGCTTCTCTTCGCCCAGGAGTATCAGGTATCCATTTTCTGCGATAATTTGTAAACATGTATTTACCCATATCGTTCATGATCTGAATACCTTTCACTTCAGGATAAATATCTAAAGTCGCAATTATTTCTTCAAGCAACCTCTGCCATCCATAATTATACATACTGCCAGAAGTATCTATGATGAAAACAAGATACTCGCTATCCACAGGGATCCCCCCGATCAAGTTGTTTTTATTTTGATAATTAGCACCTAATAAACGTGTCATTTCATCCGAAAGAGACTGAAGCGCGATAGCAAGTTTTCCTTTTTCTTTTTGCATATATGTGGCTGCTTTTGAAGTTTGTGCAAATTGTGCTTGGATTGTGGCTAATCTTGTTCTTAAAATGGCAATACGCTTCTTTTCGCTATCAATTTGTTCATGTTTTGCATTAAGGTTTCTATTGAAAATTGTTGTTTCACCTCTTATGGTAAATAATGTTTTTTGCAAGTTTTCAATTTGGGCATCTAAATTAATTGTCGATTTTTCGAGTACAATAGGCTGTACAGTTTTAGTGATCATCAATAATAAAATTATGGCACCAAAGCCACAACAAATCACATCTAAAAAAGCAATGCTTGATTCTTGTTGTATCCTTCTATTTCTCGCCATATCAGACTCCTAGGGCCAATCACTTGAAGGACTCATAAATGAGCCAGATGTATACTGTGCAAGTTTCCAAAAAGCAGAAGCAGCCATAGGATCACCTTCCATAGGCCATAGCAAAACATTTACTGGGATCCCTTCAGGCAGACTATTTACCGCTTTCTCAAATAGTTTTTCTCTTTGTGGACCCGTAATTGTTGTTGCCTTATTGCTATTTGTAATACCTTGAGTGGGTAAACCATCAGTGATTAATAAAATATTATCGGGTAGGGGATCCAAATAATTTACTGCTAGAAAAGCTTTTTCGAGGTTAGTTCCACCGTTAGGAATAGTCATTCTTAAGTTTTGAATACTTGAATTGAGTGTTTCTTTATCAGATATATAATGCCATTTATGAACACTATCTTTAAATGCTGCAGAGACATCCGTATTAAATGCATAAATTTGATATTGACTTTGAAGGGGAAATTTTGCAATTAACCATTCTACAGAGAGTATGGCTCTAGTCCATTTTGAAGATGATTTTTTTAGCTCATCTGACATATATTTTTTTCGGATTATATTTACAATTGAATTGTCTAACATGCTCGCTGACTTATCTAACAGAATTAAAGTTCTTGCACCACTTAATTTAAGTCCGGTTAAATACTGTCTATTTCCTTGTCCTGTAAAGTCTCTTGCATCATTACCTTTTGCTTGTTCGTCCTCTAGTTTTTCTTTTTCTAACATCAGAGTTTTAATTTTTTGTTTCAAATCTAAAATTTGCTGATCATCATCTGGAACATCAAGTTTCTTGACTTTATTATTTATTGCATCAATTTCATCATTTATTCTTCGAGCTAAGCCACTTGTTTCTACCAGATCTTGATCTAATGTCGATATGGTATTTTTCAATTTAACTAAGTATTTATCTCCTTCTAAAATTTCCTCTTCTAATAAATTAACTTCAGCTTTTAATGTCATATTTTGTACATCTACAACAGTATCTACATCATGTTTGATTATCAAAAAAACCAGTATTACCGCACCAAATCCACAGGACATGATGTCAAGAAATGATAAGCTAAATGTTGTAAATTGGCGTTTTTTTGACATAAATCTAAAACTCCTCATCTACAATAATCAATTTCAAATTTAATTGGTCTAAATTCGAAATAGTATCACCACAATTTAAAATTATTGATTGTGAGATGAGTGATTTATTGACTTTAATTGAAACATCTTTTAATACTGTGAGTTTTAAATGATTATTGCTCGGTGTTATAGCAATATACGATGAGTTTGATTGTTTTCGACTAAAAGGGTGATTGCTGTTTTTAGTTTCATTTAAGTATATATTTTCACCTTTAAATGCGACGCAAAATTGATTACATATAATGTGCGTTGGAATATCTAACTTTTTAACTTTACTATTTTTATATTCTTTTAATGTTGGGACTTTATCAAGTAAACAAATTCCCGACTGTTCATTTATGAAGGGTAAATACTTCAGAATTAAATCAAAAGTAGGGACTTTTGATATTAATTTACCTTGATGTTTGTATTGTGTGTTTGAAATTAAATTATAAAGCTTAGCAGTACAGTGAAGTGATTTATTTTGTAAAGTACCTCCAAATAAATCTGAATAAAACTCAGATATTTTATCTATAAAATCAATCTTTTCTATTTTAATTGATTTCTCATTTATCAAAATATTCTGATCAACTAATGTTCCTGTATTTGATAATAGACTTAAGATTTTATAAACTTGATCAAACAAGGCTTGTTCTGTGTGCGCACTGTGTAAAGAGTCAAATCGTAAATGTTTTATAAAATTTTGATTACACCAATTTGAAATAAATGAGACTAATTCTAAAAAACCTAATTCGGGAAATGTCTTGGTATTCTTAAATTCAATAGATTGATCTATTGTAATATGTGATAGATTTGAGCTGTGTAAACCTAATTGCCCAACACAATAATCACCTTTATAGTCAACTTTTTCGATATTAATAATGTCATGATTAATAAGTGCTAAAGTATGTAGTTTACAACTCGTTGCTAGCCCTAAAAGTAACGCTAATTGTTGCTCTTTATAATAACAGGGAACAATAAAAACAACTTGTACATTATCTTCGTATTTTTTAGTAATATCTGATAGTTGCAGGTAAGCTAAGTCAGCAAAGTGTCTAATTTGTTGATTATTGTTATTTATTTTTTCATAACCTAAACGCTGCCAATAATGAGAGTGAAAATCATCTGGAGACAACTTAATATTCGAAAGTGCTTTCTCGCCAAATATTACTCCCTCTTTTTCAATATATGCATATGCACAATGTTCTGAACTGTCTTCCTTGTCATGCACTGTAAGTTTAAAATCGTTGATTTCGATAACAATTAAAGTCATTTAAATCTCCTCTGAACCTTCGGTTTTCAAGTGATTTAGTAGATTTTCATCGCAATAATCTTGTGTGTTTTGCACATGTCTTTCTTGAAATAGCTGTAGTTGATGAGTGAAAAACATGATAAAAATACTTATAACTAAAGCTATAAATGTTGAGTTAAAAGCAACCCCCAAACTGTTAGTTACACCTATAATATCACCTTCTACGGCCTTATGTGCTTGACCTAGCGCTTCACCAATTCCCCTTACTGTTCCAATAAAACCAATTGAAGGTATAGCCCAGGATATATATCTGATCATAGCTAATTCGCTGTCTAAACGATCAGCTTCTGAATCACAAGTATCTTTTATTGCCGTTGCCACTGCTGCTATATTTTCTGTTGCGATAAAACGTTTAAGCGCAATCAATATTGTTCTGGGTAATAATAATATTTGTTTGTCTTTTGGTAAGTTCTGAATTGGTCGACACAAACTATTTGCATCTTCGGGTAATACTTTTGTACCTTGCTGTATATTTAAAACAGAAAAATTTAACATTGAGGTTTCATGGACTGTTAATTTTGCTTTATATGCCATTATGAGCAAAACCCAAAACATTAATATAAAACATGTTTCTTGTTCATAATCTTTTAATACAATATAAAGGGATCTTTGAGTTGTAATTTCACTTCCCGCTTTTTGCTGCGCTTCTTGTTGTTGTAAAAGAGCTTCAGCATTAGGTCTTATTACTGCGACATATACAGCATGCACTACGAGTATTGAAATTAATAAAGAAAATATTTGGTATATAAATTCACTGCCAGAGTTTCTTTTCATTATAAATTTCCTTTTAAATATCAATAGGGAATGGAACAGATAAGTCTTCTGAAATAGACTCTGTTGGAATAAACTTTTGATCTTTTTTTGTATTTTTGTCTTTATTTTTCTCTGTTATATTTTCTTTTTTAGATAAACTAAAAAAACGCTTAGACTGTTGGTTGATTAGCCCAGTAACATTGTTTATCTTTTTGGTTTGTTTATTTGAAATTGTATTGTCTGTATTTTCAGTCGACAGACTTGATGTTGTTAATAGTGATAACAAAATAATACTCAGTTTTATAACCATAAACTAACCTCTTAATTTGCATATTTCGCAATTCTAAAGCCAAGATCTTGCCTTTTTTCATTGCCATAATCTCTAAATGAAAGCCTTAACTCTGTTCTTGTACCGTGTGCCCAACTAGAGCCTCTAATAACATGATAATCTCCAGTAAGCGGTCCCATAGGATCAAATTGTACTTTAGTAGATAACCCAGTTTGTATTTCATAGAGATCATGACTCCATTCAGCTACATTACCGGATAAATCGTATATACCTTTTTTGTTTTTGTTAAATGACGCAACAGGTGCGGAAACCGGGTATTTATCGTTATATTTGGGCTGCACGTTTCCTAAAATCGCAGCACCTGATATATCAGCAAAATTGCCTGATTCTTTAGCGGGTGGTAATGAGTCACCCCAAGGATATTTCAGCATTTGATTATCTATAAATCTAGAAGACCAAATCCATTCAGCTTCTGTTGGTAACCTATAACCTTTGGCTTTTTCATCAAATGAAACAAGTTTATTATCTTTAATGTTATATACTTTTTTTAGTTTTTCTTTTGAAGAAAGCCAGTTACAAAATAAAGCCGCTTGTATCCAAGTTATATTAACAACTGGTTGCTGAATACCATTTAAACTTTTGCCTTTTACATGGCCAGATGAATGTTCACTTTCAAATTGTTTAAATTGTTTATTGGTAACTTCTGTAAAACCTAAATAAAACGGACGAGATAAATTTAATGTTCGTTTGATTTCGTTTGCTCTTCGTCCTTGTTCTCGGCGAGATGCCCCTGCATAAAATGTTTTTTTAGGTTTAAATAATTTTAATTTTCCGCCCGATGGATCTGAAATAATAGACTTCATATTATCCCACTTAGCTTGCTCTAACGTTCTAAGTTTAATATTGAAGGTTTGTGCCAATGTAGGATTTGGTAATATGCTTTGGTGATAAGTAACGTAACCAGGTTTTTCAATTTTTATATTTTGTTGTTTTACTGATAAAGTCAAATTTTGAGATGCTCGACCCATCAAGGTATTGTTAATATAAATTAAAGCATCGGAGGGTACGACTTTGAACTTCACTTTTGCGAGTATTGGAGATAGAGTGATTTTTTTATTAACCTTGCTATTAGAATTAACAACTAATTTTTGATTATATTGTTTATAACCCTCTTTAAATACCAGTAATGAAGCATTTTCATCAGGAGTTACATACGCTATAAGAGGGGTTTTACCTAAAAACTCATCGCCAAAGGTAACACTAGCACCACTTGGTTTGCTGGTGATCTGCAGTTCACCTAGTAACTTTTCTAAATGGATGTCTGTAATAATTTGGTTTTTTAATGCAGTTACATCAATCTTTCTTTCAACATCTTGATATCCTTTCTTTTTAAATACAAGGGAATGATTACCTTCAAGTAAATCAAGAGTAGTAGGGGTTTTTCCCAAAAGAATACCATTTTTAATAATCTGAACTGAAGAAGGAGTAGAATCTAATGATATGTCAGCCCAAGCAGGGGAAAGGGCAATCGACAATTTTTGTAGCTGTTGTTTTCCTATAATAGATAACCTAGTCTCAAAATCGAAAAATTTGTCCGATGATACCAACAATGTATGCTCACCTGCTGGTATATTAGATATAACACCGTTTTCAAGATTGACTTGTTCTGAGTCAACTTTAACATTCACTTCAACGTTTGGATTAATTATTAACTGCAGATCACCAGGTAACTTTAAGAAATCAAAATTAAATTCCTGATTTTGCTTTTGTATTACCTCAAAACTTTTATCTAATGAATAATAACCTGTTTTGTCAGATTTAAGCGTGTAACTTCCAGGAAGAAGTAGATAGTAATCCGACATTTTAAAATGAAAGCCTCCTTCTAAAATAATTTCATTATATGCAGGATTAGTTTTAAATGTGACAGATTTTGCTTTAAAAACATAAAGTAATGCGATAATACTCACACACAACAATGATATTAAGATGATATACTTACCTTTAAAATTCAATTTTTTATCTATTACAGCTTCATCAGCAGGAATAAACTTTAATGGTTTAATGACATTTTTTATTTGAGCGTTACTCTGTTTCTCGAAGTTTTGTTTATCCATATCATCACCCATTATTTATTTTTTCGATGCACTTAACATGAATTTTAGTATTTTGACTCCCAGGTATTAAAGTGACCACTTTTCTAATATCTCTATAACCACTTCTGGAGCCAATTAAAGTATATTCACCAGGTTTAAGTGAAAGTTGTTTATTTGTAAAATGTCCCATTTCACCGACTCGAAAAATTGTCACCAAAGTTAAATCATCAGAAAAAATTTCAACATTTATAGGCAACTTACTTTTCTGTAAAATTTGTTTAACTGACACTATTTGACTAACAAGATTTTTGTCTGGGTTTTGAATTTTAATCGCGACGTTGTATGTTATTTTTGCTTCTTGATAAACGTTATTATTTGACAATCGCATTGGGTTATTAATAATAAATTTTAGTTTATTTTCCAAATCAGCTTTTGAATTACTTCTTATAAGACCAACACGTGCAGTAATAAGGCTTGAGTCTATCGATAAAGCTTTATTATATTGCGCAGCAGATTCTCGCCACTTAAGTTCACTTTCAAGAATTGCAGCTAATTTTAAAATTTTGGATATTTGATTTTGTGTTTTTTCATTTTTAGATTGTATAATTGCCGTTTTTGGGTCACTAGACTCGGGTGATATCTTTTGTGCTTTAGTAAAAAACTCAATTGCACTATTAAAGTTCTTTTTATTTAGATTTACATATCCTTGAGACATTGCTTTTGAATAATCTCTATGGATAATTTTTTCATTTATTTGTTTGAGATTTTCTTGTGTTATTTTAGAATGTACATCCAAAGATGCAGCCTTCAACAAACGTTTTCTTGCCAAGTCCAACGCTTTATTTTTCATTAAAACTAACCCTTCTTTATTTAATGAAAGTACCTGATTTAATACTAGAGAGCGATCATATTTTTCTTGCGCTGCTGTTGCATTTGGTTGTAAATACATCGCTATTTGCAAATTACTTTTAGCTTCTTTGGCATTATTTTTTTCAAGGGCATTAGTACCTTTCTTTAAATATTTTTCATAATGTATGGGAATTTCGAGCTCTATTTTCGATAGGGTATCAAGGGACTGATTGTAAAGACTGATTGCTTTATCGAACTCTTGGCTGCGATATGACAAATCCCCCATCTTTGCTTTTTCTAATGCTTGTTTAAATTGATTTTCGTCCCATAAATTAACATGATGACTTTCAAGCTTATTTTGTTTTTCTAATACTTTCGCTAATATAATTTGAGATTTTTTTCGATATTTTGCTAATTGTGCTTCATGCCAAGGAGATTCATCAATTGCTTTATTAAGCTCTTTTTCCATAAATACTTTACTATCAGTTTCAAGTTTAGGCTTAGAGATTGTTTGAGGTAAATAAAAAATAACATATATTAAAGATACGATTAAAACGGTTATCCCAACTAAAGAATAAAGATTAATATTTATTAACTTTTTTGAACTTGAGTTAAAATCAAAAGTTTTAGAGTGATTTAGCGCCTGATCTTGTGGTTCAGAAGTATTTTTATGGGTCATCCAGCCTCCGAAGTTAATAAGTAGTCTAAAATCTTTCCTATGTTTAATATATAGTTTAAAAATTAATGTATTGCATTTTTATATTTAAATTTTTACTTTTAAAAAAACTTCCATGTATAATCAAAATCCTTTATTTATCATCATAATATTCTTTACTTTTTGACATTTACTTTATATATATCTTTTAAAATTTCTCGCCATTGTTCATATTGATTATCAACTGTACCACTTAATGTAATAGTTCTATCTTCAAGTTCAATAACATGAGTCTCTAAATTTGCTTCTAAAGAATCACCAAGCTCTTGTAATGCTTCTATATGTATTTGAGATTCAGCATCTCTTTCGAAACCATCTTTTATGACATAACTACCACCAGCAACAGCAACAGCACCTGCAGCACGAGTTGCACCACTTGAGTTTCCCGCAGCGAATATACCTGCAATTATCGAAGCTGCACCTATTAATTTTTGATTTGTAGCCTTGCGCTGCATGGTCCTCATTGCAATTACTTCATGATAACTCTCTCTTCTCCACGTTTTATAAGGTATTTTCATTCCCTTGACATAACGACCATAATATTCCTGTAATGTATCTACAAATAAGTAATCTCTTTCTCTTATTTGTCTGATTCGATCCATCATAGGATCTCCTTCTGCAGGGAGGCGATTTACAGTATAATTACCTGATGTATCCTGTGATAAATGCTTTGAAAACATATTAGGTGAAAAAGATTTAGCGAATTTTAATTCTGATATTTGTCTTATTTTATTTAACTGTTTTGGTTGTAATGTTTTTTGGAAAATATAGAGGTCGTTGGTAATTTTATTATAAACATTCTGAAAAGGTTCTTGTGGTAATTGCATTCTTGCATTATATGAATATTTACTTGCTTTATGTTGATACTCCTTTGTAAACCAATGCCTTCCGGTGGCATCTGTAACTGTAATGTTCAATGTAAGCAATTCACCATCAGATTTAATAATTTCCCCGGTTACTAACACATCTACTGAGTCATGTTCTAACGGAACAACTCTCACCGCGCCCCAAGCTGCACTTGTCTGTAATGTTTCCATTAAAAGATAGGGAAAATAGCTGGCCTCTGCGACTCTGATCTCAGGAAAATATATCGCATCATCATCTAATTCTTGTAATTTTTCTAAACCCGGATCAAATATTTGTATACCTATATCTAAAAGTTGAGAATCTGGTATTTCACTCGTTTCAAGTATAACAGGTGTCACTTTAGTTGTTTTAACTTCAGTTGTAGCACAACCGAGCAATATAAAAATTAAAGGAAACACAATTGATACTAATCGATTTAAAGTACTCATAGTTTTTACTCCTTACCTTGATTTTTATATTTTCTGTATTCTTGCCATAATTTTTCTCTAATTAAAGGATCAACTTCTTTAAGAGCTGCTTCCCTTATCTGCCTGGCAACAATATCATCATCTTCGCCACTTGGTATATCTGTTGGAGGAGCATAGATTTGTTGGTTTGAATGTTTAAAATCACCTTGTGATTGCCTATTTGGCATCGAACCTGTTCCAGAGTTTGAATCATTGTTTGTACTTTTTTGTTTTTCTTGTGCTGAATCAGTTTCACCATTTAAGACGTCGTCATAAAGGTTACCATTATTTGCATTTTCAACTTCTTCTTCACTGCCTTCATCATTTCCTTTATTTTGTATATATTCTCTCTCGCTCAATATCATGCCATCATAATCATTCATTGACTTATTAAGCTTTTCTTCAAGTTTAGCTATTGTTTCACCTCTTGTTGATTGTCCTTTATTAGCGTTTGATTTATCTTCTCCTTGCTGACTATTTTGAGAGTCATAGGACGAACTCGAGCTAGATTCTGAACTCGAGCTAGATTCTGAACTCGAGCTAGATTCTGAACTCGAGCTAGACTCTGAATTCGAGCTAGACTCTGAATTCGAGCTAGACTCTGAATTCGAGCTAGACTCTGAATTCGAGCTAGACTCTGAATTCGAGCTAGACTCTGAACTTGAACTAGATTCTGAACTTGAACTAGATTCTGAACTTGAACTTGAGGATGAAGATGAACTTGTTTCTTCTTCTGAAAAATCTATATCTTTATTACTAGGCTCACTTTCTTCACCACTTAACGCATCTTCTGATTGTTGTTCTGATTGTTGTTCTGATTGTTGTTCTGATTGTTGTTCTGATTGTTGT
>Ga0209396_1001994_pt1 | contig 21914 bp, 16 predicted proteins | sample GOMGulsemesocosm_6_FD_184638 | JGI IMG/M metagenome (GOLD analysis project Ga0209396, IMG submission 184638) | Methane-oxidizing microbial communities from mesocosms in the Gulf of Mexico - GOM8C Gulf of Mexico (SPAdes) (version 2) | ecosystem: Environmental > Aquatic > Marine > Cold seeps...
TAATCACAGAATTTCGAGATAAAATGCTGAGTACTTTTCAGCACAAAAATAACCAATAACATTTTCTTCGAGGGAATCTATGCTAAGTACATCCACAAAAATTAAATCACCGTCTTTAATGTTGATGATGATGGAAGGCCGAGCAGTTTGGGAACTAGGTGCTTATGTCGCCTCAACGCCACTGTTTAAACGTTTGCCATCTGGTGATGGACACCCTGTGCTGGTATTGCCTGGGCTGGCGGCTACGGATGCCTCGACCAAGCCACTACGGAAATTTTTGCGCGATCGAAATTATGCACCCTACGCATGGGAGCTGGGTCGCAACTTGGGTTTACGCGATGGCTTACTTGAAGGAATGCTCGCTCGAATCGACGATATTTTTGCGCTGAATGGTGAAAAAATTAGCATTATTGGCTGGAGTTTAGGTGGCGTGTACGCCCGTGAAATTGCCAAGTTACGCCCTGAAAAAGTTCGCTCTGTCATTACTTTAGGCAGTCCGCACTCTGGTGACATTCACGCCAGTAACGCGCGCCGCTTTTACGAATATGTTGCAGGGCATAAAGTTGACAACCCGCCGATTAAAACACGCTTAAGGCAGGCACCACCCGTTCCTAGCACCTCTATCTACACAAAAACCGACGGTGTTGTGGCTTGGCAAAATTGCTGCCAAGAAATGTCTCATGACGAAGTACAAGTTGAACAAACTGAAAACATCCGGGTAATGGGCAGCCACTGCGGCTTGGGTGTGAACCCTAGCGTGCTGTTTGCCATTGCCGATCGTTTAGCACAAGCAGAAGGCGAATGGACTCCATTTGAAGTAAGCGGTATTCGCAAACCATTTTTCAGATCGGACCCATTTTCTGGGCCCTTATCTGAGACTCAGACACAAGTTAATTAAAACTGTATTTGACTACTTTAAGGAAAGCCAGCTATGCATAAACTTTCAGGTATGGACGCGACGTTTCTCTATATGGAAACGGACCAAACTCCGATGCACATTTCCAGCTTATTGGTGTGTGAGCCCTCTAAAGACGGCGAAAACCCATTTGAAGCGGTGAAATCACAAATTGCGGCCCGCTTACACGAAATTCCATCATTTCATCGGAAGCTGAAGCACACGCCGTTCTATATTGACCACCCAGTATGGGTCAACGCCGATGTGGTTGATCTTGAATATCACATTAAGCACGCCAGATTACCCGCGCCAGGTAACATCGAACAAATTCGAACGCTGGTTCAAGGCCTGCACTCTTTGGTACTCGATCGCAACCGGCCACTTTGGCAGTTTTACATCATTGAAGGTGTAGAAGACCCAGAATTCGGCCTACCAAAAGGCAGCTTTGCTATTTACACAAAAGGCCATCATGCCTGTCTAGACGGTGGCGCTGGTGTCTCAGCAATGGACATCATCTCTGACAGCAAACCAACGCCTCGCGCGCCTATGCCTAAAAATGAAGTGCATTTCGCGACGGACAACCCAGGTTTTTTTGAACTGATTGGCAGTGCCTATGGCCGCTTCATTCAGCAACAAGTAGACCTAGTTAAGGCCGTTCCAGCTTTAACCAAGGCCTTGGGAAGGGTGGCAAAAAATACCATTGAAGATACCGGCAGCTCCTTTAAAAGTTTACGCCCAGCGCCTAAAACTCGCTTCAATGTTCGAGTAGAAAAACAGCGGGCCTTTGGCGCCCAGTCACTTAATTTGAAAGAAGTGATTGGTCTTGCTAAAGCGACTGAAACCAAACTCAACGATGTTGTGCTCAGTGTCTGTGGCGGAGCCTTAAGACGCTACCTACAAGATCACCGTGAATTACCCAACCGATCCTTGGTGGCTGCGGTTCCGGTTTCCCTGAGAGAGCTTGGCGACATAGGTGCGGGCAATCAGGTGGCCAATATGAACTGCGCCATTGGCACTGACATTTCAGACCCCATTGAGCGCCTGCAAAAAGTATTTGGCTACAGTAAAATAGCCAAAAAGCAATTATCTGCCATTAGTGACATCTTCCCAACCGACTACTCTTTTTTTGGCGCTCCTATATTAGTGAGTTCCATGGCCGAAATGACTAGTCGCACCAATGTCATGAACCATATGCCCTCACCTTTTAACTTGGCAATTTCTAACGTTCCCGGCCCTCGTAAACCGATGTATTTTGCGGGCAGCAAAGTGAAAACTTATTTCCCTGTCTCTATTGCCACTCACGGCTGCGCAATGAACATCACTTTGCAAAGTTACGTAGATCGCTTAGATTTCGGCCTTGTAGCGTGTCAAAATGCTGTGCCAGACGTACAGGATATAGCCGACTATATCGTTGAAGAGTTCTACCTGCTACGAGATATGGTTGCCGAGAGCGCAAAGGAAAAGCAATCTACCAAAGAAAAACCGAAAGCCAAGCCAAAAGCTCAGGCAAAGCCAAAAGCGGCTGCGAAGCCGAAAGCTGAAGCTAAGACCGAGGCTCCAGAAATGCCAACGGCGGCTGCGAAACCTGATGCCAAAACCGAGGCTAACGAAAAGCCCGCAAAAACCGCGGAAAATTCGTAAGCGCCTTTAAGATAGAAGAGTGAAGGCACTAAGCCTTCACTCACCCTTCCCTCGCACAGCGGCTTAAAACAGTTCTACCGATTCCCCAGCGTCATCGTCGTCTATGACATCTGCACCCAATTCGTTTATTGCCTCAAGTGTGGAACTTAAACGGTTCACTGAGCTTTGAATTCGATCGACAATATCATCTGTTGATATGTTGTCATCATCTTTAGCATTAATAGCGTCTGAGACAATACCCTTTAAATGCTCTTCTTGCTCATCACTAAGATCAAGGACATGAAAACTTAAACCAATTTCCATGGAGAATTTGTCCACCATGGCCTGATTACTCTGCTCAGAATTTTCTATTGAGGACGCCGCCTCACGAGCAAGAGCACCGAGATCCCCTACCACGACCTCCAGCACTCTATTTTGGAGCAAGGTTACGTAGCGCGACTCCATGCATTCGATTAGCACAGCGACATAATCGCGCACTTGCCCTTTCTCAACGTCACCATCGGGCATGTTTTTAACGAGGAAGGAAATGTGCTTATCACTCACCATCAGGCGCTGGCCAAACTCATAGAGCCGCCCCTTACTTGCCAACAATTCAAACACATTTAATTCTATGGGGTTACAAACCAAACCACTTTGATCGAAGCTGTGAATGTCGTCACCGTCGCGAAATACTATGGCGCAGTTATGGCCACGATTGCCCATATAATTAAACAGCGATTTGGCAATACCTGGCTCTTCCCTGCGCTGCGATATCTCTTTCATGAACTGAATAATCTCACCGTAGTGAGACGCTTCTCGCATCGACTGGAAAGCCATTGACTCTGAATCGGCGATTTTTTTCGATTGCTCTCTTCGCTTCCTGTGCAGAGCCGCATAACGATTTATTTTTGTAATCAAGTCAACAACCGGTACAGGCTTGGCAATAAAGGCTACGCCTCCGGATTCATAAGAACTTATTCGATTCTCCTGACTGTCTTCGCCTGACACAAAAATAATGCTAAATAAAGCTTCGTCGTATTTTTGGCGAATGGTATTGGCGATATTAAAGCCATTACCCGATCTCAGATGAATATCCAGAATCAGGATTTCGGGCATTTCTTTGTCAATAATCTCCAGCGCTTCAGTTTCATTGTCGGTGAGATAAAATTCATAATGATCAGATAGAATATCCATCATTAGGCGGCCATAGTCCGCATCATCCTCTACCACCAATAGCTTGAGACGCGCACGACTTCGTTCCTCCAGCAAGCTTTGATTACCCAAGTTTGTAGAGAAGTTTATCATTTCAATTTCTTCTGGCTCGCTGTAAAGAAAACCCTGCCCGTAATCAACACCAAATTTCTCTAGCCAGCGTAATTCTTCTGCGTTTTCAATCCCAACGGCAGTAACAGACAAGCCCATTTTCCGAGCGGTAGATAAATAATTTTTAATGCTATTTCGACAGGCATCCGAATCTAGGATATTACAAATAAGCGCTCGGCCAAACTTTATTTCGTCGATGGGCAGGCTCTCTATGAGATCAAAATCAACCTGTTGGTCAGACAAAATATCTAAGGACAAATTAGCCCCAATCATACGGAACTTATTCAGGCCTCTAATGGCCTTGTCTGATATCCCTTGGCCCGATTTAAGTACAATATCAATGGCCAAACGATCGGAGGGCATATTAGATTCTTTAAGAATGGCGATCATCGAAGACAGCGTTTTCGAATCTTCAAAGACGCAAACATCGATATTAACCGACACCGTGCATTCCAAATTATTTTCGAGTAGATAATTCCACTGCTCTGTCACTTGGGTAATAACCAAGAGCGAAAGCTCCGGCAGCAAGCCCATTCTCTCGACAATGGGCAAGACCGCACCTGCCGACAGAGACTCGCCGTTCTCTTGTCTTAAACGCAGGAAAGCCTCAAGGCCAACAACTTCATTATTGGCGTTTAAAGAAACCTTTTTTTGATACACCAAAAAAAATTGGTTTTCCTCAAAAAAATTCTTCACGACGGTTTCATCGAAGCTTTCTCTTACCAACTCTGGCAAACTCATAAATGGCTACTCCCTAGCATTATATTTATAAATATGAACATTTGGGCTCAAGCCCCAATTACGCACTCGCCCAGCGTGTTGCGCACAAGCGTCGACAATTCCTGCATGTCAAACGGCTTGCTAACAACGGCCAAGGCACCTGCGGTTTGCATACGCTCTACATTGTCTTGACTGGGAAAACCGGTCATACCCACCACTGGCACATGTCGAGCCTTCGGATTACGCTTGATGAAACGACACACGGAATCCCCCCTGATCCCGGGCATCATAATATCGATAAAAATTAATGACGGAACGTGCTCTTGCATCAATGAGCCTGCTTCAAAGCCATCAATGGCATACAGCAACTCAACCCCTGGCCGAAGACGCTTAAGATGCTCGCCCAAAAGTTCGGCAATATCGGCATCGTCGTCAACGATAAGAACTTGAGGGCTCACAGCGGAAATATTGGGTTCGGAGCCTGTCTCGAGCTTGGTATTTGCACTCGGCCCCAATAGAGCTCCACGCTCTGAAGCAAAGGACTGAACCTCTCGAAGTGAGAAACGGCGGTGCCCGCCTGGCGTTAACTGCGGCTTAAGGTAACCTGAATTTGCCCAAGAGCGCACTGTGATTGGGGATACGTGAAACATTCTCGCCACCTCTGAAGGAGATAGCCATTGCTCCCTGTCGTGAACAACTTTCCCCATGCCCGCTCCTTTAGCTGGAAATATCTATAATATCGATATTTTCTATAAATTTGCCCTAACCTTAGTAGACAATATCAGTTTAGGCAAATTGTCTTGCGCTTAGTACGATTGTCAATCGTGTAGCTTAGTCACCATCACGCCAAATGAGCAAAAATCAGCTAGTATCTTCGGCAATTTTACCTACCTGTATTCCCTTATGCAGCAGTACATCTATAGTGGGCTTCCTGCTATAATTGATTACCTACTCTGCGGCGAAATTATTTCGGCCGCGCACCAATTGACCCTACACCTGAGACACCACATGCCATTCTCCGCCCTCGGCTTAAGCGAGCCCATTTTGCAAGCCATCCGCGAGTTGGGTTACGAAAGCCCTACCCCTATTCAGCAGCAGGCGATCCCGCCCATTTTGGAAGGCCGGGATATCATTGCGTCAGCGCAAACAGGCAGCGGCAAAACCGCTAGCTTTGTTTTGCCCCTGCTGGAGAAACTGAGTGCCAAGCCTGTGGTGCGGGCTAAACGTATTCGCGCGCTCATACTAACTCCCACTCGTGAATTGGCGATTCAGGTAGAGGCCAACATTACTCGCTACGGCAATCATTTAAACCTGCGTTCCTTGGCCATGTATGGCGGCGTTGATTCTGAGCCCCAAAAGCAGGCGCTCATTCAGGGCGTTGACATACTAGTCGCTACCCCGGGCCGCTTGTTAGACCTGGCTCACCGTCGCGCACTGTATTTCGACGAATTGCAGGTTTTGGTTTTAGACGAAGCCGACAGAATGTTAGACATGGGTTTTATCGCTGACATCAATAAAATCATTGAGCGCCTGCCCGAGCCTCGCCAGAATCTACTGTTTTCTGCGACGCTGTCTGATCAGGTTCGGTTTTTGGCGCAAACCGCGATACACCATCCTGTAGAGATATCCGTATCAGACAATAAAAAAACCAAACCCCAAATTGACCAATGGCTCATCACTGTAGACAAAGGCAACAAATCCTCGCTACTCAGCCATCTAATTAACGAACAGGAATGGCAGCAGGCACTCATTTTTATTCAAACCAAACACGGTGCGGCCAAGCTGGTAAGTCAGTTAGAGAAACGCGGCATCAAAGCCGACTCTATTCACGGAGGCAGAAGCCAGGCCGTGCGCACACAAATTTTGGACGATTTTAAAACCGGTAGGCTCAGCTTTCTAGTCGCCACCGGTATTGCCGCACGAGGCCTAGACATTGATGAGCTCACACGGGTGGTGAACTACGACCTGCCCGATGAAGCCGATGACTACATTCATAGAATTGGCCGTACAGGACGAGCAGGCGCATCAGGAGAGGCCATATCCTTTGTTTCAAAAGACGACTTCCGCAATCTCTGCGCCATAGAAAGCCGCCTCAATCAGCTCATTACCCGGCGAGAAATTGACGGCTTTACGGCAAGCAAAGTGGTGCCCATATCCATTTTAAATTATCGCCCCAAGCACACAAGAAAGTAACGACAGCCACTACAGCACAAGTTAAATAGGCCAACAACGCAATGAATTTTTCAAACAGTTACGCCCAACTTGGTGAAGCATTTTTTAAGCGGGTGCGGCCAACTGCTGCGAGTGAACCGGAATTACTATTGTGGAACAGCCCTCTCGCAAAGAGCCTAAAAATAAGTGAAGCCTTAGAAAACAACTCTTCCCTTGTCGCACAAATTTTCTCAGGCAGCCAGATACCAGAAGGCGCCGACCCCATGGCTCTCGCCTATTCCGGACACCAGTTTGGCCACCTCAACCCACAGTTAGGTGACGGCCGCGCGCACTTACTCGGCGAAGTTATCAATGACGATAATGTGCGCATGGACATTCAACTAAAAGGCTCTGGCCGAACCCCTTACTCAAGACAAGGAGACGGCCGTTGCGCCCTTGGACCCGCCATTCGCGAATACATCATGAGCGAAGCCATGTATGCCCTAGGAGTTCCCACCTCCCGAGCTCTGGCCGTAGTGACCACAGGCGATGAAGTCGTTCGAGACAGCATAAAACCCGGCGCCGTGGTAACACGCGTAGCGTCCAGCCACATTCGTGTGGGCACATTCCAGTATTTTTCGATCAATAAAGACCTAGAGTCACTACAAACACTTGCAGACTACGCCACAAACCGGCACTTCCCCGAAATTGACCTAGAAAGCAAAGATAAAAACCTGCAATTTCTCGAAGCTGCCATCGACAAGCAAATACAGCTAGTAATAGAGTGGATGCGAGTAGGCTTCATTCACGGCGTAATGAATACAGACAACGTCGCCATTTCCGGTGAAACAATAGACTTTGGCCCCTGCGCCATGATGAACGCCTACCACCCCGGCACCGTCTTCAGCTCAATTGATCAACAGAGTCGCTACGCCTTCGGCAATCAACCCAGCATTACCCTCTGGAACATGACCCGCCTGGCCGAGAGCCTACTGCCCCTAATTCACGACAACGAAAAAGAAGCAATTGCCCTCGTCGAGCCCCTACTGGCCAAATTCGGCCCCAAATTCCAACAAGCCTACCTAACAATGCTCAGCCGTAAACTCGGCTTGAGCCAGCCAAGCGAAACAGACAGCGCCCTGATTCAAGCCCTGCTAGAAATCATGCAAAACAAAGAACTCGACTACACCAACACCTTCATGCAACTGAGCATGTCCCTAGACAACGACACCCTAAGACAATCACTAACAGAGTCCCTCGGGAGCTGGTACACTGACTGGAAAAGCGCCCTTGAGAACTCAGCAGACAGTTTAGACACCGCAAAAGCACTCATGAAAAATAACAACCCAGTGCTGATCCCAAGGAACCACCATGTAGAAGCCGTACTAAAAGCCTGCGAAGAATCTGGCAGCGCCCAAGCCGCGGAAGAATTTTTAAGCGCCCTACGCTCACCCTATGAAACCCTAGAGACCACAAAAAACTACCAAGACATACCCAGCGACGGCGACAAATTCTATCGAACATTTTGCGGCACTTAAAATAAACCGACTATTAACTAAAGCGTCACAGTTCATTTCGGCATATTTACCCTGCTATGGCACAAAGGTAGGGTTGTCAGGGTGCTTCGTTTTGTGGCCATTCAGGGAGCGTTTAAGTTTGTCAGTTTTTCTGGCGTCTTTAGCGAGGACTGTTTGAGCGAAGCGAGTGTCGCAGCAGCCAGAAAAACTGGCAAACTTGCGACCGGCAACAACACGAAGCACCCTGACGACCCGAATTATTGGCACAAATAACAAATAACAAATAACAAATAAAAGAACTCCCAATCATCCACCCATGACAACGGAATACCTATGAGCACATCAACACAGACTGAAGTAGCCAGAATCAACAAGCCCGTGTTCATCGTATCCTCTGCCATAATATTCGTTTTAGTTCTCACCTCAGCCCTTTTCCCCCAAACCGCCGACCAAGTGTTCAAACAAACGCTCAGCACCATACTGACCAATGCCAGCTGGTATTACGTCAGCGTCGTGGCCATCATATTCCTAAGCATCGTATTTTTTACCTTCAGCCGCTACGGAGACATCAAACTCGGCCCCGACCACTCCGTTCCCAAATACAGCTACGGTTCCTGGATGTCCATGCTGTTTTCCGCGGGCATGGGCATTGGCATCATGTTTTTTGGTGTCGCCGAACCGGTAATGCATTACCTAAACCCACCCAGTGGCGAAGGAGAAAATATAGAAGCGGCCCGCGAAGCCATGAAAATTACGTTTTTTCACTGGGGATTACACGCCTGGGCCATTTACGCCGTTGTCGGTTTGATTCTCGCCTACTTCAGCTTTAGACAAGGTTTACCACTCACACTGCGCTCAGCGCTGCACCCACTCATTGGCGATAGAATCTATGGCCCCATTGGCCACGCCATCGACATCTTTGCCATCTTGGGCACAGTGTTTGGTGTTGCCACATCACTGGGCTTGGGTGTCACACAAATTAATGCCGGCTTCAACCATACCTTCGGCTTAAGCGAATCTGTGAACGTACAAGTGATGATTATTATCATCGTCACGGGCTTGGCCCTCATATCCGTGCTGTCGGGTTTAGACAAAGGGATCAAACGACTCTCTGAAATGAACTTGACCTTAGCCCTAATTATGGCCGTGGCGATACTGTTCATTGGGCCGACCCTATTTTTAGTCCAGAGCTTGGTTGAAAATACCGGTGCCTACCTAGCCGAGATTGTTGGCACAACCTTTAAGTTATTTGCCTACGAGCCAAACGACTGGCTAGGCGGCTGGACCATATTTTACTGGGGCTGGTGGATTTCCTGGTCTCCCTTCGTAGGAATTTTTATAGCTCGAATTTCTCGTGGGCGAACCATTCGTGAATTCTGCCTAGGTGTCACCCTAGTGCCAACCGCAATAACGCTATTTTGGCTGACGGTATTTGGCAACAGCGCCATTGATCTGATATTGAATCAGGGTCAGCAAGCCCTGGGCGAGGCCGTCAATGCAAACACGGCAGTGGCTCTGTTCAAATTTTTTAACTATTTCCCATTTTCATCGATCCTTTCAGTCATTGCGGTACTCATGGTGGTGATCTTTTTTGTCACCTCCGCAGACAGTGGCGCATTGGTGGTTAACATGCTTGCAGCCAATGGCAATGAAAACACGCCGGCGTGGCAGCGTATTTACTGGACTTGCACCATGGGCATTGTGGCAATCATATTACTGCTCGCTGGAGGCCTAGGTGCCTTGCAGTCCGCTGCTATCGCTACAGCTCTACCCTTCTCCATTATTCTATTGCTTTCCATTTACGGCCTGACTCAGGCGCTGCGCATCGAAAACATCAAACGCAGCAGCTTGCTCGACTCAATGAACACCACCCCTCCGGCCACCACTGGCAACGCTGAGAGAGACTGGAAGGGCCGGCTAGAGAACCTGTCTCACCTCCATCAATCCGGGCATGTAGAAGACTTCATTAAAGGCGTTGCCTTAAAGAGTATGCGAAAATTAGCAGACGAATTTAGGCAGCATGGCCTAGAGGCAACCTTCAACAATGAAGACTCGGCCCTGCAATTGACCGTTGGCCCTGCGGACGAAAACGAATTTATCTATGGCCTGCGAGTTCGCCGACTGGACTCATCAGCATTTCCTCATAACGAAAGTAACGATCCCGCAGAAGATGGCGATCATTACCGCGCTGAAGTATTCCTCAAAGAAGGTGGGAAAAATTACGATGTGATGGGCTACAGCGGCGACCAGCTGATTAATGACGTGCTGGATCAGTATGAAAAGCATTTACATTTCCTAGCTCGCTTAAGCTAAGCCTAGGATACTGCGATTATCTTGAACCCCTTTGACTAATGAGTAAAAAATGACCCTCGAACAATTTTTAGTACAATTAAGAAGCACGCCAAGCACCATAGAATTTCAGCAGGTGATGGACATCATCGGACAGCACTACCACTACACAGCTAGGGGATTTCAGAATGGTCCCAATCTTCACAATGCTGCGGGCACCAATGAGGGCTCTTGTAAGATATTCGCGTTTGCGCAATTAGAGGGCTTGTCTCAAACCGATACTCTCGCCTGTTTCGGCAAGTTTTACCGAGAGGAAGTACTCGAGCAGCCAGATGCCGAAAATCATGGGAACATTCGGGCATTTATGCAATTTGGCTGGGAAGGGCTTAAATTTGATGGCTTGGCATTGCTTAAGACCAATGACTAGATGAATACGAGTAAATTGCGAAGCCTCGGGCTAAAGATAAATCCTCCGCCGCGCCTATCTAGCGCGGCTAGAACTCACTGAAAACCAGAAAAACCATCCCTCAATCAACAAAACACTCAACGATTCCCAATAAAGCTGGTCAATTTCGAAATCGCTCAGCTCTAGTCAGAATTCGTGGAGACGGCAAAGGGCGCCTGGCCTCTAATTGCATAGCTGATGTGCGGAAAGTACTCCTCACATACATTCATTCAATAAAGAGAGCGGAATTATGAGACCTTTAACCCAGATTTTGTGTTTACCTATTTTGACCCTGTGGCTGTCAGCAAACTCCGTGATAGCGGCCTCTACAGACGAAATAACGGACTCAAATAATCAAGCAGCGGTATATCAAATCAGTGTGCTTACGCTCAAGAGTGAGACAATAAATAGGGCCATGAGGAAAGCCCTGAAGCTGAATAAGATCCGCCAAATTGCCATTCGAATGGGTGGTGAAGTCTTAGGCGCAGCGGAACAGCCTCAGAACGGAAAGCTGACTGTAGCCATCAAACTCCCCAATAAAGCGCTGCTTAACCGCTTCCAGAAACGCTCAAAACCATATTATGTAGAACTGCGTAAAAACGTGGAAAACGAATATCGTTTCATTGCGGTGGCATCAAACGCAATTGCCGCCCAGAGCGCTGGCTACCAGGGACCATTCATCAAGGTCATGGATGTAAAGGGGAAATACCCGAAATCGGAATTTCTGATGAGTGGGCGATAGTTTTTAAGCGGCCTGTAAGGACATAGGCCGCAGTCCGACATCAAACTGTTAAGCCCCACTACTCTCTAGTGGGCTACAAGGCGTTTTGGGGGGATAACGACGACCGTTTAGCAAAACGCCTACGACGGTGCTCCTTACCAGATAGTGGTAGCTTAGAGTACAGATGGCAAATGTTAAACAAACACCAATCACAAACTTCATCAAACTGGGAATTTCAACAAAATACAGAATATTGGCAAACAAGATGGTAAAAATTAAGTGTGTTAAGTAAATCCAGTAAGAGGCGTCGGTGAAATATCGAAAAAGTCTGTTTTCTCGTTTCAGGTATTTTAGGGTAACGCCCAACAAACCGATTGCGAAAAGCCAGTGGCTCGACGCAAACATTAAGCTCAAAATAATGTGGCTTGTGTCACCTACATTTATGAGGCCTTTTTCTTCTGAGTCTATCAACAAAAGTGTCACTAGAAACGCCATGTTTGCCAACGCCAAATAGAGCCAGCTTCTTTTTTCAAGCACCTGTAATAGCTCTATTCTCACATACAGTAAGTATCCGAAGATGAAGAACTGACCATAAAACAGAGCAAATGGAAAGCTGGGAATAAACGAAAGCCCTGTGGGCACTTCTCCAAATGGATGTGGTACTTTTAGATAAGCCGTGAATAGAATGACTAAAACAAGCCCCCAATTGAATGTTACGGAGTGCTCGAATAATGACGTGAATTTCAACTTGGTTTTCTCGCCTAAATGACGCACCACACTTAAAACCACAGCAAGGGCAAGATAAAATATTAGCAAGTAATACAAAAACCACAGGTGCATTGTACTCAGCAGAGGGACATTCGGTGAGTCCTTGACAAGACTAAGATCCAGCCCCCACTCACCGACTTCCATAATGTGGACAGTTGCCAGCATTAACGAAGCCACGATGATGTAGAGAATTGGCCAAAATATCACAAAGGGTAGCAGTATCCGGCGAGCCCTATTTCTTAGGGTCTCTGCCATGCCTTTTTTTCGATACAACATTGCACCAAAAAAACCGGCCGTTAGAAAAAACGTGGGCATTCGAAAGCTGTGTATATAGGTGAGTAAGACATCCATAAGCAGAGTAGGGTTTTTAGACTGAAACCATAGTTCAGGCGACTCATGAACGACGTAATTCATCCCCGTGTGCAAAACTATTCCCAGCAACATCATCGATGCTCGCAAGAAATCTAGGCCATGGTAACGGGAATTCTCCAATGACATGCAGGTCATCTCCATGCGATACAGTTGATATCATGGGATATTAACAAGCGTGGAGTAGTATTTCACCCCTAAGGTGAAATATAAAAATACAACCTCTCTGGCCTCCCCACCGAACCATAAACAAGACTTGGCTTCACCGTTCCTTGAGACACTAAAAATTCCAAATAACGCCGCGCCGTTGTTCGGCCTATGCCCACCCGCAAGCCCATATCTTCCGCATTAACCCCCGCCCCTTTTAACTGACCGACTTCTTCGAGAACTTTTTCCAGAGTAAGCGGGTCAATACTTTTTGGAATTCTTACTTCTTCGGAGCCGCCCTCTTGCGCCGGATGAATAATGTTGTCCACGTTATTCTGATCAAGCTCAACAATCTTCTTTAATTTTTGTCTGTGTTCAAGAAATGCGGCCATTGTAGATTGAAGACGATTGAAGGTCATAGGTTTCAGAATATAGTCGAATACACCGCCACGAACGGCGTCCTGTAATACCTCCACCTCTTTTGCAGAGGTAATGCATATCACATCGATATGTTTGTGTTTTTTGCGAATATCCCATAGCAGATCGAGCCCATTACCATCGGGAAAATATATGTCAAGTAACACCAAATCAGGTTGAAAAACGTCTATTATGTCTTCGGCTTCAGATATCGTATTGCCAACCCCCACCACCTCGAAGCCTTCAATCTTTTCGATAAATCGACATTGAATTTCAGAGATTTTGGGATCATCTTCGGCAACAACAACACTGAGCTTAGCCATTGGTTTCTTGCCCTTTTGAAATGTACACAGTAAATAACACCCCGCCTAAGTCAGAACGGTTAACCGTAATCTCGCCTTTAAAATAAGACACTGCATTTCTAACCAAATACAAACCGATTCCTTTGCCTTTTTTGTCGCTGGTGGAAACGCCACTTTCAAAGATATGCCCCGCCACCTTATCTGCAATACCCTCGCCAGAGTCTTCCACCTCAATAATAAGGTCTTTTCCTAGGTCGGTTAAGCTTAGATTAACCATACGTTTCGCCTCTGGCAAGTTGACGACAGCCTCATACGCATTATCCAATAGATTTCCAAGTATGGTTACAAGCTTCTCGCGGCTCATCCACTCTGGCAAGTCGGTAAAATTACTGTCTCGATCTACGTTCAGAACAATATTCAATTCTTTGGCGCGGTGATATTTACCCAGAATACAACCGGAGATTAAAGGGTCTTGTACCGCTGAGACCAAAAACTGCAAAAGGTCTTGGTAACCTGAGGTTTCGCTGCTGATCAATTCTACCGCTTTATCGTAGGCCTGCAATTGAATCAAGCCAGAAATGGTGTGTAGCTTGTTGGAGTATTCATGAGTTTGCTGCCTGAGCATTTGAGAGTACTCCTGCACCTGCGAGAGTTCTTTCTCGAGCATATCCATTTCGTCTTTTTCCCGAAAACTCGATACCACGCCCATCACTTTCTGGTCATACCAGATGGGTATTCTATTGGCAATAATATCTTTATCCGCTACTCGCTGCTCACTGTCCAATTGGCTTTCGCCCGTTCGCAATACGTCTTGAATACCATTATCAGGGAACACTTCGTCGACGTGTTTGTTGATGTATTCCCGGTCAAACCTCAAACCCAAAGTTCTTTTGGCCGCCTGATTAATCAGCGTAATATGGCCAAGACGGTTAATGGCTACAATACCTTCACGAATGGACCCTAATATGGCACTCTGCTCTTTGAACATACGCCCTATTTCATGAGGTTCTAAGCCAAAGGTCGCGCGCTTAAAACTTCGGGCCATGATAACCGCGATAAAAATACCGAAAACCAACAGAATAATATTCGAGACAATAATAATACCGCGCAAGCCGCCGCTCATTTGTCTAATATTCTCTTCGAGGAAGCCCACTGAAACAATGCCAATCACCTGCCCGTCCGCATCGAATATGGGGACTTTACCACGCAGTGAAAGCCCCATGGTGCCCACAGCTCTCGAAGTGTAAACCTCACCTTTTTCTAGGGCTTGTTCGTTGTCGCCGCCCACCATGGTTTCACCAATTTTTCCCAAGTTTGGGTGGGAATAGCGCTTACCTTGGCGATCGCCAATCACTACAAATTGAGCACCAGTTTGAATTCTTATTCTCTCAGCCAAGATTTGAAGCTGGCCTTCTGGGTCTTTTACTTCTAACAGACTTACCACCTCTGGCATGGCGGCGATAATTAAAGAAATATCAAGAACTCGTTTATCGAGTTGCTCCTCCAGTGTGGTGTCAACTAGATTTGTGGACACCACAGCCATACTGCTTAGCTGAAACAACACTAAAGCCACAATAAACAGAATCATTTTTAACTGCAGAGAAAACCGCCGCCGCAATTTCATCGTTCACCTATTATCTTATCCAGTCCATAACACCAGAAGAAAGATCTACCTTAGCCCCGCGGGGCATGGCTGTCTATCTCCACGCCAAATTAGGAATTTTTTCGCAACAGTGATAGCAACTGAGGAATCAATACCGTTGCCAGTGTAATCAGGAGAATGCTAGCGGTGATGGGCCGCTCCCATAGAAACGTCAGGGAACCGTCGGAAATCATCAAGGCTCTACGCAAGTTTTCCTCCAGCATGCCGCCGAGAATAAAACCCAAGAGCATGGGGGCTAGAGGAAAGTTTAATACCCTGAAAAACACTGCTATAGCGCCAATCACTACCATCATTACTAAATCGAAGGGATTAAATGAAACTAGATACACTCCAATCAAAGATAGAAACAGAATAATGGGCGTTAAAAATTGTTTGGGAATGTCCAATAAACGTGAGATATAAGGAATAAGAGGAAGATTCAGCACCAGTAGAATCACATTACCCAAATACATCGATATGATCACTGACCAAAAGACCGCGGGGTTATCTATATAAAGCCTAGGGCCGGGTTGCACGCCGTAGGACAGCAGCGCTCCCAGCATTACCGCGGTGGTTGCCGAACCTGGGATACCCAAGGTAAGTAAAGGCACAAATGAACCTGTAGAGGCTGCATTATTGGCGCTTTCAGGTGCTGCTAAGCCCCTTAAACTGCCCTTGCCAAATTTCAGTTTCTCTTTTATAGAGGCTAAATTTCTCTCCATGCCATAGGCCAAAAATGAAGCAATGGTCGCGCCCGCACCTGGCAATACTCCCACTAAAAAACCTAGTACTGATGAACGACCTACTACCGGAGCAACATCAAGTACTTCTGCCTTGCTCAACTTCATACTGCCCAAAGCTTTAAAGCTGACGTCTTGTGAGTTTGGGTCAGATTCAGCAGGTGCCGGACGGAGAATCACTACCAAGGCTTCGGCGATGGCAAACGTTGCCATCGACAGCAGCAGGAAGCTAATGCCGTCGTAAAGGTCAGTTACGCCAAATGTAAACCTCTGAATGCCGGAAGGGTCCTCGCCCACCGTAGCCAACATCAATCCCAATACCGCCATCAAAACGGCTTTGAGCACCTGCCCTTTACCCGCAAAAGCGGTGATGGCGGTGAGACCAAATAACATCAAAGCAAAATAATCAGCGGACTGAAAGCTCAGACTCACTTTCGCTAGAAAAGGAACAAATATGAGTAAGAACACAGCGCCAATGGTCCCTCCGCAGAAGGAAGAGTAAGCCGCCAAAGCCAGCGCCCTACCCGCCTCGCCACGCTGCGCCATTGGGTAGCCGTCAAAAGCCGTGGCCACCGCTCCCGACACGCCAGGCGCATTAATTAGAATGGCCGACGTAGAACCGCCAAACACAGCGCCATAATAAACACCTGCCATTAATATAAGACCGGAAGATGGGTCAAAACCGTAAGTGATGGGTATCATTAAGGCAATCGCCGAAACTGGCCCCAAACCTGGCAGCATGCCAATAAATGTACCGGCAAAACAACCCACAAACAAAAGCAAAAGGTTGATGGGTAGAAATGCTGTGTTGAGGCCTTGCAATATTCCGTCTAACATCTTTTAGCTCCCAAAAATCATCCGGTAAACCTCACCGGAATCGAGATAAATACTGAACAACTGAGTTAACACCAGCCACATAAACAAGGCGACACCTCCCGCCACACTCAGCGATAAAAGATATCTCTTCTCCTTCAATATGGCGAAACCCACCAAAAGAAATAGAAAAGTCGCTAATAGAAAACCAAGAAATTCAAAGCTCATTCCATATAGAAACATCGCTGCGGTGAGCTGCAAGCACGGCTGCCATTGAAACCCCTGAATAGCGGCGTACAGATTTTCTTCAGCGTCGTCTTCAGCAGATACAAATATTTGTAGCAAACATACCAATATAGCCACTAAAGCCAAGCAATACGGTAGTGTTCTAGCAGAAACCACGTCATAACTTAGAGACTCATTGACAGGAATTTCAAATATAGCCGCCAGATAAATCAGGGAAAAAAGCAGAATGAAACTGCTGCCGACTTTGTTCTTGCTATTCAGAAAATTCATAATTTTTATCTGTTTTTTTGAATATTTTTCCTGCGTTAATGTTTAACGCAGGCCCAGATCATCAACAAGAATGGCCATTTCAGATTCTTGCGCTTGTAGAAATTCAGTGAATTTTTCACCGCGAATAAATAAATTCGACCAGCCACGCTGGGCCCTAATCTCTTCCCACTCCTTGCTTCCATACATTTTTCCCAGAGAGTCTTGCAGGCTTGAAACCTTCTTTTCGCTCATGCCTGGCGCACCAAAAAAACCTCTCCAGTTGGTAAAAACCAGATCAACATTTTGTTCCTGGAGGGTTGGGACCTTAGGTGCATGGGAGAGTCTTGTGGGAGCTGTCATAGCCAAAATACGCACCTCACCCTGCTCCGCTAGGGCTAAGGCTTCACTTAAACCGGTAGAAAGTAGCTGAGTTTCGTTTGAAAGCAAACCCACCATCGCCTTGGCCCCGGCATTATAGGGAATATAACGAAGTGCCTTAGCATCAGTGCCTGACTTACTCAAGGCCATAGCCGCTACCACATGGTCCATGCCACCAATCACTGAACCGCCCGCCACGCGAACGTTTCTAGGATCCAATTGATAGTCCTCAATCATTTGCTGCCATTCTTGATATTTTGAATCGGCCTTGACAACAAAGGCACCGTAGTCAGCGACGACCGCCGCAACCGGCGTTAGGTCTTTGTATGATTGGGGAAAGATATTTTTCAGGGACTTCAAAATAATCGGCGTAGAACTAATCATTAAAGTGTTTTTCTGTCTGTCCGCCGTTTCAATCATATAGGCAATAGCTTTGCTGCCGTCACCACCTGAGCGATTTTCATAAGACGCACCAGCGACAATACCGGAGCGGGTCAAAGCTTCGCCCACTCCCCGCGCGGTGGTATCCCAGCCACCTCCCGCGCCACCTGGAATTAAAAAGTGCAGGCGGTCCGAGCCAAGCGCGGCAGGAACCACACTGCAAAAAACACAATAAAACAAAATGCGAAGTGAAGTTTTTGTGTATTGCGTGCGAAACAGTTTTATATTCAGTAAATTCATTATAATTTCTTCGGTTAACGTAAGCGTTTTACTTTAACGGTGCGGGAATAATCTTCTAAGCGAAGATCGAAACTGCCAAATACGCCAGAGGACAAATAAGCCGATACTGGCAAGGCAATGGGCATTGGCAGGCGCCTTGCCTCAATTTGCCGCCAAACCTGGCCGTCACCAAATTCAAACACCCAACGGTCTTTCTTGTCTTGCGTCATTCGAAGTAAATCGTGATTAGCTACTTTACTTTCACGAGATACTGTAGGTTTTTTCAAATATTTCTCGCCGAGCGCTGCAGTCTTAGGCACCACAGGCGAAGCTGTCAGTTGATCGAAGCAGTGCAATCGTTCAACAGCCGCCTCTATTCGAGAGCAGTTCTTAAGCCTTATTCCCATGTCAATATCCACTGCAGCAGACAACGAAGAATAAGCCGTGAAACAGCTTGCCGCAGCAAGTGCGACAAGCTGATTTTTTCTTAGAAGGAACACATTTTTTAGCCCAAATTCATTTGCTTTGAAAAAATGCTTACGCGAGATATTGAGTATATTCTTCATAACAAATTCATCCGGGCTCGTGTCAAGTTTAGAAAGTGTGCTTAAGTTTCAGGTAACCAGTACGGCCCCGAGGGTCATGCACTTGCTGATCAAAGCCAACTCGGCCATTTACCGAACCACGATCAATTGCGGGTGGATCCTCATTGGTTACATTGTTCACTCCAAGCGTCACGCTCGTGGTGCCTGAGCCAATGAGGCCATCGAAGGTATATCCATACTGCAAGTCCAGCACAGTGTTTGAATCAATCCCCTCGTGAATATTATTGGGCTCGCGGTCGTCATAGGCGCCAATATGACGGAGATGCACACCCGCCAAGTGGCTGTCACGCATCCAGCTGACACTCAAGTTCAAACGCTGATCAGGTACGGAACCCAGTAAGTCAATGAAGCTGTTACGGTTGCCTGCACCATCAAAAACGGGGCTGCCGTCACCAGAGTCAATATCAAAGCTATTCACAAAGGTGGCTTTGGCATCGACCATTAGGTTACCGCCTAAGACGTCTCCAAAACCGTAAGAGGCCGAAACATCAATGCCCTGCGCTTCCACGCCACCCAAATTGATAAAGCTGGTGGTTACTTGGCGTATTTGTCCCGTGCCGTTTCGCCCCACTCTCGCGTCTGGTACGTAAACACCGTTCACACACTCGCCAGAAACAATGGAACCAAAGGCTTCACCGGCACCAATCAGGTCTTCAAACTCATAGGACCAATAGTCCACAGAGCCGGTAAAATTTTCGCCCTGATAAATAATACCCAAATTCCAATTTGAAGCAGACTGTGGAGACAGGCCACCTCCGTTAGTAATTTGCGCGGTGTTGAAAGAGTCGGTTATATCTGAATCGCAAGCTGAGCCAGCACCCGCGGCAAAAACATCAGCCGATATAGGGTCAGGTAGAGCCCCACTGCCCACAGAACCCGCAATGTTGCGAATGGAAGGCGCTTGGAAAGATGTACCGTAGGAACCCCGCAAACTCAACTCACTGTTCGCGTCCCAGCGGAAGCCCAACTTGGGATCGGTGCTGTCACCGCCCTGATCACTGCCGTAATCTTCATAGCGAATAGCCGCTTGAATTTCAAAGCTGTCGCTCAGTGGAATGATGGCCTCACCAAAAATGGCGTACACATCTTGAGTAGCGCCCACAACCGAGAATACCGGATCGGTTCTGCCATCAATGCGGAAAGCCGATAAGCTATCAGCGATATCACTAAATTCCATATCCCGATATTGGGCACCAATGGCAACAGCCACTATTTCCCCGTTCAACTCGAAGGCTTCACCACTTAATATGGTTTCAACAACGGTTTGAGTGGACTCTTTAACGAAGGTGCGGTTTACCGCAAATTCACTCAAATCACTGCCGGCGCCATAAACCGTGTTGCCAGCAACACTCACTCCATCTTTTACTGACACCGCGTTAGGAGTAGCCCAGCCGCTGCCAAACGGGTTCCAATTTCCTGAGGCAATCGCATCGCGGTAGGCCGGCGTGTAATAGCTTCTAGGTTGAATGTCTGTCAGCTTCGCGCGAGAATGAACCGCCGACGCATTAAGGCTCCAACTTTCATTTAGGTCTGCGTCAAAACCAAACACGATACGCGTATTATCAAATTGACGCGTGATATCTTCGCCTAAATCGCCGTCGTATGTGGTCAAAGGACGCTGCCGAACAATTACATCTACCGCCTGGCTTGGGTCTGCCGCCACGGCCGCTTCGTCCCACACTACATTGCCACTGCCGTCATTCACAAAGTAGTTAAAGGGGTGATCACCTGGCACGTAGTGGCCATCGTCGTCAAATCGCAAATCCATCACTGCACCGCCGATGGTGTCTTTGATTTCATTACTGGAAAAACTGACTTCGGAGAAAATTTTCACACTGTCAGTGATGTTGTAATCAAACTGACTGAATACTTGCAGGCGCTCTTCTTCGGCGATTAAAGTACGCTGATTGATAAACTGGTAGCGACAATTTGAACCGTCTAGAAAAGTATTGATACGCCCGCCGACAGGATTTGCCTGGCCGCAGTGTGGATCCGCTACTGTTGCACCAGAGCGCTCATAGTAACCATCGCCGTCTGGGTCAGACGCTAAATTGTATCGCCCCGCGCCGGTGGAAGAGTCGTAGAGGTTTGCAGACGCGTCTGTAGAAAAGGCATCTGAACGATCGACAAGCCAATCGTAATCGCCACGGTGCCCTCTGTCTTGATGGAAATAATTTACAAAAGTCGTGAAATGACCGCCGTCAAAGCTGGTACCAAAAGCACCATTAATACCTTCGGCTGGGTTGTTTTCATTGTCGTGATACTCAGTGCCTATCTCAAAGCCTTCAAAGTCTGTGCGAGTTCTGATGTTCACCACACCACCAACCGCCTCAGAGCCGTAGGTCGCAGATGCCCCATCCAACAATACCTCTACACTTTCAATCATGTTGGTTGGGTATTGGTTAACGTCGGTGAAAAAGAAACCTTGAGTAGTGGTAACTGGCGCCAGGCCGCCACGACGACCGTTAATCAGCGTGAGCGTGCCACCCACGCCCAGCCCACGTAGACTAAACTGCGAAGTGCCCTGTCGGTCGCTTTGACTCGCGTTGAGTTCTGAACCAGCGTTTGCAGGCAAGGTGCGCAATAAATCTTGCATTTGACCGGCACCCGCCGACTGAATCATCTCATTGTCCATCGTCTGTATCGGCGACGGCGTATCGAAATCTTTCTTGCGCCGGATATTCGAGCCGGTCACAAATACTTCTTCCAAAACTGGCATGGCTTGTTCGTCGCCACCCGCGCCTTGCGCCGCGCTGTACTGCGGCAGACACATCGCTACCATCGCAGCGGCCAAAAGGTTCTTTTTAAAGCCTAGGCCTTCAAGGCCTTTGTATCTCTCTGTTCCCATCATGATTTGCTCCAGAATAACGGCAATACCAAGGTTTGCCATTTTTGAA
>Ga0209396_1002001_pt1 | contig 21883 bp, 15 predicted proteins | sample GOMGulsemesocosm_6_FD_184638 | JGI IMG/M metagenome (GOLD analysis project Ga0209396, IMG submission 184638) | Methane-oxidizing microbial communities from mesocosms in the Gulf of Mexico - GOM8C Gulf of Mexico (SPAdes) (version 2) | ecosystem: Environmental > Aquatic > Marine > Cold seeps...
TATTGGTTTAAAGAGACTTATTCAGCAAGAAGTCGGGAGATACGAGAATTAAATAAAATTACTGCAAGTTACACTCAAAAAGAGGAAAAGTCTCGTTTACCTATTGTTGATAATAGCAAAAAAGAGAGTAACCAAAAGAGTAATACTAACGCTGAAACCCAACAAAGCGAACTTGATAAATCCACTCAAACGGCATCGCTTTATCGGGTGCAATTAAATTCATTTTCTGCTCGAATTAACGCGGAGAATTTTCTGAAAAAAATTAATCATAATGCTTATGATTTATCAATAAAACAGGTTGGAAAATACTATATTGTTTATAGCCTTGCTCACTCTGCATTAGCAGCAAAGCAGCAACAGGACTATTATCAGATAACCTATCAACTCTCTACGATTGTTTTTCAAGTTAATGACATGAGTGAACGCGTATTATGACTATTACGCTAACTAAACGACACCTAATTATCACGTTATTCATTCTGTTATTTTGTGGATTCAGTTTTTCGTGGTACCTGTTACCCAACTTTTATTGGTTGTTTGGGCCAGCTACGGCTCTAACAGTGATCACCGCCATTACTTTATGGCTTACTAACCGCGAAGGCGATCAGGTTAAACAGAGAAAAAACCTTGAAAAGCAAGACAAGCTCATTATTAAAAAGTTATTTAGCTCTCTTTTGCAAGAGTTGAAAAACAGAGGGCAATATAAGCAAAAATATCGTTTACCATGGTATTTATTTGTCAGTCATAATATACAAGCGGATAGTGCTGTATTAAGTCAAATGGGTTTTAAATATAGTTCTGTCATCAATATTGATAACGAACTGGCAGTTCAAATTTGGTTAAAGAATAATGCAGTGATGATCGCTGTAAATCTATCAGAACATGACTACAGAGTCTTAAATTGCATTAAGCTATTATTACTCAAGATCAAAGGTTTTAGGCCAAGGCAAGCACTAAATGGTGTTTTACTCAGTCAGTCGATTGATCAGCTACTCAAACAAGATAAAAGTAACAATCAACAGTTGGCTAATGATAGTCGTCTTATGATCGATGATGCGCAAGAATTGTGTGGTCAAAAGTTACCACTTTATGTGTTATTTAATCAAATGGCCAATTTAGCAGATTTTTGTCAATTTTTTTCTTCACTTGAAGAAATTCATTTAGACGGTTGTTTTGGTGCCCTTAATAATAAACCTTCTCAAGCAGAGTCCTTTACCTTGCCTTGGTTTAATCGTGCCTTTGATGACCTGTGCCGACAAATGGGGGAGGTAGTTACCTTTGCTATTGATAACCAACTGAATGAAAGTTTTAGACGTTCGGTGATTGCAGCTCCAGTACAATTTAGACAGATAAAGAGTGATTTAAGTCTGTATTTATCAGAACTACTGTTGTCTAAAAAATCACTGAATGAGTATCAGTTTAGAGGGGTGTTTTTTACCAATACAGAAAATAATGCAACAGTTAATGATCCATTAACTAAGCAAATTGCCTATCAATTAGATCACCATGAAATGGTGGTATCTGATGGTATGAAGATGTCCCATAGTATTTTTGTTGCTGAACTTTTTAATCGTTTTATTCGACCTGAAGCAGGCTTGGCTCAGGTAAGTAAATTACTCAAGCGATTAGTTATTACTTTTCAAGTGAGCTATTTTATTTTCATTCTGTCAATCATTGGTTTAACGGCAGGACTATTCAAAGTAAATTTTGATTACTATCAATCGCTCAATGCAAAGACTTTAATTCAGCTTGATGTTTATAAGAAAAGCGTGCAAAAGTTGCCTTATCAAAGCGAAAGTTTAGCCGATGATGTTAATAATCTTCGCCTGATTGGAAATGTTTTCCGAAATTATAAAAGTCCAACACCTTCTTATATATCAGATTTAGTGCCAAATCCTAGCTTATTCAAAGCGTTAGAAAAAACATATCATACTGAGCTTTTGAGCGTACTTGTGCCATCGTTAGTGAGTGATATCGAAACAAGGTTATTGTCCAATCAGAAATCAGGTGATATTTTGCAAACGGCGAATTTACTGAGTTTAGCAAAATCACTACAACGTCACAGTAGTACCGATTGGTTAGCGCTAAAAAATTATTATCAACAAACTTTTGAAATGAATAGCAACGTTGATAAGGCATTAGCTGATGATTTACTGTTTTTGATGGATGACTTGTACTTATTGGGGATATCTAAAGTAGAAGTTAATCAAAATATTGTTGAAAATTCTGAGTCAATGCTAAATAGCGTTAACCGAAGTCAGGTCATTTTTAACTATATTAAAAATTTACCTCAATTCTCGTCGGTTGTTGATATTGAAGATGAACTGGGCACTAAGTTTTTCCAGTTATTTCAAGTGAAAGATAGTTCAGTGTTACAGGTGCCAACTATTTATACACCCCAAGGATATTCGGCGTTAAACCTTAATGCAAACTCGCCTTTAATAAAGGGGATGATCACAGGAAACAAGTCATTGTTAGGTGAAGAGTTAAGCGACTTTGAAGTCAATAACTTAGTCCAGCAGATACAAAGAGTATATCAACGAACATACATAAATTATTGGCTAGGATTTATTGAAAACCTTTCACTTAAGCCGATATCAAAACTTGGTTTAAGCTATTCTTTGAATTTGTTAGCAACAAATAAAGATGCTCCCTTAAGCCAGTTATATGATGTTATTGGTTACTACACTCACCCGAACTTACAATCTTCAGCTTCTCCTGTGAAAAAAGAAAGTGAAGTAGATAAGAAAGCAGCATCATTACTTAATAATAAGCCTGCATCAGGAGTGCCCACTGCGGATCAACTCTTGATGGAAAAAGCTATCCAATCGAAATTTTCCGTTTATCATGACTTTATAAACGTGGATAAAAATGGAATAAGCAAGTTATCGAATTTAGTCTCTCACTTTACTAAAGTTAAAAAATGGCTCGATAAGTCAAATAAAAGTAACCAGGTTGATGTTGAGTATTTCCAACAATTATCTTCTGTTGATAAAGACCAGAGCTTATATCAATTAAGTGAAACCTTAGTTGAGATTGAAGCTCTTGATGAATATAAAAGTGATTTAATCAACGTTATCAATGAAGATATTCGTCATAGGGTAATTAGTTATTTAGACAAGCAATGGCAACAACAAATGAGTACTCCTTTCTCTACTCTTTTTGCTAATAAATTCCCCTTTAACATAACGAGTGAGTCGAGTGTAAGCTTAAAAGAATTCAATCGGTATTTTAAAGTAGACGGAATATTTGATAAATATACCACAAGGTTATTTGCCAATTTCAAACAAGTAGGAGAACAAGTTTTTCTCAATAGCTTTATCCCAGATGAAGACATTTATATGACTAGTGAAACCTTGACTCAGTTAGCTAGGTTAGCTGAAATTAGACAAATACTTTATCGAGAAGGACCAAACCAGATTTCAATTCCTTTTAAAGTGAATGTTAAATCAATGTCAGCAAGTTTACTTAAATTTGAATTGTTTTCACAAAGAACCTTGATGAGTTATCAGCACGGTCCTAAATTATGGCAGGATTTTGTTTGGCCAGACTTAACAAATCAAAGTGAATTATTAGCTATTTTCACTGATACTCTAGGACAAAAAAACACCATTAGCTACACTGGTGATTGGGCTTGGTTACAGTTGGTCTACCAAAACCATCAAAGCACTCAAAACCAAACAGAGATAATTCTTGGTCAAGAAGCTAAGGATATAAGATTAATATTACGTGTTGATAGTGATAAAAACCCATTATCCCCGTTATTTTTCAGCCAATTCGTGCCACCTAAACAGCTGTTAATATCGCAATAGTTACAGCTTAAGTATAGGTCTAACAACGACAGTTTTTATACTGAGAATAGCTTTTGATGTTAGCCAATTAATACTGTTGGCATGCCAGCAACAACGGTTCCACCATGGGCACTGCTATCTCCCATTCGAATAGCGGGCTTAGAGCCAATTAAAACCGTAGTACTACCCATGATTAAACTGTCAGGTGGACCAACACAAGTACAGCTATCCCCCATCACTGAAGCAGGCATACCGCCAATGAGAACGGTTGGACATCCAGGTCCTATTATTGGGCCGCCGACATGGGGGATAGGAGGAACAGCTGGCGTTTGCATGGGACAAACATGCATATCGGTTAATCTCGCTGCAGGTAATCCCATTATTTTTCCTCATCCATTGTAAGTAACGTGATTTGTAATGGTGAGCCATTCGCAATAGTTAACCCCTGCTCAATGACCTTGAGATAGAACTTTTCGTAACCAATATCACCTTCTTGCCAAGCAGGTACTGCAGCAGCTACAGAAATAGCCGCGGCAATGGCATGAGCATATAAAAAAGTAGGCGGCATTACTGCTGGAAGGTCTGGCGCAACTATACTTCCGGTTCCTGACCAATAAACAGCTTTAGCAATCCAAGCAGGAGCCACTTCTAAACCGATTCTATCGCCAAGTTGATTAGCACGTATTCTATTGGTTTCATTAGGTTGCTGTAACCATTGTCGAGCACTATTTATTGCTAGTCGCTGAGGGTTATCCCATTCGTCTATGCGGATTGCTAGTGCGCCACTGGCCCAGAATATGCCATCGATCATAGGTAGGGCATGAGCCATAAGTTGAATAGCATCATTGTATAGTTTTTCATCAGCTAAAGCCTCGATGGCTTGTTTAGGTGACATTTTTTGATCAAGTATGCCAAGAGATTCTTCAGTTAATTGATATCGCTCAATGATGGAGGCTATATTTGTATTGGGTATTTTTTTTAACATTAGTTTACCTGTACCAGAGAGCCAGAAATTTGTGTAATGCCAGAAGAGGATACTTTGGTTAAGGCGGTTGAACTCAGTTCAGCTCCTGCAGTTCCACTTATTTTAACTTGTGCGGTTGAGCTTATTTCCGCGCCAGCTGTTCCAGCTAAACTTACCTTAGCTGTTGCACTACCTTTCAGGTTGGCACCTGCGCTAATTTTTGTATCCGCGGTACTACTAATTTTAACATTAGCGCCACTTGCCGCTATATCACCGGATGATTTTATCGTTAATTTATCGCACGTTATTGTGATACCACTACTACTTAATTCAATTGAATTACCGCCTACAGCTAAGGTGATTTTGTCATCTGCTTTTATGCTAATTTCTTTCGCAGTTTCAGACAGCGTTTTGGTCACTGAAAGGGAATAATCGTCTTTACCTATGATGGAAATCGCTTTTTCTGTGGTACTGCTAAATTCTGCAGTTACTGTCTGAGTGTAGTTATTTTCTACCTCAATAAGATGATCTTTTGCGGCATGAAAATAGAGCTGCTCGTTATCAGCTTTATCATCGAAGCGTATTTCATTGGCCTGTTTACCCAATTGTGTCTTTATACCGCTTTGGTTGCTATTCACTTCAGGATAAGGCGGCTTATTTTTACTATTATAAACACTTCCAATAACGACAGGTTGATCGGGATCGTTGTTAACAAAACTGACTAATACTTCATCACCAATACGAGGGATAAACTGCATTCCTAGGCCTGCACTAGCCATCGTCTGAGCAACGCGTATCCAACAGCTTGGACTATCGCCGCCGATTTTATCCCAATAAAATTGTACTTTAATTCGAGCACTTACATCGTGCTGTGGCTGACCCACGTCACCGCCAATAACCACAGCAGATTGTAAACCATTCACAACTGGTTTGGTAATTGGTTGGGGGAAACTAGGGCTCGAGATTGGTCGACAAATAAAGTTATTATGGTATTTAACCGATTGCTCTGAAGCTTCTATTGAGTGGGTGATGGACTCAATAGCATAATCACCAAGCTGCTTACTATCGGGATGAGCAGATAAACTAAATTGAGTGGCTAAGGTGATATCCTCGACAATACTTTCCGCTTCAACGGAGCTGTAATCACTTTGTATTTGGTTTAGTCGTATTTTAGCTGTGTCAGAGTTTAAATCACTCATATCACCTTTAATTGAGTTCGTACCAAATTCGTATTGGGTTAATTTAGTATTGTTGGCAATCTTATTAGATGATTTTGTATCGCCACTATCAATGAGCTTTGTGTTCTCATAATCATAATTGACTGTGCTGATAGCTGCTGAGTGGACCTTTAATTTAGGTTGCCATTTAGTGAGTAACATTTGCTCACCAGAGCGACTTGCTATGTAATCTAGTTTATTTACGGTTGCTTTTTCATAGGGAGAGTTTGGATCATGTAAAGTTAACTGATGACTTTTATTATTATGTGTAAAGTAATAATGTATTCCTTGCTCGGCGAGTAACCTTTGAACAAAGTCAAAATCAGTTTCGTTATACTGGACACAATAGTTTCTTTCATCAGATGGCAAGGAGCCTAATGTATAATTTCCGGAAAATCCGGCGTCATTGAAAATGCTTGTTAATATGGCAGAGAGAGTCTGTTGCTGAAAAACTTGGCTATTTTTACGTAGTGTTAATAACCATAACCAAGGCCTCAACGTAATTTTATATCGCTGATAATCATGATCACTTTGGCTTTCTAATAATTCTATTTCAGTTAAATAGCCGTTGAAAACACGTTTTTCTTTTTGTTTGTTATCGGCAACTTCATTCCAGTGGCACGTGATTAGCTGCCCTAATTGATCTTCAGTCGAGAAATTATTGCTGACAAGTATGCCTTGGATCAGAAAGGGGCTAGATAAGCTTTCCTCAATAATGACTTGATGTCCAAGATGAGTATTACCGCTTGAATCAGAGAAATATAACCCTCTATTTTCAACTTGATATGAAATAGTCACTCAGTATCCTTTAAATGATTTGAATGAGAAATGTATAATATTAAGTGAGTTTCGCTTATTCAGTTAAGCAAACAGTATCATTAATAAACATAAATTCTATGTAATTAACCTACTAGCACCAATTAGTCCTTATGAAATATAGATCGGCAAAGTGATGCTAGTCGTTGGTTTGTAATTAAGTCATTAGCTAATCTAATAATACTCTAGCATTATCACCTTGCTCATAAATACAGAGGCTTACACTTGATAATGCCTTAATTTCTTTTAGATCCACAATAAGACTTTGGTTACCTCGAGATATATTTCCATTTAAGCGTTCAACTAAGTTTTCTACTTCAGACAATGCTGCGCTAGCTTTAGGTACACGGGTTCTAATAAATGAAAACCATTTATCTCCCATATTTTTGGCTACTTTTTTAATTACTTCGGTATTCGTGATTGTGAAAGGTTTATTTAAAGTACCGCCATCACGTAATATGTCATAAATAATATGGCCATTCTTTTTAGCGGCCATCATATTCTTGGTATTTAACTGTAATTCACCAATATTACCATTGGCCATTTTAAGAAAAAACTTAATGTCTTTATAGCCAGCTTCAGTCGCGCCACAGTTAAACCTTGAATCAGCCCCTTTACTCGTCCCGTAACGATCTTTCATTGCTGTCTGAAAATGTTGTAATTGGGTAAATTCTTCTGTTAATGCAATCATCGCTTTTGCGTTTACCATATCTTCCATGTTGTCAAAAATGATCGTCATACGAGCAGCATCTTTCAAATCACCAATATCATAATTTCTTTTGCGATTGGTGATTTTATCAAGGGCTCCATGAAAGTCTTTAACACCGAAGTAAGCACCTGGAGGTTGTTTCACTATGCCGTTACACACAGAAGCAATTTTTACCGCATAGTTTTTGAGTGCTTCTTGGGCTTCGATGGTTTCAAAAAACATCATAAATAATTGTTTACGTTTCAATTGGGTATTGGCTAACTGACTTCGTGAGGCGTTACTGTGCTGGCCGGTTTGCATTGTACTTTTAGTCTTTTGATCGAGATAATTGTCGATAGAACCCTGACCTGTCATTATATCAATAATAGATTGATCCTGTGCTTTGTTCGCATCATTTGAATATTCGAAAGAAGCTAGTTTTTGCTTTAGTTGTTGAATTTTTTGTTGATAATCTTTCACATTAACGAGTCGAAACCCTTGAGACATATGATTTTGCAGGTTTATTTTAGACATTACAGCGGCACGATTTTTCTTTATTTGTGCTTGTGTTAATTCTACTGAATTGTTGTTCGAATTGTTGCCCGGCATTAGGTAGTCCTCAATGTTCTCTAACTTGATTGAATTACTCATACTATCAATATTAATAGTACTTATTTCTATTTGATTTTTATGCTATGTAGACTTAATTGATACAAAATAAATCGGCTTTTCAATATTACTTACCAAAAAATAGAAGCTCAAGACACCAATAGAGCATTTTCTGTATATTGAAAACTGCAACACCCACTGTAACAATTTATAGCGTTAAATAAATATTAATTCACCTAATGTGTCGCTATTTAATGCCCATGCACAGTAGTTTAAAACGCAAGTTTAAAACATGTTCCCAAAGCGATGATTTGTGAACTATGCGACTACTTAGTTGTTTATTTCAGCATAAAACTACTCATCTTGGACTTCTTCGGTAATTATGGCTAAAAAGGCTTTGAATAGGGTAGTACTCACTATTATATATTCTAAATTCTTATAAAATAGTTCTATCTTGTCTAATGTAACGTTACAGGTGATACTACCTTTGAACTGTGTTTAATCGCTTTTTTCTAGTAATACTTGGTAACAAATAATTAGTGTTTAAAACACTCGCTGGTTTACTTGGAAGTAGTATACTATGCTTTTTAAATTCGCTTTAAGACAAGTTATCGTTTGAATGTATGCCTAGTTGACACTTGATAGTTTAAAGTTGAAATTAACATCATTGAGTATAGATGGTGGTTAAAATGGATTTTTAAGTTTACTTTTAAAAGGATTTCTTATAATGAAATTGCAAAAAAAATTATTATTCGCATTTTTAATATTGGCTTTAACACCAACCCTGATCGTCGGATTCTTAACGAGTTATGTCGCAAGTTCAACGATTGAACAGCAAGTTTTTTCACAGCTAGTCGCAGTTCGCGAAATTAAAAAATCTCAAGTAGAAGGATACTTTGCCGAACGTGAAGGCGATATTAAGGTACTCAGTAGTACGGTTGAGAAAATACTTGATTTTAGCTCTTCAGATGCTTTAAATACTTCAGCTCATAACCAGAATGAATATTTCGATAATTTTATAAAAGCTTATGGTTATTATGATTTTTTCTTAATAAGTGAATCAGGTGAAATATTCTATACCCTTACCAAAGAAGCTGACTATCAAACTAACTTAATTACTGGGAAATACAATAATTCCGGTTTAGGTAAACTCTTCAAAAAAGTGCAGAGCAGTGGTAAGTTTGCTATGTCTGATTTTAGTAATTATGCACCAAGTAATGGCGACCCAGCAGGATTTATTGCTTTACCTCTAACGACAAAGTCAGGGCTCAAAGTTGTTGTAGCATTGCAGTTATCCATAGAAAAAATTAGTGAAGTCATGCAACAGCGTGTAGGCATGGGAGAAACAGGGGAAAGCTACTTAATTGGCAGCGACTTATTAATGCGCTCAGATTCATTTCTCGACCCAGAAGGACACTCTGTTGGAGCGTCTTTCTCAGGAACAGTAGAAAAGAATGGTGTCGATACCGAAGGCGCTAAACTCGCTATAAAGGGAGAAGTAGGACAGAAAATAATTATTGATTATAACGGTAATCCAGTTTTATCTGCTTATACTCCTGTTGATATAAATGGTATTCGTTGGGCGTTATTATCAGAAATTGATGTGGCAGAGGCCTTTGAGTCAATTTATACACTTTATTGGAGCATCGCTATTGTTGTTATGCTTTTCATTCTTGTTATCATTGCTGTTGCGTTTGTGATTACTAAATCAATTACCACTCCTTTAGGTGGTGAACCAAACGAGATGAAAAATATAACAGAGACAATTGCTAGCGGTGACCTTACGGTATCTTTTGAAGAGGGACGAGAATCTGAAAGTGTTTATGGGTCGATGAAAGTAATGGTCAACCAACTTTTTGGCGTCGTCAGTGAAATTGTAGATAACAGCAACAGTTTAGCTAGCTCGGCGGAAGAGACTAGCGCGCTAAGCCTACAGTCATCAACAAGCCTTTTAGAGCAGCAGGCAAACATTGAGCTGGTTTCAACGGCAGTTGAAGAAATGACGACCAGCATTAATGAGGTTGCCAGTAGCGCTAGCAATGCCGCAACGTCAGCTCAATCTGCACAAAAATCATCAAATGAAGCTAATATCAAAATTTCTGAAACTATTGATGATTTAGGTCAATTAGATAAAGAGATTACCCTTGCAGGAGAGGTCATTAAAACATTAGAAACAGATTCAAATAAAATAGGCTCGGTTTTAGAGGTTATCCGCAATATTGCTGAGCAAACAAACTTACTCGCACTTAATGCTGCCATTGAGGCGGCAAGAGCGGGTGAGCAAGGTCGGGGTTTTGCCGTAGTTGCCGATGAAGTAAGAACACTTGCATCAAAAACGCAAGAATCGACTAAAAATATTGAACAAATGATCGCTCATTTACAACAGTCTTCAAACAATGCCGTTGAGGTAATGACCTCAAGTAAAAATGTATGTAAGCATACCTTATCCACTGCTCAAGTAACTGCTGAAATGATTCATATTATGAATGAGGATATTGGTAGTATTACTCAAATGACAGAACTCATTGCTACTGCTGTAGAAGAGCAATCTTGTGTATCGAATGAGATTAGTCAAAATATTATTGCAGTCAGTGATGTCGCTTATGAAAACTCAGCAGCAGCTACACAAGTCTCTACTGCGGGACAAGAAATCAGTGTCATTGCTTCATCACTCAATCAATTAACACAACAATTTAAGTTGGCTAGCTAAAAAGAATGATTTTCTAAAATGACTATATCGAACCTTGGAAACATGATTTACCTTAGGTTATCAAGGTTCGAGCAACGGATTATTTCTCGATAATGTCGATATGATAAGTGACTCATTTGCTACTTGTCAGTCTGGCAAGGTATCTTAAGGCACTCTAAAGGTTTATTGTGCTGTAAAAGCACAATTAAACTGCGTTATCTAATAGCACCTTATTTTATATTCTTATCTATGAAGTCGCTTTTAGGGCTTGTGATAGGGCTATGGCTAATGCTTTACTCGGTAAATAACTGGCGCTCAATCCGATACTGTTGATTGACTGTATCGAGAAACTCCCCCCTACCAAAAATTATGCCTGAAGGTTATCTGGGTAACAATATAGCTTTCCACAATAACCCTGTAGGCATATATGCCTATTTCACCGCCAGACGTTGACGTAAGGCTGACACCACGTTAGCTGGAGCAACTTGCTCTAATCTTTTTATACATTGTTTTGCTTCAAAGGCTTGTCGCTTAACCTGCATTTCACAAAGTGCATATAAATGTTGGGGATCACCAGCTAAAGTATAAGCTTTCTGCATATTGTCTTCTGCCTCTTTAGCTTTATCACCAGCAAGTGATATTGCATAAACATAATAATAGCGTGCGTTGGTCTTAGCCAATTCAGCAGCAATTTTTAAGTTGCTTTGAGCCAGTGAAATTTCTTTTTCTCGGATATACGCTAAGCCCAAACTGTAAGGGATACTGCTATCTGATGGATTGGCTTTACGGCCTAAATTTAATGTTTCAATTGCTTTTATATTTTGCCCTTGGCGTTTATACAACTCAGCCATATTGACATAGGCTGCGGCAAAGTAGGGTTCGATTCTCATACTTTGTTGATATGATGATAAGGCTGCGTTTATCTTATTTTGATAACCCAGAACAATTGCTTTATTGGTGTGAGCATAACCTCTATCGGCATTGTAATTTTGGATAGCAATATAATCAGTAAGCGCTGGTTGTAACGCGTTTTTTTGTTCTGTTGATAACATTGACCATAGCGGTACTAAGGCCATGGCTGCTTCACTTCTCACTGCCAGTACGTTATCAGTTAACAATGGTGACAATATACGCCACTTTTCTGCGGCTTTCATGTTAACTGCAGCATCAATTGCCCCACGGCGAATATTACTATCACTGTGTTTAACATTTCGAGCAATAGCTATTAAGGTGTTGGTATCAGAGTAGTTAGCCATTCTGCTTAAGGCTGAAGCTCGTATTATTTCTGGATACTGTTGCGATTGTGCTATTTTTGAAAGGTGCTCGGTAATGCTTTGGTAGCCGCGATCGGCAAGTGAAAATATTGGTGCAAATGGCTCTTCAGTTTCTTTATGTTCTTTGCTAAACCATCCGCTTACATAATCACTACTCCAATTACTGTCTTTTTCTTTATGGCAAGTTAAACAGGTATCAGGCGTTTCAAATTGCTGTGCTATGTTAGGGGTTGGTTTGTGCCAACCATGATCACGCCTTTTATCTATTTCCATGTAGGTCGTTTCTGGCATATGGCAACTAACACACTGAGCCCCGGTTGAGTTTTCTTGGTGTTGATGATGGCTCTTTTGAGCATAATTGTTGGCTTGATGGCATTGTAAACAAACGACTTTTTCAGGCATGATTAATGTAGCTGTATGAGGATCATGACAGTTACTACAAACGACACCATTTTTAGCCATTTTAGATTGTAGAAATGAGCCATAAACGAAGTTTTCGTTATAAATTTGTCCATCAGAATAATAATTGTCGCTGGTGATTAATGATAATAAATACTTTTCACCAAATTCATTTTTATCAATATGGTTGTTATTGCTTATTTGTGTTCTTCGACTATGACACTGAGCACAGACTAACGTTTGCTGACTGTTATGAATGGCTTTAGGTTTTAAGGTATTAAAGCCTTCTTTATGAACCCATTCTTTTACCTGTGTGCTTATATTACGCGAAAACCCTTTATCATTTGCTGATTTACTAGGGGCTTTTGTCCAGTCTATATGTTTGCTTGCTGGACCATGACAGGCTTCACAACCAACGTTTATTTCACTAAATTTAGTGTTGTAGCTATTGGTTTCTACATCAAAGTTCTTGGATACATTAGTTGAATGACAATCTGCACACATATAATTCCAATTTTGTCCTTTATTGGTCCAAAAAAAGTCTTGATGGTTTTCAGTAAATTCAGGGTACAGGTTAAACCAACGCTGACCACCTTGTGCTTTAGTGCGAGAGTCCCAAGCAAAAGGAATTAATTGCACACGGCCATCATCAAATTCCACCATATATTGCTGTAAGGGCTCAAAACCAAAGGTATATTTTATTTGGTAGTCATGGAACTTGCCGTCAGGGCCTTTGATATTGACCCAAAATTGATTTTTATCTTTATAAAACTTATTCACCTTGCCAGCATCACTGAATGAAACATTATCAAAATTGCCTAAAACAGATTGCTTATCCGCGTGCTTCATTGACATATCATGATGGGAGCCTTGCCATGCAGAAAACTCTTTTTTGTGACAAGCTTGGCATTGTTCAGAGCCAACAAATTCATCGGCATGGCCGTTATTTGGTGAGGTAATCAAAATAAAAGATACAAGTAAAGCAGAAAGCCATAGGCTAGGAGAAGTCATTTAATTTCACTTTTTGTTTGTTGAAAGCAACTTGAAGGGTATTGGGTATTTATGTTCAATTACCACTTATTAGCACAATAACATCTTTTTCATTAAAAATATAAACCCTATAATTATCAAAGAACTCTATTTGATAAAATGTAAACTATTGCTTTTTCATGTTGCAGTAATTAAATAGGGAATAATCATTATTTATTTGCTGCGCATAAAACAACTCACAAACTTTGAAACATGCATCTTAAATAGTCATGGGTATACATATTTCGTCACTAACTTGTTTAGTGGGTTTTTATGAAAATTTTAATCTATGCTTGTTTCTTTTTAATTTCTAGTCCGGAGTGAACTTTTGTTGATAGCAACTATCTTAATAAGTGCTGCTGTATTAATACCAACACTTGTAGCTGTAATGACTATTTTATGGATATCATAAAGTTTACTTTGAATAGGAGTTGTACATTGTAAAACTGGTGAAGTTAGCCGTATTATGAATTAAGTTTGCTAAGACAATAGAATAGATTTAATAACATACTGTTGCAGATTTAAATTTAATGTATTTATATACTTAATTATAGAATTAGGTCAATATTGAAATGCTAATACATATTTCTAGGATCGAATAATGAATAAAAAAATTACTTTAGCTATCGCCTTATTAAGTAGCGTATTTGTTACGGCTTGTGTGACCGTACCACAAGAGCCAAGCGTGAATAAAAATCAATTGGCTATTTCAAGTGTTCGAGACATGCCAATCTCTTATTCACAAGGTAGTCAGTTTTCCCTTTCACCTAAGTATGTTGAAGAAACTTCATTAAAGGCAAAGCAAACACAAGCAATATATAAGCTTTATGCAGATGCTATTATTGAAGATCTAAACAGGCATGGTTTTAACAATACTGATGAAGTTAAGAACTCTGCTTTTCATGTTGGTTTTGGCATTGCATTAGCGAGTGATTTATCAGATCAAACTATCAGTGATAAATTTGGCGTTAGCCCAGGTTTACCAAGTAATGATGAATTGAAAAAGGGCAGTTTCTTGATTTACATTGAAGATGCTCTTACTGGAAAAAAAGTATGGCGAGGTGCTGCACAGGGATTCGCTCATGAAAATATTGCTGAAACAGAACGAGTACAACGTGTCGAAAAGATTGTCAGCCGCGTAATGAAGCAATTCTACGTTACAAATTAGCGCAATTAGATATCAAATTGAGACAACTTAATGGCGTTACTCCTGCTTTACTAAGGTAGGTCGTTAATTTGAGGAACAGCATATGAAAAAATCTATTTTATTGATTACATTACTTTCTGCAGGCTTTTTATTATCACCCAGTGCTTTTGCTGCAAGTAGTGAGGTGACATGGACAGATTACAAGAGTTATCGTGATATTGATCCAGGTAATGAAGGGCGTAAGTCTTTTAGAGAGCGTACTTTTAAAGATCTAGAAAAACACTTTGCTAAACTTGCAGCCACGTTACCAGCTGATCAAGTGCTAAAAATTGATGTCACTGATGTTGATTTAGCAGGTGATACTAATGCAGCAGGTATACACAGAACGCGTATTATTAAGCAAATATATATGCCAAGAATGAACTTTTCATATGAGCTACTTGATGCTAATGGCAAGGTAATTCAATCAGATAAAGTGGTTATAAAAGATATGAACTTCATGTCGGGTAGCAATTTAAAGTATCGTAGTAAATCACTAGGTTACGAAAAGAAAATGCTCGATGATTGGTTTAAAGATACCTTTAATGCAATCATTATTGAGAAATAGCCCCTCAGAACATTACTATCTACAAAAGTCACTTCGGTGACTTTTTTATTATAAGCCATTGTATTTTCCCTTAAGTATTTAAGTTATTATCCTTATTACTTTTTGTTTTCACAAGGATAGGTGCAATGAAGCTAGCCCCTAATACGACTCTTTTTTGTCACCCTAGCGTGTTCTTTATACTCTTTTTTCTAATCGCCAACTCGTTTTCCGTCGTTGCACAATCATCAAATAGTAATGGTAAAGACGTTTCAATTAAAAACATGCTTGATAGCAATGAAAGCGCCGGTAAAACCTTGAGTGATAATAACATAGATGATGAGTACAACGTGCCTCGTGATGAATATGAAAGAGGACAGCCAAGAAGCGCAATGGCGGGGTATTTACGGGCGATGCGTTCAGCAGACTTAGCCTTAGCCAGTCATTATTTAGATTATCGAAACCTCTCAGAGAAAACACTCAATGTTGGCAAAGAAGAGTTAGCGAGACAACTTGGTGTGGTTTTAAATCGTACTTTATGGGTGGATCTAAATAGTATTAGTGCAAAAAAGGAAGGTCGCCTTAACGATAACTTACCTTCCTATCGGGAGTTGGTTGGGCGAGTGGAATACCAAGGCGATGATGTTGATATTTTATTGCAGCACATTCCTCGCGCGACAGATAAAGTCAAAATATGGAAGATATCCAACGCCACTGTGGAGAAAATTCCCCGTTTATTCAAGCGTTATTCATATTCCCCATTAGGTGAGTTTTTAGCTAAAAACCTGCCCTCAATAGACTTGTTTGGTGTCATGCTTTGGCAGTGGCTTTATTTCACTTTAATGCTATCGCTATATTATTTAATCGCTAAGCTGTTCACTTGGGTGATAGCGTTTGCCATCAAACGGGTTCATAAAAAAGTGTCTAATGAGGTATTAAGGTTTATTAAAGAGCCTGTCGCCTTATTAATGGCTGTTATTCTTGCGCGAAATTTTCATGATGAAGCCAATGTGACTATTGCATTAAAAGCAGTAACCGAAGGCAGTACTTTGCTGACCATTGCTTGGTGCTGGGTATTCTTTTGCTTAATAGATTTAATGAAAACAATATTGGCAGATAAATTTATTGCACAAGACAAACCGTTAGCTGTTTATTTATTAAGGCCAGCTGGCACAGTAGTAAAACTGGTCGTTTTCACTGTTGCTATCTTAAATTGGTTAGAGAACCTAGGTTTTAATGCCTCTACTTTATTGGCCGGCTTAGGTATTGGTGGTCTCGCTATTGCACTTGCGGCGCAAAAAACGGTAGAAAACATTATTGGCGCGATTACCTTGTATACATCAGCACCTATTAAAATAGGCGATTTTTGTCGATTTGGTAATAGCTTTGGTGTGGTTGAGGAGATCGGATTACGTTCTACGCGCATACGTACGTTAGACCGAAGTGTGATCTATGTGGCTAATGCAAAATTCATCGATATGAACATTGAAAACTTTTCAGAGCGTGAAAGAATAGCCTTTAGACCTAAAATATTCTTAGCACCTAATACATCAAAAGAAAATATTGATGCGCTCTTAGAGGCAATTAAAGCATTACTAAACGGCACTGAAATTATTGCCTCGGCGCCGTTAAGAGCGCATTTTAAAGCATATACCATCTACGGTTTAGAACTTGATATTTTGGCTTATGTAAACACGACCAATTTCGATGTGTTTCTCGATGAAATTAATGAACTCAATCTGAAAATATTAGCTTTATTGAACGAGCATGATTGTAAAATTCAGGTGATGGCAGAAAGAACTACTGAGTAGTTTAGGTTGCTGAATGAGTCATTAAATTCGTCATTATCGAAACTCTAATCGAGAGCCCATCTCTGTTAGAGCCTAGAGCTTAGATTAAAAATTTTGTAAATGACGGCTTTAACGGTCAGTTCAATGCTATTGATTATAACTTTGTTCAAAATTCGCTAAAACGGTGAACAATTGCTCTATTTTTTTAACTAAAGCAATTAACAGGCCTTGGTCTTTACTCGATTGCCATTGAATAAGATCATTAGCAATTTCTTCTACATAAGGTTGAAAAGTATTTTCTGTACATTCAAAGCCCGCATCCGCAGTGAAAATAGCTTTAAAGCTCGCTTTTTTATGTTCACGTAAATTCGCGAGTGTGGCATCAGCCGACAATGATTTTTTTAAAATAACTGAAATATTTTCAATAAGTTGCTGTTCTATCGCTTTAGTCATATGTTTTCCAGTGTTTTGAGGACTATTTTATTTGGGCAATTATGCCAGATTGATTGGCGTTTTGTTAGCTTGGCCTGCAATTTCACGCACTAATTTTGGCATCAAAAAGCCAGGTAAACTTGCCAGCATAGTTTTAACAATAGCTACAGCATCCTCTTCTAGCACATCAAAGTGGGCAGCTCCCTGCACAGCATCAAACAGGTGCAAGTAGTATGGTTGAATACCAGCATCAAATAGCACTTCACTTAAGGTAATGAGTGTTTTTGCATCGTCATTGACACCACTTAACAAAACACTTTGATTAAAAAGTGGTATACGTGCTTCTCTAAGTGGTTCTAGTGCTTCTATTAGCTCATGGTTAATTTCATTTGGGTGATTAATATGTAAAACCATAGTGGCTTTTAGACGTGATTTTTTTAATAACCGCACTAGGGTTTGAGTAATCCGTTTGGGGATAACTACGGGTAAACGGCTATGGATACGTAATCGTGTAACATGAGGGATTTTTTCTATTTGTTCTATCAGCCATGCCAAATGAGCATCGCTAGCCATGAGTGGATCACCGCCACTGAAAATGACTTCATTAATTTCGTTATGCGCAGAAATATAGTCGAGTGCACTTTGCCAGCGCTTTTTATTAGGACTGTTATCTTGATAAGGGAAATGACGACGAAAACAATAGCGACAATTTATCGCACAGCCTGCTTTAACTATCATTAATACGCGATGTTTGTATTTATGCAATAAACCTTCAGCCACGGTATCATGTTCATCAAGCGGGTCTGCAGAATAACCATCAGTGATAACAAATTCTTTGGACAGTGGCATGACTTGTTTTAATAGCGGGTCGTTTATATCACCTTTTTTCATCCGCTTAATGAATGACAGTGGCACTCGCACAGGGAATAAAGCCCGTGCTTTAAAGTGTTGAATATAATCATCGGGAGTAATACCAAGTAGTGTTAATAGTCGTTCTGGCTCGGTGATTACTTCACCTAACTCTTTTTGCCACGATTTTTCATCACAAAGATGCAAATCATGATCAATTTGGGTTATTATCTGCGGCAATTCTAATTTCAATTGAACATCTCTTGCTAGCTACTTTGGCCATTATAACGGTTATAGGCTAGTGAAGATCAAATAAATAACTCAGTAATTAAAAAAAGAGCACACTTACTATGGCTAATTTCAGTACTAACCAGTTCAAAGCTGGACTTAAAATCATGCTTGATGGCGAACCTTGTAACATCCTTGAAAATGAATTGGTTAAGCCGGGTAAAGGCCAAGCCTTCAGCCGCGTTAAAATTCGTAAACTGGTTTCAGGTAAAGTTTTAGAGAAAACTTTTAAATCAGGTGAAACAGTTGAAGGCGCTGATGTAATGGAAGTAGAGCTTGCTTACCTTTATGCTGACGGTGAGTTTTGGCACTTTATGAATAATGAAACATTTGAGCAAATTGGTGCTGATGAGAAAGCAGTAGCTGATACCGTCAAATGGTTAGTTGAAGGTGATGTTCATACCATTACGTTATGGAACAACACACCTATTTCAGTAACACCGCCAAACTTTGTTGAAATTGATATTACAGAAACAGATCCTGGTTTGAAAGGCGATACAGCAGGTACAGGCGGTAAACCAGCAACATTAGCGACAGGAGCAGTTGTTCGTGTACCTTTGTTTGTACAAATTGGTGAGAAAGTTCGTATTGATACACGCTCTGGCGAATATGTATCACGTGCAACTAAAGCACAATAAGCTGGATAGAAAAATTTATTAAGGGATGAATAATGTTTTTTCACAAGGTGTTAAAGTTAAATTTAGTCATGGTAAGCAGTGTAGTTTGCCTATTAGCCAGTGTAGTTAGTGCTGATGCAAGTGCTAACTACACTAAGCGCAGCGATAAATGGGAAGCGAGTTTTAAAATACTGAATACTCAGTCGACCGACATTGGTGGTGAAGATGAGTCTAATATTGCGATGAAGAGTGACTTTGGCTGGGGTTTTACTTTAGGCTATAACCTCAATCCTCATATTTTGTTTAACTTTGATTTTTCATCAACAACACCTAGCTATGATGCCACTTTAGTTGATGCTGAAGATGGTAGTAAATACCAAATAAACCACAAAATGGACCTGTTAGAAAGTCAGTTCAATGTTGTGTATAGTGTATTTGCCTCTCAGTTTACGCCATATGTTCAAGCTGGTGTTGGTTGGAGTTTTGTTGACAGTAATATTGCTGATGGACCACCTAACTCATTTTGTTGGTATGATCCTTGGTGGGGGTATGTCTGTGAAGGTTATCAAAATACCTATAACGATGAACGTTTTTCATATAATGCCGCTGTAGGTTTTCGTTACGAGTTAGATAATAGTTTGTTTTTCCGTGTTAGCTATAAACAATCTTGGATTGATTTTAGTCATTCAGACGATGCTAGTATAGGCTCTTATAATCTAGAAGTAGGTTCTATATTTTAGCCCTTAGAGTGAAATACCGTAAAGTATAGAATTAATATTATTAAATAAAACCCAGCAAGTAGCATGACTATTTACTGGGTTTTTTAATGCATTAAAATAAGCTAGCTATACATACGTGAATCGCTCAGGTATATTATTTAGTCATTATATCCTTGTTATATTATTACTTTGAGTAGGCAGCGTGAAAGAAAAATCCACTTCGTTTGATATCGCTTATAGGGCAGGAGTTTCTCAATCTACTGTCTCAAGAGCTTTACGTAATAGCCCATTAGTTAATGAGGCCACCAGAGAAAAAATCCAAGCTATAGCGAAAGAACTAAATTATAAAGTTGATAAAAATGCCAGTAATTTACGCTCACAACAAAGTGATACTATTGCTTTGCTGCTATTTGAAGACCCTACCAGTGATGACTCCGCAATAAATCCATTTTTTTTATCAATGTTAGGCAGTATCACCCGAGCTTGCTCTCAAAAAGGCTATGATTTACTGGTGTCTTTTCAACAAGCAAGTAATGACTGGCATGCTGATTTTGAAGACAGTAATAAAGCTGATGGTTTGATTTTGTTGGGTTATGGTGATTATGTTGACTACGAAGAAAAGTTAGTTAAATTACTCGACCAGGGAACTCACTTTGTTCGCTGGGGAGCTGAAGTTAAAAACTTACCTCTGATTTCGGTAGGTTGTGATAACTATCAAGGTGGTAAAGAGATGACTGAGCACCTCATTAAAAAAGGCCGTAAGAATATTGCCTTTTTAGGTAGTGCCTCCACTCATGCGCCAGAGTTTTTTGAACGTTATAAAGGTCATTGTGAGTCGCTAAATGCTAATAACATAGCGGTGAATCCACTATTGCAATTTAATGCGCTTTATACCGAAGAAGCGGGCTATCAGGCTGCTTGTCAGTTGATTGATAGTGCAGAGTCTTTTGATGCTATTTGTGCTGCGTGTGATTTGATTGCCATTGGTGCTATGCGTGCATTACAAGAACACGGTATTGATATTCCAAGACAGGTTGCTTTGGTAGGTTTTGATGATATTGCTATAGCCAGCTTTACCTTTCCTCCCTTAACAACGGTCAAACAAGATACTCAGTTAGCAGGCGAGCTATTAGTTGAGACGTTACTAACGATGATAAGTGGTGAAGAGACTAAAACCACCCTGATCCCACCTGAGTTGGTTATCCGTAAATCTTGTGGTAGTTAGCTGGTTGATTTTTGTTTTAAGGTAAACCTAAATAATTTAGAAATTAAAAAGGCGCTTTAAGCGCCTTTTTGATTTGTTCAGTTAAGTCAGTAGTTTTATACCAATTACACTAATAAATTGATCAACTTAGAGTTGTATTAGCGAGCTTAGAACAAGCACAATTATCTAAACATAGTTATTCTATATTTCTTTAATTTTGTGCCGTTATTAGTTTGCTAATAAACTCCCAAAGGGCGAGTTTCAAAGGCTTACATGCTGCGTTATTGATTTCGACAAGGGAATAACGATTCTCTTCAATCAATGCCTTGCCTTTACGCCTTTTAATTCTCGCTAAGTGGTCAATTAATTAATGTACTTGGTATTATACCAACCCATTAATTATGTGCTCATTTCTACTTGTTAAAATCACCAATTACGTCGTTATTTATTTAATAATTAGAACAACTAGTTATTGAAATAAATGCCCAGTAGTTGGCAATTTTTTCTACGTATAAAATAGACCTGCTAATTTAGCGGAATTGGTATTACAAGTATTAAGCGGTAACTTCTACTTGATGACTTTGGCTTTTGTCTTCAACACCATCTTTAACAAAGTAGACCGATATTGCCGCTAAAATCATTGAACCACCGGCTAACATAATGATATAGATGGCTTGATTGTCGAACACTGCCGTTAATATCCAACCAGCAAAAATACCTGACACTATCTGCGGTGCGGCAATGGTGAAGTTAAATATCCCCATATATACACCGGTTT
>Ga0209396_1002002_pt1 | contig 21881 bp, 20 predicted proteins | sample GOMGulsemesocosm_6_FD_184638 | JGI IMG/M metagenome (GOLD analysis project Ga0209396, IMG submission 184638) | Methane-oxidizing microbial communities from mesocosms in the Gulf of Mexico - GOM8C Gulf of Mexico (SPAdes) (version 2) | ecosystem: Environmental > Aquatic > Marine > Cold seeps...
GTATTGAATCATTGGCTTATCAACAATCGGCAGCATTTCTTTTGGGATTGCTTTAGTTGCTGGTAACATACGAGTGCCTAAACCGGCTACAGGGATTACTGCTTTTGTTATTTTGTTTGTCATTTTTGTCCTTAAATTTTTCGAATGATTTTATATTAAAGATACTTTAAATCATTGTCACGATGAAATACCTTTTTGACCAAAGAAAACGATATCAATTGATATCGCTTTTATCTAAGAGTATTCGGTTCTTATTCGTATTGAGAAGCAATCCAATTTTGGTATGAACCATCCATAACACTTTGCCACCATACCTCATTATTCAAGTACCACTGAACCGTTTTAGCAATCCCTGTATCAAACGATTCTTTCGGTACATAACCAAGTTCATCATTGGTTTTAGTCGCATCAATAGCATAACGGCGATCATGTCCGGGACGATCTTTCACATAAGTAATTAATGACTCAGTATTTTGCTCAATCGCGGCTTTAGCTAATGGAAAACGTGCAGCCAAACCTGTATCTTTAACAAACTCTTGTTCAACTAACTTTGATATCGTTTTAACAATATCAATATTTGCCCACTCATTATTCCCACCAATATTATAATTTTCACCAATACGACCATTCTGCAGCACTAAGTCTATACCGTAAGCGTGATCTTCAACGTATAACCAGTCACGTATTTGTTGACCATCGCCATAAATAGGTAAGGCTTTATCGTGAAGAATATTAGTAATAACTAAAGGAATTAACTTTTCAGGAAAATGAAATGGGCCGTAATTATTTGAACAATTACTGGTGGTAACATTTAAACCATAGGTATGATGGTAAGCACGCACTAGATGATCACTGGCAGCTTTACTTGCAGAGTAAGGCGAATTAGGTGCGTAAGCTGTATCTTCTGTAAAAGGTGCTTCATTAGGTGATAACGTACCGTATACTTCATCGGTAGAAACATGATGAAAACGATGGCCTTCTAATACACTTTCACCGTCTAACCAAACTATTTTAGCGGCTTTAAGTAAGCTATAAGTACCCATGATGTTAGTTTCAATAAACGCATCAGGGCCAGTGATTGAACGGTCAACATGAGACTCTGCGGCAAAATGAACTAAGGTATCGATACCATGTTCAACTAGTAGCTCTTCAATTAGCGGCTGGTCGCAAATATCACCGTGCACAAAGGTAAAGTTTTCTTCATCTTTTACACTCTCTAAATTGGCAATATTACCCGCGTAAGTTAACGCATCAAGTACTACTATTTTATCGGCTTGGTATTTTTCCATCCAATAATGAACAAAGTTAGCACCAATAAAACCTGCACCGCCCGTAACTAATAATTTTTTCATAAATATTTCTCTTAAAACAATGTCTAAAAATTCTAATATACAAACTTAAGATTTCTCAGCCTTTAAGGCTTCCATCATTGTTTGTAATTGAGTTTGCCAGTGAATAAGTGAAAGCTCAGGTAAAGCGTTAACTAAGCTCGACTTGTCTAACACACTGTAATGTGGTCGTTCGGCAGGTGTTGGGTATTGTGATGTTGAGATAGGCTTAATCGGGATCTTTTTATCTAACAAACCTAGATCAAAACCAATTGATTGAATAGCTACAGCAAAATCAAACCAACTGGCAACTCCGGTATCCGTATAATGATGAATACCAATGAGTTTATTCTCGATACCAGAGATACATGCTTCAGCTAAGCCCTTTGCATAGGTTGGCGATCCTATTTGATCACTAATAATGCCAAGTTCAGGTTTAGTATTCATTAAATTCAGCATGGTTTTCACAAAATTATTACCATGGGCTGAATAGACCCAAGAGGTTCTAATAATGGCACTATTTTCAGGGTAATAAGCAGTGATTAACTGTTCACCTTCAGCTTTACTAACACCATAAACACCTAATGGATTAATTTCATCATTAGGTAAATAAGGAGCACCTTTATCACCATGAAAAACAAAATCTGTAGAAATATGAACAAAAGGCACTAATAATATTTTACACGCTTGTGCTAAAGTCCCTACCGCCTTCGCATTAAGTGCATAAGCATTTTCTACATCACTTTCTGCTTTATCAACCGCGGTATAAGCAGAAGCGTTAATAACAGCTTCTGCTTTATGTATTTTCAACGCTTGAGCAACATATGAAGATTCAGTAAGGTTAATATCGTTTCGACCTAAACAAATAACGTCATGCTTAGCTGATGAAAGTTGGCTTAACTCCCACGCTAACTGACCTGACTTACCTATAACAATTATTTTCATTTTATTTTGATTCAATCCGTAGAATTAAAAGCTTGGGGCAACTTTAAACAATAAACCCACTTCATCTTTTGCAGATAGTGATGGCAATTTATTATCAACCAGTGGCCATTGAATATTCAAGGCAGGATCATTCCAAAGCAATGACGCTTCATGCTGAGGTGCATAATAATCAGTGCATTTATATACAAATTCTGCAGACTCGCTCATTACATAAAATCCATGTGCAAAGCCTTCAGGTACCCATAACTGCCGTTTGTTTTCACCAGAGAGAACGACACCAACATGTTGCCCATAGGTGGGTGACAATTTACGCATATCTACTGCGACATCATACACTTCACCCGAAGTAACACGAACTAACTTACCCTGAGTATTTTCCATTTGATAATGCAAACCACGTAAAATACCGTGGCTTGATTTACTATGATTGTCTTGAATAAAAGTAACATCGGCTACATTTTCTTTAAACCAGTCAACACGAAAAGTTTCTAAGAAAAAACCACGCATATCACCAAATACTTTTGGTTCAATAATTTTCACATCAGGGATGCTTGTTTCAATAATTTTCAATTTGATTTCCAATAATTATAAAGGCAATAGATTCGACGCCATATCATTTCAACACATCTGTTGATTTTTTCCTATAAAAGTACTTCACAAAGATCTTACCAAAAAAGTTCTCTAATCCATCTAATCTGCGTGATTCGCGTTCAAAGGCACTGCCTCTCTACAATCAAATAACTTAGTGTTTAAAAAACCTGACCATCAATCAAGCCAAGCAAATACTCACCGTAACCACTTTTACGTAACGGCTGGGCAATCTCTCGCAATTTCTCTTCACTCAACCAACCATTTCTATAAGCAACTTCTTCAGGGCAATTTACTTTTAATCCCTGTCGTTTTTCAATGGTAGAAATAAAATTAGCAGCAGCTAACAAATCATCATGGGTACCAGTATCAAGCCATGCAGTACCACGACCCATAATTTCTACTTTTAACTCACCAGCTTTTAAGTACTGGTCAATTACATCTGTAATTTCTAATTCACCTCGGGAAGAAGGCTGTACATTTTTCGAAAATTCGACCACTCGCTTATCAAAAAAGTACAAACCTGGCACTGCGTAATTAGACTTTGGTACTTCTGGCTTTTCTTCAATAGAAACTGCTGTACCTGATTCATCGAATTCAACTACACCATAAGAGCGAGGATTGGACACGTGATAACCAAAAACGGTTCCACCTGACTCTTGAGAATTAGCGGTTTGTAGCGATTTGGCCAAATCATGTCCGTAAAACATGTTATCACCAAGAACAAGTGCGGCAGCAGAGCCGGCAAGGAAATTCTCCGCCAAAATAAAAGCCTGCGCTAAACCATCAGGGCTAGGTTGGACTTTGTAAGATATAGAAACACCAAAATTTCTACCATCACCCATTAAACTTTCAAAACGATGAATTTCTTCAGGTGTAGATATAATCAGAATGTCTTGAATACCCGCTTGCATAAGCGTGGCAAGTGGATAATAAACCATAGGTTTATCGTAAACTGGCATTAACTGTTTACTAACTACTTTTGTTAAAGGGTAAAGGCGTGTACCGCTTCCCCCTGCTAATATTATTCCTTTATGCATATAAATACTTAACCTCCTAATTAATTAAATTAAAATATTGTTTCTTAACAATTCTCCAAGTATATCTCCGTTCTGCAATTTCTTTCATATTACTTGCATTATCAAGAGATACGGATGAATTAATTAACTTAATTAATTCATCAGTATTATCAAAAAACTGAGCGCTATCTTCTGTTGATGCTCTATTATAATTACAATCAAATGCAAAAATAGGTTTGCCAAAATGCATCATTTCAACCAAAGAAGGATTTGTACCACCAGCAGAGTGGCCATGGATATAAAAAGAGCATTTTTGACGAATTTCAAATAATGTTTCGATATCATAAATAGGATCAATAATTTCTATATTACTGTACTGTTGATATTTATTTCTCATCAAACAGCCAAAATCACTATTATTCCAATTACCAATAAACTTCAAAGTTTTATTTGTTTTACTAAAGCTTTCTAAAATCAGTTCAACATTATTTTCAGGTTCGACTCTACAGAGTGCTAAAGCATAATCATCATCTGAAATTGATAAACTTTTTACAATAGCGTGATCGCCACCATAAGCAATTATTTCAGCAGCAACATTATATTCTTGCATCACATAGTCGGCAATACCTTTATTGTCAGCTACTACTATATCTGAATATTTTACAGCAAGTTTTTCTGAAAACTTTAAAAAACGTTTAGCCCAGATATTCCATTTGTCCCTCTTCCACTCTAAACCATCAATGTTAGTAATAATTTTAGCTTCACTAAATAACCTAATAAAAGGCAAACATATAGCACCAGATACACCTAAAACCAACAAATTTTCTGATCTTTTGATAAAAGCGGCATGAAATAATGAACAAAAATCATATGGGATACTTTGTGCGCCATTCGCATTTAAAGGAATATATACAAGTTCAGCATTCTTATACTCTTCCCTTTTTATCGAATAACTTTTGGAAGAGCAATAAATTATTACACTTTTATCTGGTCTACTTTCATCTAATAAGTTTTCTACAAGAGTTTCAAAACCACCATAACACGCGGGGACACCAACAGTACCTATAACTGCTAGCATGTTTAATTTTCTATTTTTCATTTTAATTTTAATTTTCCTGAACTTGTTTAAACATTAAATAACTCTTATATTACACTATGCAATAACAAGCTTTAGTAATTGATAAGTTTACGCCATTTCATTATTCCAATACATCTAACTATTAAAATTAGACATTCGGTGAAAAGCATTGTGTATGCGAGAGAAAATGGCTCTATTTTGTCAAAACCTAGTAGTAAAAACAAAAGAAAAATGTGAATTATTGCGCTAAATTGGACTGTTCTATGAGTAAAACTTAATTGATTTATACACCCAAAAACAGGGTATCCCAAATTTCTTCCTAAAAAATTCGCAATAATAATGTAAAGAAATATTACAATTAATTGGTTTATATTTGTAAGCTCATCTCCAAAAATAAATCTTATAAAATAATCCCGAAATTGGAAAAAAACAAATAAGCTGACTATTAAAAATAATAAAAAGATCAAAGTAACTTTAAAGTATAGTTTCCAATCTTTTGTACGTTGCATATAAGGGTAAAGAGCTTGGGTAACTGGTGATGTTAATGATTGACCAGCTTTAAAAATTTGATCACAAATTGAAAAATTAGCTATCTGCGTACTTGTTCCTACGCTTCCTAAAACAACTATATTCATGGATGTAAAAGCAGCAACGGATACCCTAGAAGCAAAAAAATCTAAATTTTCTTTTAATAACTGTATTACATCTTTAAATTTAGGGATTGAAAAAGTATACCCTCTGTATAAATACTCATAACAAGATATTAACGTAGCTATGAATTGAGCTATTCCCCAAATAATCAGTACAACTAGACCGTCATTTGTATCTTCAACAAAGTACAAAACAGATACTAAATAGAAAAGTTTTGAGGAAGCGAGATAAGTTACTACACTTGACATTCGCTCTATCCCGTGAAAGAACCAAACAGGTTGATATGCTTGGCAAGCTATAGTGAAAATAGCAGCCCATGCAAGTTTATAATCCAACTCTGCAAAAGCAGAATAGGTAAGAACTAAAGAAGAAGCAAAAAAAACTAAAATTATTTTTGACACAAAAATTAGACTTACATAATTTGAAATTTTGATTTTATCATATTCAAATTTAGCAATAATTCTAGTTGCTGATAATGTAAAGCCAAAGTCGGTTACAACAAAAGAAAGCTGTATAATTGCTAACCAAAGAGCAACTTCACCATAGGATTCCACACCTAAAACACGAACAAAAAAAGGTAACAATAACAGTGGAACTAGATAATTAGTGCCTTGCAATAAAAACAAATAAAATGTGTTCTTCATTATCATAGTTTCGCCGGTTCCTTAATATATGGGCTTTAAAACAATCATTACTTCCGCGAGCGACTGATTTCTATAACAAATCCAGCTGTTCTGAATCTATTTATTTCTGAGCTAATTCTAATAACTGGTCTTTAACGTATTTTCTGATTGTTTCTTAGTTTCAGGATCAACACTGAAAAAACTCACGAGCAGCTATGCTTTTCAATATTTGTATTACATCACTTGGAAATTGTTTAGCTATACTTCTTATAAACATATGAATATGATCTTAGATTATTTGAAGCTCTACGTTATCAATATACTAATCATATCCAACCTTCTGAATCATTACCTTTATCGCTGCACGAAAAGGATCAATAACAACTTTTGGCTATATTTTGGTATCAAGAAAAAGTGATACAATAACCTGAATACATGGTGCGTATTTCCTGAAGTTCCATGTAATGAATAATATAGACTGGGCAAGCCTAGTCCACGCTATTCTACACGAGGAAAGCCCACGAGATTTTAGCTACGCTCTGTTAAAATTTCAATATACTATTATTGATGCTTTGGAGACTTTAATGTTGATAAAACATAAAAAAGAAAGACAAAAACTATTGAAAGTGTAGTTTGAAATAGAGTATTAGAAAGCCCTCCTGTAGTCGATCTTGCAACACCAAGACTAAACAAAACAATAATCAATAACTTTAATGAATTAGACTTTGCTTGTACGATCCTGTTCTCCATTAACATTACACCACCACCTAAGAAAAAAATTCCCAACCAATAAAAAGGACCAAAATTTATATAGAAATCACCTACAATTGTAGGTGTGACTCCCCCTCCAAATTTCATAGGTAATTTGGTTGTAAGCCATTGAGTAAATTCGATTGATTCTCCGGGAAGTAATGAAGAAAATTTATAAAAGAATGTAGCTCCATATTTGTAATCAGAGTAGTTATCAACGACTACATTTAGTATATAAACTGAAACTGAAGTTGCATGCCCTATTTTAATGAAAAAACTTTGAATAATAGCCCCATCACCTCTAAAAGCACCGATCGCTAATATACCTATGATTAAGCCCCCCCCTAATTTCAAAGCTTTAAGAAAATCAATTTTACTACCGTCCAAAAAGCGAAATACAATAATAAATAAAATGATGTTTTGGAAAAAAGTTCCTCTAAAACCAGTACCAAGAATTAAAACATTAGAAATTATAAACAACATAATAGCTAATTTACGATTCCATCCTGTTGAAACTATCAATAATATCAAAGCTGAAATAGGTCCATACCGCATTGGCTGAAGAAAAGCTCCATTGCCAGACATAGCTGCAATTCTTTCTTCAGGAGAATTAGCTGTAAATAAAGGAATGGTACCTATTTTCAAAAAGTAAAGAAGTGATAAAATAATGCTAAACAGACTAAAAAGAAGCGCAAACCAACCAATAACGTTTTTATTTCTTATATTATTTTTAAACATATATGTATGTTTTTTCTGTTTAAAAACATTCCAAACATTAAATAATAAAAAAGATATTAAAACCATAAAGCCGATGTCATTGTTAAAGCCCCGAATTAACGACTCGGATGCAACACCTAAAAATATAAAAAACACATAAAAATAATTAAAAAGAGAAAATGGCAATTTAAGATCATTAAAGCCTCTGTATAAATAAACTAGAAATATAGAAAGCAAAGCAGAAGCGTTGTAACCAATATAACTATCTGCAACTAAGTACACAATTATTATACAAATAGATAAAAGAGAATAGCCCCCTAATAAACCGAGTTTATACATTGCCTAATCTCACTCAAATACATTTTTTATACTAGTATATAACTCTAATTCTCTAGCAAGGTAACAATTCGAATTTTGTTTATTTCTAAAAGGTTTAAAATCAAGCAAGTAATGGTTCAATTCTGTAACATTCGAAAATTTTGGAATAGATAATTCTTTTTCAAAACCTGTAGATATACCTCTTTCAGCTGTATACTCTTGAAAGTCAGGAGTATACATAATAACAGGCACTCCTATTTCGATAGAATCAAAGAGGATAGAAGAGTAATCGGAAATAATAATAGAGGCTTTGCCAACTAAATCACCTATTGTATATTTATTGTCAATAGCCTTTATATCGGTAGGGTGATAACGAGTAAAAAGCTGAAAATTATTGTCTTCAATAGTTTTTAAAAATTGAATATCTTCACCAAGGTCCCATTTTCTATTTTTAGTTAACCTATAGGTTGGAATGTACACTATATTTATATTAGAACTTGAAATTGCGGACTTTATGCTTGCATAAAAATTAATTAAGTATGGTGTAATTAATAACACGACTTTACTTTCGTCCACTATACAGTATGAATTAATAATGGTTTTCCTTGAGTATTCATTACAAGCAACAACCAATTTATATGCATTAAACTCTTCACATCGCTTAATTGTGTCTTTATTAGGAACTGTCTTATCAAAGATCCCTAGAGCCTTGACAGCCGTGCCGTGTTGAAATTGGATCACATTTTTATATTTTAAATTTATGAAATTAGGCATTCCAACAGTTATAGCGTAATTTTTGCTGAATAAAAGGTAATATATTCCTAGAGGCGAAAAACGTTGTAAGCCGAAACTAGTTACTTTTTTTGAAATAAATATAACCTTTCTATCAGTAAATTTCACCTTCAAATAGTCAAAAACATCTTTACTGTGGGAGCTGTAACCAAATGTATAATCATATACAATAATATTATTGCGATTTAAATTAATGAAAGATAAACGCCTGATTATTGCTAATACAATATTTTTTATAAACAAAGTTAATACCTGAAAAAGTCGAAGATACTTGAATAATGATTTAATAAACTATTTTTTATCTTCTAAAAAATGAACTAAAAACGTATCGGATTTAAAGTGACTCAAATCAAATTTATAAGTAAGTTTATGCAGTTTCGTTTGTTCGAAGATCATTGAATAGCGAAATTCATCATATTTATTATTGAATTCAAGTTGAAGCAAATGCGGTGTAGAATTGCACGCTTTTGTTATTTCATTGCAATAAATAGGAAACTCTTCAAGAACACTAGATAACACGATATGAAATAAAAAGTAATCTTCCAATTTTTTAGCATTATTCCAATAATCATAAAGTACAGTTCTACATAACTCTAATACTGGATTTTGGGGTACAGCAGACATGGCCCAAGATGAACACCGAAGAGAATGACCATTCAAGCCAGGTTTCAGTACCTGAAACATAAACAACCAAGAATTAGCTAGATATTGAGGGAGTTTTGTTGATGAGCAATAAACTGTAGAGTCAAGCCATACCCCGCCATGGGTGTAGAGTAACTCTAATCGTAACAAATCAGAAAAGTGCGTATGAGTGATAATACCTGAGTTCCACTTTTCAATTATATAGCTCGGAAAGTCAACATGATCCATAAAATTACTTGAGTCGATAACAATAACCTTCATTCCTTCGATTTCATTAACTGAATCATAACACCTTTTAACCATGTCGGGAGCATCGTCTATCCCTTGTAACCAACATAGCCAAACTGTTTTGTGAGTTAGCTTTTGAAAATTTTCGGGAGTAATTGTTTGTAATTCATCGCCTGACTTTCTAACAACTTTTCTATAACGCAAAACTAATTTTTGATGGATAGATAACCTAATTAATTCAAAAGTTTTATTATTAATACCGTTAAAGAACAATAATGAAATTGCCCCCAAAACAAATCTATTTTTTATAACATAAGTGAGGTTTTCGGACTTGATAAATGAAGGTAGTTTCATATGTAATTTACTTTCTGTAGGCCTTATATAAATGGTGCGGCTTTCTTTTAGATTGTTCAGGGAGTTCCATAAAGTCGCCATAAAAGCCAGTAAGAAGTTCTTTATAATGTTCAGGGACACTTACTTTCATATCTTCAAATTGAAGCAACGACCGACCTTTTAATGCTTCGGAGCGGAAGATATTTCCTTTGTAATTATCTGTCATCCATTGACGACACCCCCAATATAAACTATCTCCTTTACCTTCAACATTCACCACGAGTACCCTTTTCAATAATTTTTTTCCTATTATTTTAGAGGATAAATAAGCGAGGTATTTCACTCCCATTTTAAGAGATTTATCCCCTTTAGGAAAGAACTCCCTTGTTGATAAAAAATATAAAGATGAAAGCCAGCCATAAAAACGACCTTTTAAACATGCTATATAATAATTATTTGATAGTTCATCTAAAGGATAAATATCAACAAAAGTACCAATCCCATAGTCTTTTTCATTATCAACTTCAATACGGTATCTTGAATCGGAAAGTCTACTAATTAAATAAGGGTAGCTTTCATCATATTTATAGCTAAATATCTGGAAGGGTTCTATATAGTTTCGTTGCTCGTTAAGATATTCTAGTAAAATATTATAATCCTTTCTTGGCATCATTATATCTATATCGTCATCCCAAGGTATAAAACCACCATGTCTCACAGCTCCGATTAAAGTCCCATACATCACAAAATAATCAAGCTCTAACTCTTTACAAATAGAGTCTAAGCTTTTCAAGACCTGTAATGCTGATACTTGTATTTCTCTCAACGAGAGCTCTTTATTCATGTTATATTCTCTTTACGATATTCACAGTAATATTAACTTGTTAGTATTACTAGTAAGTAAACGATTATCAGCCTATTTATTTTTTTGATAGAGGATGAAATTGTTTGTTATATCACAAACAATTCTTTTGCTGTTTCAAAATCTTCAGGGAAATCAATTTCTATCCAAGGTCTTCCATCTGTAGCGATTGTTTTAATATTATTGCCTTGATCGATTAAGTTTTGTAAAGCAGCCTCAAAGTAGTCCTGATGGTTGTTCTTTTCTTTTAATTCGACTTTTACAGCTGCCTTTAATTTTTCCAGGATTACAGAGTTAACCTTTGCTATTCCGATAAACTCACCTTCAGCGATGCTTAAGTCAATAGATTTATGAATTACATTCACATTGCCATCAACCGTAGTCACTTTCATTTCTTCTTCGACACACGACTTGTAGTCTACCGGTAGAATGATGTCTGAAGCATCTGACGCAATTAAGTCGTCTAAAATCGTTTCATCAAAAATAGTGTCTGCATGAATAAAAATAAAGTCATCTTTAAGGTTACCCATTCCACATGCAAATGATCCAAGAACATTAGTGCAAAAATACAAAGGGTTATTTACAAATTTAATGTTTTCATCTAATAACTCTATAAAGAGCTCAGATTTATAACCTGTAACAACAGTAATATCGTTGATATCTCTTTCTCTTAATAACCGTATAGCTCGTTCAATTAACTTTTCATTGTTAATTTCTAAAAAACTTTTAGGAAGGTTATTCGTTATTTTTGCTATTCTGCTACCAAAACCAGCAGCCATTATTATTGCTTGCATAATTACCAAGACTCTCTATAAATTTGATTAATTGTTTCTAATTTTGTGCAACCAGGGTCTAATGCTAAATTCCCATCAACTTCTGACGTAAATTGTTCACATTGTTCTAATATAACACCAAAATCTCTAAGTTTGTGCGCCATTTCAACTTTAGATAATAATGAAATTATTGCTAAGGTTGATGATGCTTCATCAATGACCGATGATTGCACGTCTAATGCCTTATTAATTATATTTCCTATGAAATTAAATTCATTGGGTGAATATTTATACGTTAACTTAAACCATGCAGGATAAAGAGCAGCCAACCCTCTTGCATGAGCAGAATCAGTATTGGCTCCCAATGGATACTGTAAACGATGAGGAAGACAAGTACTTGCGTTAGCTAAATTATAACCTGCCAACAAACTTGCATACATTAAATCACTTCTCACCTCTGGTGTTAAGTTATCTTCCGCCGCCAAAACGAGTGCGGGTATTGCAATTTCAAGAGCTGAAATTGATTGCATTCGAGTTATAGGGCTAGCCGCTTTAGAAATTAAACTTTCAAATGCATGGGTTATAACATCAAAGCCCGTTTCTAACGTTATTTTTCTTGGTAAAGACATAGTCAATAAAGGATCTAATAAAGCAATTTTAGGAAATACATTATCTCCTCTAATACCACCTTTCCATGTATTTTCTATATCTGTTACGATTGCCCCTTTGCTCACTTCACTACCTGTACCTGCGGTGGTAGGAACTGCTATTAAAAACAATGGGGATATAAGGCTTAAATCATGCTTTAGAATTTTCTTACATGAAAGTTGACTTGGTACTACTAAGGAAATGGCTTTAGCCGCATCAATAACACTACCACCACCAACGGCTATTAATGCTGTTATATTATGACTTTGGCAATAATCAGATAACTCATCAACCTCGGTTAACCTAGGATTAGGTGATATCGTGTTTTTATAAAAAACATTCATTTCGGATTGAATTAGGCTCTGTTTAATTTTTTCTAAAGCGCCAGACTTTACAGCAGCAGTCTTAGACGAAACAATTAATACATTTTTATGAGATTTAGGTAAATATTCGGAAATAGAACAAATCTTATCTAAACCGAATACCACTTTTGTAGGACAACTATAATTAAAGGCAATCATTACATATTCTCAATTTTTTCAGACTTTGAATAAACATTTTCTTTATGAAGTTTACTGTGTTCTGAATAACAACTAAGTAAACTTGTATAAATATTGTTAAATAATTTGTAGCCTTTATTGTACATTTCATTATTTTCAGGGTTTGGAAATATAATTTCTCTGACACGAACCGTTCTGGAAGCGTCTTCTAAGTTTTTGAATAATCCTGTAGAAATCCCCATCAACAAATAAGCCCCTAACGCTGTAGTTTCATATTCATCAACGATATGAATTTCTTTTCCTAAAATATCAGCTTTAATTTGGGCAATTAAGTGTATACGGGATAAGCCCCCTGAAAATCTTATTGCTTTAACTTCCGGGCCTGTTTTCTCGATCTCTTCTAGAATATTTCGTAAGGTAAACCCTGCGCTTTCAAAAACAGCGCGTATCATATGTTCCCTTTTATGATTTCGACTTAACCCAAAAAACACACCTCTTGCTTCATCATTCCATAATGGTGCCCTTTCTCCCATCAAGTATGGCAAAAATAAAACACCATCTGCGCCATTTGAAACCTTTTTTGCCTCACTTTCCATTAATTCGTAAGGACTTTCATGTTCACTATAAAAAGCTTGTTTAGCCCATTCTATTAGACCGCCACCTAAATTATTAGAACCGCCAATAATAGATATATCAAATTCAGGTTGGTATTGAGAAAATATTGCCGTTGAAGCAATATCAACTTTACCTTTTGCGAGAGTTCTTAGGGAAGTTACGGTTCCTGAAACATCACATGTGTCACCACTTTGAGATGCGCCTGAGCCATAAAAAGCACAGATTGCATCGTAAGTCGAAACAATATATTGAATTGATTGTGATTCATCAATATTTATTGATTTTTTGAAATCGGTTGTAACTTGGGACACAACATCCCCAACTTTCACTACTTTAGGCAGTTTTTCGATTGGTATTTCTAGATCTTTTAAAAGCTCAGTTGGGTAAGAATTTGTCGTAGAATTAAAGAAACATTTTTCAGCATTTAAGGTATCAACTGCTGTATGACCCGTAAATCTAAATCCAAAATATTCATTTGGACTTAAAAAGTATTCGGCTTCGTTGAATACGCTTTCTTTATTATTTTTTAACCATAAAATCTTCGGTAACATTAAACTCGACTTTACTTCAAAGTCACTTCTACCCATCCTAACGTCTTTATAAGATTCTAATTTAGAAATATCAATACATTCTTGATCTGCTCTTTTATCAGAAACCATAATTACATTTGAAAGCGGTTTCCCTAGCGTATTGACAGGAACCACGCAACAAGATGATGCAGTTACTGTTATATATTTTATTTCATTTCTGATACTTTCATTTTCTAAAGCTTCATTTATAACGTCTATTCCCTTAGACCACCACTCTGCACCGTCTTGCTCAACAGTGTCACCATTAAGGATTGTAGATAATGGCTTAGAACAATTAACAATAATTCGGCCTTTATCATCAAAAACGATCGCCCTAATACTTTTTAAACCAAGATTTAATACTAAATACACGACAAATTCCTATTTAAATTCTAATATTTTTCGTTTGGCCATTTGCTTAACCGATTCATAACGACTATTAACTAATGAAATCATTTCAAATTTTTTATCCGACTCAATGTGGTATTTACTCGCTGTAAGGTAAACATCTTTTAATTCAGTCGATACATTTATTTTATGTATTCCATAAGATTTCATTTCTATTATTTTTGAAGGCTCAATTCCCGTACCGCCGTGCAAAACTAACTTTTGGTTTGGAACTTGCTGACAAACTTCTTTTAATAGATTGATATCAATACAATCAGTAGATGAATAAAACCCATGGGCATTACCAATACCAACAGCTAACAAATCAATATCAGTTGCATCCACGAACCTTTTGACTTCTGTTAAATCTACATAACTTCCGCCATCTTCTCCATGGCCATCTTCAACACCTGCAACTTGACCTAATTCACCTTCGATTTCAATAAAGCGCCCACCAACCAAATCTTTAATGTTCAGCATATTATCAATATTATCATTTATAGATAAATGTGAAAAATCGCCCATCACAGAATCCCAGCCATTATCAATACAGCTTTTGATTAAATTTAAGTCTGTACAATGATCAAGGTGGACTTTGATAAATTTTCTATTATCGCTAACAGCTACATTTATTAATTGTGCTATTTTGTCTGCGCCATAATATTTGACCGTTGAAGCAGAGAATTGCATGTAAATTGGAAGTTCAACTTCACCTGCTGCATCCGCTACAGCCCTCATCCCATCAAAATCAAAAACGTTAAATGCTGCTAAAGCCATAATTTCCCTAATATTTAATACATTATAAAGTTGAAATCATTCAACATAAAAACTCAGCTAAATTCACTAGATGAGACAAAAATGGTCGTCATTGATACATTTCACAATGCTCTCAATTAACATTGATTCATTAAAATAGTCCTTATTAATAAGGGCTTTTTCATCAAAACCTTCTTTTATGCCAATTTTTACTAATAGCTTCCCATATTGAGATATAATCCTTAGCAATTCGAACCTGAAACGAGTTCACGATGACGACATAAATCAGAATGGAGGAAAAAATTATTTATTACGCCTTTCTATTTAACTCTCTCAAACTTAGTGATTCGTTTAATAACCAATACATAGCAGGCAAACATAAATATGAACCCCGTCAACATAACAACCTCAGGTACAGAGAAATACTCTCCAGCTAAGCCAATAGCTGACATACCAACGGCTAATGTAGAAATAATAACTAATGCTTGTCGCGGATTATAACCAACACGTTGCAGTATATGATGAAGATGATCTCTATCAGGCTTAAATGGTGATTTGCCATTTTTATAGCGACGTACCACTAGTGCAAGCATATCCATTAAGGGAATTGCGCAAATCCATAAAGCCGTTACTGGGCGAAATGAAGCTTGGTCGTTTTGTGTGCCCATGGTAAGTAACCAAATAACACTTAAACCGATGAACATACTACCAGCGTCGCCCATGAATATCTTTTTGACTTTTGTACTTAAACCAAGGTTAAAAATCAAGTATGGGATAATTGCCGTAGCAAGAATTAATGGATAACTTATATAATCAGTCTGGCCACTAATAATAAATAAAATAGCAATAGAAGTAAAAGTGTTGATACTTAAACTGCCAATTAATCCATCAATGCCGTCAACCATATTAAAAGCATTGATTACAACAATAATACTAACATAGGTAAAGATAATACCAACCGGCCCAAGTGATACATCACCTAAGCTAAATAAGTTACCTAAATTTGAGATATAACCACCAACACCGTAAATCATCAAACTGGCAACAATAAGTTGACCGATAATTCGAATACGTACTTTTAAGTCAAACTTGTCGTCAAGAGCACCTATAAATACCATCATCGCTGATGCTATGAGGTACATACGTAATTCTAAAGTATTTGGTAGCCATAAAAGACTTGCCATAAGCACTGCAATAAAAATCGAAATACCACCAATCAGTGGTATGTGGCCAGCGTGTAGTTTTCGTTCGTTGGGTTTGTCAACTAAACCGACTTCAATGGCAACGGGTTTAAAAAACTTTATTGCAATAAAGGCAAAGCAAAATGCGGTACTGACTGAAATCAACACTTCCATAAATAATCCTATCTAGCGTTAGGCTAAAATATCTTCCTTAGTTTTAGTCGACTTACTACTATTTGTAAAGTACCTAATCAATACTATTAGTACTGATAATATGCTACCTAGCATAGTACCTAATAAAACAATTAGCGCACGTTTTGGGCCTGCTTTTAATTCTGGCACTTGTGCAGGGTCAATAGTTTTCAATACATATTCGGCCGACACCTTGGTTAGCATCATGTTTTTTGTTTGCTCTTCAATCAATTGATAGAACACCGTTTCCATGGCACTTATTTCTGTTTTTTCTAGTTGATTGGTTAAGTAGTCAATTGAGGCTTGTGCTTCTTTTTCATCTTTTTCACGCATAAAGTTGTTTACATCGCTAACTAGCCATATTAGCCATTGCTTGGCAATTTCTGGTGAATAGAACTCTATATCTATATTGACTAGTGATGTTGTTTTATCTTGTGCTGTAGTAATTAATTCAAGTAGCGTTTGATACGCCTCCCACGGTGATGGCTCAGCTGTTTTAGGGTAAGAGACCTCTCTCAGCCATTTACCTGTATTTTGATCATAAATTTCGTTATCTAGAATGAGTTTGTTTTCTACTCTATCCCATTTTTTTGCAGCCATTAAAGGTACTAATAATTCATGTTTAGTAATATACGTTTCAAGAAATGCACGGGACTTTATAATTTCTAGAGCGAGAGCTGTTTTGTCGGTGCCACCTCCATCTAAGCTAATACCAGCTAAACTGGCTAAACCGCCAAATTGGCCCGCAAGAGCGCCCATACCGCCGCCCCCATCACTTGAAGTAGGTGAAAGCAATACTGATGCTTGATACACATCTGGTTTTGATAGTGCAAAGGCAATAGAGGAAACAGCGAAAATAAAAGAAATAGCGATGATAATAAATTTCCCTGCCCAAATAGCACGCCAAAGTTCTGAGAGGTCTATCTCATCATCGTTATTTTTAAGTGCTTGTTGTTGAATTATTTGTTGAGAAAGTAATATTGTTTCCGGGGAGAGCGTGCCATGTATAAGTTGTTCATTAACTTGCTGATTTTCTGATTTTACTGACACTAGAGACTATTCCATTATGTATATTTGTATACTTGTATATTTTTATATTTGTATATTTGTATATTTGTATATTTGTATATTTGTATATTTGTATATTTGTATATTTGTATATTTGTATATTTGTATATTTGTATATTTGTATATTTGTATAACTTTACGCTTGTATAACTTTACGCTTCTTTATTCTAAAGCGTGCAAAGTATACTTTATTTATTAATCTAGTGTAAAGGTAAGTGAGCTATTAATTGTAATTGCTTTGATACATTTATGCCCAAGTATTTAATTTTTTCCACCTTCTTAAATATCGTGTTAGACGTTATTAGTTTTTATGCTTTGTTAGCTTTTGATCCTGAGTAGGCTTCAGGATCACGTTCGTGTTGTGTTATGGTTGTTCAATCGATACCCTCATGCTGAGCTTATCACTGTCATTGTGTTTTAACCTTTAATAAGTAGATTCTGAAACGAGTTCAGGATGACGACTTGTAGTTGTAAACTCACGACAGTCGTTCTTAATTTATTTCAGCATCTGTATTTACTTTTTTTTAATGGTGGGATGCTGAAATTAGGGTTATTCTTCTTAAATACCAACATCCGTTGATACAGATAAAGTTATGGTGCGTGTTATTTAATTGCTGTAACTAGATTTCAGTTTTATTCATCAGAAACTGCTATCTAGCTTTCTGTATTTATTTAGTTGAACTTCTTAGCGAGTTTAGATATTTCCACCCAGTCGTTATTGATTAGGGATTGTTTTTGTCGTTTATTCCATCTTCTCATTTCTGTTTCTATCGCCTTTGCTTCTTGTTCAGTATTAAACTTTTGTTGGTGCACTAATTTGACAGGTAAATTTACATTGCTTCCAACGAGTAGCTTTTTGTATTTATCATATTTAGCCAGAACAATTGCAAGTTCGTCACAGCAACCGGTATGGTAGCTTCCGTCCATAGACTGTAAAATATATACATAGACTAATGTGTTCATTTTAAATAACCTTTTTAACATCACATTTACATTGCCAATATTGTAGTTGGCCTTTTGCTCTTTTCCAGTTTATGTTTTAGATAATTTGTGTTTGTTCAGTTTTTTGGTATTTGAATGCTTAATATCATTCAGTATGTTCTTGCTTTTGTTCTGTCAGCACTAGGACCTGACACACAGATTTATGATTACTGACTAAGCCTGATTTCTACATCTATGTAGGCAACTCAATAATGACAGACGGATTTTACTGGTTTCTATAGTCTCACTGTCGTCATGCTGAATTTATTTCAATATCTGTGTTTAGCCTCTTAACTGCGAGATCCTGGAATAAGTTTAGGATGACGCTTGGTGTTGTAATGGTTTCTATAGTCTAACCATTGTCATGCTGAGTTTATTTCAGTATCTGTGTTTAGTCTCTTAGCTGCGAGATCCTGAAACAAGTTCAGGATGACGGTTGGTGCTGTACTGGTCAGTGTTGTACTGGATAGTGTTTTACTGGTTTCTATAGTCTAACCACCGTCATGCTGAATTTATTTCAGTATCTTTGTTTAGCCTCTTAACTGCGAGTTCCTGAAACAAGTTCAGGATGACGCTTGGTGTTGTACTGGTTAGTGTTTTACTGGTCGGTATTGTACTGGTTATTGTTGTACTGCTCGGTGTTGTACTGGTTGGTGTTGTACTGGTAGCTATAGTCTAACCACTGTCATGCTGAGTTTATTTTAGTATCTGTGTTTAGTCTCTTAACTGCGAGATCCTGAAACAAGTTTAGGATAACGGTTGGTGTTGTACTGGTTAGTGTTTTATTGGTTTCTATAGCCTAACAACCGTCATGCTGAATTTATTTCAGTAGCTGTGTTTAGTCTCTTAACCGCGAGATCCTGAAACGAGTTCAGGATGACGGAGTGCGTGCCGCTGTTTGCGGTCTAATTGTTGTTATGCTGATTCTATGAGAGTTTTTGTTTATATCTACCAATCAGTAGTAAGATCGAACCATTGTGGGTTTACTTTATCAATTAAGTTGTTTTTCCACTCTCTACGCCAATTTTTCAGTTGTTTTTCACGAGATATGGTATCGTACATATTTTCGAATGATTCGAAATATACTAATTTTGTTAGGTTGTATTTACTGGTAAAATCTGAAATGATTTTTAATTTATGTTGGTATACTCTTTGAGGTAACTCACTTGTTACACCAATGTATAAAGTCGTGTTTTTATTATTAGCCATGATGTAAACATGAGGATGCTTCATACTGATTTCCTTTTCAGTGTAAACATATTATAGAGTAACATCCTGAAGATGCTTTGACTGAAGTTGGATAATTAATATCCGATGTCGTCATGCTGAATTACCTAGAAGGATGTAAGAGCTTAGGTTTAGTATGGAACTATAAACCTGTATTTCAGTATCCGTATTTAGTCTTTTAAGTGCAAGATCCTGAAACTAGTTCAGGATGACGGTGAGTGGTGCATTGGTTGGTGTTACTCTGTCTGTTATTAACTCACTGTCGTCATGCTGAATTACCTAGAAGGATGTAGGAGCTTTGGTTTAGTATGGAATTATAAACCTGTATTTCTATTTGTAGGTTTGAGGTCTATCATTTATCTATGGTTCTGATTACCTATGATACTCCTATATCACGTTGTAACACATCAACGGCCTTTTCGGAAAATAAAACTAATGTTTGATACTTTTCATTTTTTACTATCGTTTTAATAATTGATTTATCTACATTAAGGTAGTCATGTACTAATGAATTACGTAAACCTATTATTTTTCGCCATTCAACAAGTTCGATTTCAGAAATAGCACCAATATCCTGTAAAGCAACAAAAGTTTGATAAGCATTACTGCCCGACTCCTTTTTAATAGACTTTAACCAATGTTTAGCTAAACCAATCGAGACTTCGGTGAGTAATTGCAATAAACGCTCTGTTGCTCTGTAGTCTCTACTATTCAAAATGTCTACTTGGCTTAATTCATTCAGTTCAAGCTCGTATTCGTGGAGGTGAAAAATTACTTCCTTTAAATAAAGCTTTAAGCCCTGATCTACCATTATGTAACCTTCTTATTTTTTATGTTTAATAGTTTCAAACTCAAATACACTGTATATCCGTTGTATTTCCTTTAGCTCTCTTACTTTATTTTTACAGTAGATCACTCTGCCATATTCCACAATATTAAACGATAAATATACGGGCACATTATTAATATCCACAATAGATAACTTATTATCAGATATGTTTAATTGTGAACACAAGATTAACGATAATTCTTGAGGACGCACCTTTCGGTCTATATCAGTTAAATCGAAATTTTTAAATGCTATAGCAATATCTATATCGCTATTACTATGTGATGTGCCTTTTGCTTGTGAGCCATAAAGCCAGATGACTTCAATGTCATCGATTCCCGATGCATAATCAGTGATATGCTTAAGTATTTCATTTATGTTTTGCATTTATAATAAATTTTTACAGTATGATATCTAGCCATTTTAGCGCTAAAATTTCGTATTGATAAGAGTTATTTGTAGTTAATTTATTTAGTTTTTATGTTTTACGTTTTACGTTTTACAAAATGTTGTAACAAGCACTAGATCCTGAAACAAGTTCAGGATGACGGTTATCGTTTAGGATGACGTGGCTGTTTCACTGGCTGTTATACCCTCACTGTCGTCATGCCGAATTGCCTACATGGATGCAGGCACTTAGGTTTAGTCAGGAACTATAAACCTTTATTTCAGTATCTGGTTTTGCTTTTAAGTTCGAGATCCTGAAACGAGTTCAGGATGACGTATAAAACCTTTGTGGCTATTTTGTCATAAAATTAATATACCAAGGCATTGCTTTATCAATTCCTTGTTGAATTTTAAACTCAGGTTCAAAACCTAATAAGTTTCTTGCTTTAGAAATATCAGCTTGTGAGTGCAAAACATCACCAGCTCTAAAATCACGATAAATTGATGATTTTTCATAATTCACACCATTTGCTTTTAATGCGACTTTTAAACTGTCAAATAAAGTATTCAGGCTAGTTCTGTCACCCAACGCTACGTTGTAAATTTGATTCTTTCCGGCTTCGTCAGCTGTTGCAGCTAATATATTAGCTTGTACTGCATTTTCAACGAAACAAAAATCGCGACTTGTTTCACCATCACCATTTATGAATAAATCTTGATTGTCGATCATTGCCGCAGTCCACTTTGGAATAACAGCTGCGTAAGCACCGTCTGGGTCTTGGCGTTTACCGAATACGTTAAAGTAACGTAAACCGGTAGCATTTAAGCCATAGGTTTTGTTAAAAACATCAGCATAAAGCTCGTTAACGTATTTTGTAACGGCATAAGGAGACA
>Ga0209396_1002004_pt1 | contig 21865 bp, 14 predicted proteins | sample GOMGulsemesocosm_6_FD_184638 | JGI IMG/M metagenome (GOLD analysis project Ga0209396, IMG submission 184638) | Methane-oxidizing microbial communities from mesocosms in the Gulf of Mexico - GOM8C Gulf of Mexico (SPAdes) (version 2) | ecosystem: Environmental > Aquatic > Marine > Cold seeps...
TATCGCTTAATGCCGGACAAATCGTGGGATTAGTTGGACCTAATGGCGCTGGGAAAACTACCTGTTTGCAAGCCATACTAGGCTTAACGGATTTTGATGGCGATATAAGTGTGCTAGGTCACCACCCAAGAAAAGACCGCGTAAAAATGCTTAATGACGTTGCTTATATTTCTGATGTCGCTATCTTGCCAAAATGGTTAAAAGTATCGCAGGCATTAAGCTATATGCAAGATATCCATCCAAACTTTGCTATCGAAAAAGCACAAGCGTTTTTAGCCAAAACTAATATTGCTGCTAATGACAAAGTAAAAGCGTTATCAAAAGGTATGGTCGCACAATTACACTTAGCGCTTATCCTGGCTATTGATGCCAAGGTGCTAATTTTGGATGAGCCAACTTTAGGTTTAGATATTTTGACTCGTCGTCAGTTTTATAATCACTTATTAGAAGATTTTTATACGGAAGAGAAGTGCATTATTGTTACCACGCACCAAATTGAAGAAATTGAGCATATTTTGACAGATGTTGCTTTTATTCAACAAGGTAAGATTGTACTGGCACAAAGCACTGATGATATAAAAGAGCGCTTTAATTTGGTTGCGGTAAGTAACGAGCAAGTAGCACAAGCAGACGAACTCCAGCCGTTATTTAAAAATAGCATGATGGGACTAACCACTATGTTATTTGATAATCAAGATAAAGAAACACTGCAGAATTTAGGTAAAGTGACTGTGCCTAGTTTGGCCGATGTGTTTGTTGGAATAATGAATAAGGAGACTTGCTAATGAATACTTCAATAATGAAAGCTTCGATTAAAAAAGAGCTATGGGAATTTAATGGTATGTTGAAGTGGGTACCTATTTCTCTTGCCGGTGTCTTTATTTTCATTCCGTTACTTAGCTTGATTTTAAACGGCATTGATATGCAGGCATTACTGGTTGAAATTGAGCAGATAACACAAGTTCAACAAACAGATCGTATGGGTGAATTCTTCTTTGTTGCTGCTATTGCATTATTTAGCCCATTTATTGCTATAGGTTTCATCGTACAAGTATATTATTTTGTCACTTGTTTGTTTGATGAGAGGCGTGATCAGTCGGTTATGTTTTGGCGTTCGTTACCTGTCTCTGATGAGATGACCATTGCAAGTAAGTTGTTAACAGGTGCTATTGTTATACCGGTAATATTTTTTGCTGCCGCAACAATGTTAATGGTCCTTATGGTGTTACTTGCTATTGTTGCTTGTGTGGTTTTATCTATTGGTTTTGATATCTCTTTATGGGGCATGCTTGCCAGCGCAAATATATTAAGTGGTGTCGGTTATATTTGGTTATCATTATTACCTATCGCTATTTGGTTGTTACCTTTGTATAGCTGGTTAATGTTAGCGTCAATTTATGCTAATAAGGCACCATTTCTATGGGCGGTATTACCTATTGTTGCGCTATTAGTTATTGAAACCATTGTAGTGCATTACCTACATTTATCAGAACCATTCTTTGGACATTTTATTGCTGATTACTTTTCAATTACACCTGATAACCTTGTTAATGCATCGGTAGAACAAGAGAAGTCTCGTTCAGCAGCTTTACAGTTATTAATTGCACAAATTGATTATCGAACAGTGCTAGTTTCAGCGGGATTACTAGCCGCAACCTACTGGTTTAGAGTAAACAAAAGCGAGTCTTAACCAAGTATATGCTTGTCATATCAAGGTAAAAGGTAAAAGGTAATACTAGAAATGAGCCGATACTTAACTTGAAGTATCGGCTTTTTTATAAGCTACAAACTTGATTTCGACCTGAATTTTTAGCTTGATATAGCGCTTTGTCAGCACGGGAGAAAAGTTCATCAAACTCAGCGTCACTAACTTGATAGCTACTGACACCAATGCTGACAGAAAGCTGTATTTCACCTTGCCAATCACCTGATATCCTGAGCTGGCTTTGAGCTTCTCTAATGCGTTCGGCAAATACCAAGGCATCTTCGGTACTCGTTTCGGGTAATAAAATTGAAAACTCTTCTCCGCCAATACGTGCTAATACATCACTTTGGCGTAAGCTATCTTGAAGCTGTTTAGAGACGGCAATTAATACCTTATCTCCTGCGGGGTGACCATAGTTATCATTAATTCTTTTAAAATGATCAATATCAATTGAAATAAGCGCCATAGATTTTTTGTACCGTTGGGCGCGGATAAACTCTTTATCAGCTTGCTCGGTAAAGTATCGACGATTAAATAGCTCTGTCAGCGGGTCAACAGTTGCAAGTGTTTTGAACTCTTCTTTTAGTTGAAATAACTCGGTAACATCGGTTGAAAAACCAATGAGCGCGGAGCGCTTGTCAGGAGACATAAAAGGTATTTTTGTACTGATATAATGATGAATATTGCCTTCATCATCTGTTGCGGTTTCTTCAATAACTTGTCTTTCTTGTGTATTGAAAACTACGCTGTCAGATTGATAAAAGTGATCAGCGATTTCTTTAGGTAAAACCTCGGTATCTTTTTTACCGATAATGTTCTCAGCCTTATCGCCAAATAGCTCTGCAACTTGACTATTTACATAAAGGAAGGTTCGATCACAATCTTTCATATAAACGTGGGCATTTATATTATTTAAAATGGTATCAAGCAGGTGCTTTTGTTCTGATACTTGTGTTTGTAGTACCTTTTCCGCGGTGATATCAGTGGATATACCACACATACCCGTTATATTGCCCTGCTCATCAAAAAGTGGTTTCTTTACTGAACGATAGGTACGAATTTCGTTTAGCACTTTAATGTAATTACTTTCTTCACTCTCTACGCGGATCCCTTGCTCCATCACCTTTTGATCATTTTCTTGTAACTGAACTGATAGATTCAAGTCAAAAAAAACTTCATCACTTTGTCCGACTACTTCAGATAATTCTTTATCAAAAAGCTGCAATACTGCCTGATTTGCGTAGGTGTATTTACCTGCTAAATCTTTAGTGTAGATGTAGGAGTCAATGTTATTTAATACCTGTTCGCTAATATTCGAAGTGTTATCTATATGCAAGCGAGTACCTACTTTATTCAGATCAAGGGAAGTCACGTGAGTGGCCATTTAATTATAATTTTAGCATATTATTGTCGGTGATAAAATTTTCAGTCAAAGTGGAAGATATCCAAACAGAGAAGCTTATGAGAGGGTAATATTAGCCTCAAGCAATATAGCGCGAGTTAAAGCGGCGGTATCAGCATTATCAATAAGCATGAATGTTACGCCTGAAGGTCGTGAGGGGTAGCTGATATATTGCAAAAATAACTAGAGCAATAAAAAAGGCACTAAATAGTGCCTTTTTATAATGCTTGTTCAAGATGAGCGAGGTTACTCATCATCAACGTCATAAGCACTAAAGTCTGTAATACCTTTAGCTTCAAGAAGGCGGCGTACACTAGCTGGCAACTTCTCGTTATTATCTTTTGCTAAATCTTCATCATCCGGAAGTGGTTGCCCAGAAAAAGCATGTAGAAAAGCTTCACATAATAATTCACTATTAGTGGCATGACGTAAATTATTTACTTGACGTCTAGTTCGTTCATCGGTCAAAACCTTTAATACACGCAAAGGAATCGAAACAGTAATCTTCTTTACCTGTTCGCTTTTTTTACCGTGTTCAGCATAGGGATTTATGTACTCGTCATTCCACTGAGCCATGGATATTCCTCTGTATTGTTAAGATAGCAAACGGCTCAATTTATGAAGCGGTTAATCCGTTTGGTATAACGTATTCTAATTTGTAATAGTGTAGATTTTACCTGTTGAAAAAAACCAGTCAAGTAGAAGTTTAGATGTCTAAAAATACTTGACCATAATAATGAAAGTGTTTAGAGTTATAGACGTCCAAACATCTAAACGTAAAAGTTGCTATTTATTGATACATTGATTGATTAATAGGGCAAAAAATAATAACGTTTACGTGCTAAATAATTAACGGAGAGAACTAAATGTCGACTGCAAAAATAAGTAATATTACTACTTCGGCAGTAAGAGCCGGTATTAATACCGACGAACATCATGGTGCCGTGGTTGCTCCAATCCATTTATCTAGTACCTATTCGTTAAAAGGCTTTAATGACAAGCGCCAATTTGATTATTCACGAACAGGTAATCCAACCCGAGCAACTTTTGCTGAGGCAATTGCTGGATTAGAGCAAGGTAGTGTAGGGATTGTAACGAGTACCGGTATGGCGGCGGTACATTTAATCTGTCAGCTTTTATCTACAGATGATACTGTTGTGATACCCCATGATTGTTATGGTGGTAGCTTTAGATTATTTACCCATTTAGCCAAACGTGGGCAGTTTAAGTTAATTGTTGTTGATCAAAACGATGAACAAGCACTTACAAAGGCATTAGCAAGCAAACCTAAGTTGGTTTTACTTGAAAGCCCGAGTAATCCATTATTACGTTTAGTCGATATCGAAGAAGTAACCAAAACTTGTCATGCGGTAGGTGCACTGGTGGCTGTAGATAACACCTTTTTATCACCAGCCCTTCAACAGCCGTTAACCTTAGGTGCTGATATTGTTTTTCACTCAACCACTAAATATATAAATGGTCACAGTGATGTTGTTGGTGGTGTATTAGTCACTAAAACCCAAGAGTTAGGTGAGAAGCTAGCATGGTGGGCAAATTGCATCGGTATTACCGGTAGTGCTTTTGACAGCTTTTTAGCCTTACGTGGTTTGAAAACCTTACCCGTTAGAATAAAGCAACATCAAGAAAATGCTTTAAAAGTTGCTGATTTTTTGAAGAAACATGATGCTATTGATGCGGTCTACTTTCCAGGATTTATTGACCATCCCGGACATGAAATAGCTAAAAAACAGCAAGCTGGTTTTGGTGCAATGTTAAGTTTTGAGCTCAAAGGTGGCGTAGAAGCCGTTAAGAAGTTATTTGATAATTTAGCTTTGTTCACCCTTGCGCAATCATTAGGTGGCGTTGAAAGCTTAATAAGCCATCCTTCAACGATGACTCATGCGGGTATGGAGATTGAAGCACAATTAGCTGCGGGCATTACCCAATCATTGGTACGTATATCGGTAGGTATTGAAGATATTGATGATATTTTAACTGATTTAGCGCGCGGTTTAGCACAAAGCCAACAGTAATTAATTGAGACAAATATAAGCAATGGTAGGTGAAGTACCTATCACTGAGTAGGCAGAGATATGGCACAAGACAATATGATTAAAGACAATATTCCCCCAAGTAGTGTTATGCAAGGTAATAATACCAACCAACAAGCTGTGCCAAATAATGGTGATGCTGAGCAGGAAGTAGTGGCAGATATTAGCGCGGAAAACAAATTGGCCAAACATGCTATTCAAGTGCATAAGTTTGGTGGTAGTTCTTTAGCCACAACACAATGTATTACACGTGCAGTAGAAATCATCCGTGAAAATTGTCAATTGAACGATATTGTCGTGGTCTCTGCCAATGGTAAAACTACTGATGGCATCTTTGCTATTTATTCACTGGCTGAGCAAAACGTTATTGCTCAAGTCAATCAAGTAAGTGATGAGCTAATACAAGCTATCACTGAGCTTTCAAAGCAACAGGCACAATTAATTACCGCTTTATTAAATAGCAATAATACCAAGCAATTATTACAACTGTTAAACAAAGATATTGAACAACTAACGGCTTGGTTAGCAGGTGATATTGTTCAGCATCACAATGATATATTGGCGTTAGGTGAAGTATGGTCAGCAAGGTTACTCTCTGCCTTACTTAATGAGCAAGTTTGCCCGAGTAATAGCATTGATGCCCGCGATTTTTTAGTAATAGATAATGAACAAGATTGTGTGGTTGATACAGCGACAAGCGCTGCACAATTACGACAAAGACGTCAGTTTGGTAAGTTAGCTGTCATTACAGGTTATATTAGTAAAGATGTTCGTGGTAATAGTTGCACCTTAGGTCGTAACGGCAGTGATTATTCTGCAACCATTATTGCTTCGTTAGTTGCTGCGGGTAATGTTACCTTGTGGACCGATGTTGATGGTATTTATAGTGCCGATCCTCGTGTTGTTCCAAGCGCGAGAAAGTTGCACCGTTTACCTAATGGTGTGGCAAAAGAGCTAGGGCGTTTAGGTAACCCTGTGTTACATGCAAAAACGTTATTGCCTTTAATTAATCCTCTCAGTGAACATCATACCCACTTGCATGTTGCCAGTAGTTTTGACGCCGATGTCATTGGCACTGAGATAGGTCGATTTGGCCAAATAGCTAAACAAGAGTTATCAGTAACTTATTTGAATGACTTATTACTGGCTCAATCGGTAAGCTTTACAGGTGAATCAGCCGTGAGGGCGAAAGCTGAATTCTCTCCTATCTGCATGGATGATAATAAAGGTTACATGGTGATCACCCAAGCACAGCAAAAATCATTAAGTCAATGGCTGGCTAGTCATGATGTAGAGGTAAGCTTCAAACCAGTGTCAATTATTGCTACTGTTGGCCATAGCGTGGCAGAGCGAGGTGATATTAATGCTCGTTTTAAGCGCTCTCTTAAAACAGCCAAACCGTTAAATTTAATTGGCAGTGACAATAATCATAGTGTTATCGCTATTTTAGCCGAGCCTTGCTCTATTGAGTTGTTAAATACAGTACACCATGAGATGACAAAAGATGCCCGTCATATTGGCTTAGTTGTCGCTGGTTTAGGTAATATTGGCGAGCGCTTTTTAGAGTTGTTACCCGCACAACTTAATAAAGTCTATGCGTTAGAAAACTTACATTTGGTTGGTTTACTTTCATCGAAAAAAGCGCTCATAAATAATGATGGCATTGATGTCACACAAGCGACTGCTTTGTTTGCCCAAGATGCAAAAAGTTATGATGGTGAACAGCTTATCTCTTGGTTAACCCATCACCCATACGACGATTTAATTGTGGTTGATATCACCCCAAGTGAACAGTTTAGCCTATTATATGAGCAATTTTTTGCTTTAGGTATTCATGTTATCGGCGCAAATAAATGGGCCGCTTCAAGTAGTACAGAACATTATAATAACTTAGTTAATACGGCAGATAGTAATGATAGCTTGTGGCTAGGTAATACTACGGTTGGTGCAGGCTTACCGATCAATTATGCTATTGAAGATTTACGTCAAAGCGGTGATAGCATTGAGGAACTGTCGGGGATATTTTCCGGTACACTTTCTTGGTTGTTTGAAACTTATGACGGTAGTACGCCATTCTCAGACTTGTTGTTAAATGCTTTGTCACAAGGTATTACTGAGCCTGATCCTCGTGAAGATTTGTCAGGGCGTGATGTTCAGCGTAAGTTATTAATTTTAGCGCGTAATGCTGGTTTTGAACTTTCCCTAGAAGATATTGACTGCCAAAATTTGGTACCTGAGACGCTGCAAGCTTTATCAACCAGTGAATTTCTTGCTAGAGCTAATGAGTTAGATGAGTATTTTGCTACAGCTTTAAGTGAAGCTAGCGCAAAGACGTCTTGCATACGCTATGTTGCACGCTTTCAACATAATGAAACAACAGGTATTACTGCAAAAGTTAGTTTAGAGGTATTGCCACAAACGGACGCTTTTGCCAACTTAACGCCTTGCGATAATATCTTTCAAATCAGTAGTCATTGGTATCAAGACAACCCATTAATTATACGTGGCCCTGGTGCTGGAAGAGACGTTACTGCTGGCGGTATACACTCAGATCTCGTTAAGCTTTGTCAGCAACTTGCTCATAAACAAAATCTAGTGAAAATTAAAGGAATAAACTAACGAGGCAGTACTTGTCTAGGTAAACGGGGCTTAATTCACTTAAGCCCAGTTTCACACCCTAAATATTTGACTATAAAGTTAATCTTTGGTTACATTGATGAATAAAATTTAATGAATTTGTATATTTTTGTTCATCAAAGTAAGGCTACAACTCTAACAGTTGCATTTAGCTAATATTACTAGCATGATAGATATTATTTAATTCAATTTTCTTCTGCGGTGCAATGGCTAAAGACTCTCCCCACCAAACACATTACACTCGACAAATTCATCACTTGTTAGCAAAAGTCTATGGCAGAAGTGCTTTAAAAGACTCTTTGCTCGATCGAGCGATAGACTATTTTGAGCAAGAAGAATTTCGTCCGTCTGATGAGAATAAGCCTACAGAAGAGTCACAGTTAAATCAAATGCAGCGCACAGAACGCCATTCTGGTTTATTGTCACTTGCCCTTGCAATCATAGCGTTGGCTGAAGGTGAAAATTTTGCTGAAGATAATAGAAAGTCGGCACAATTTCTTGGCACTATTCAATTATTGAGTCCAACTGAAGGTAAACGTGTTGCCAAAAATAATGAGCAGTGTAAATCTGTATACAAAGCCGTTTTATGTTTGCGATTACTTGACCAATTGATTATCGATGGACAGGTTGTTGAGCCTTACATTAATAAGTATTTGAATGATATTTCGGCAGATAAGTATACTGACTTTGCCAACCTAGATAGTAAAGGACACCACCGTTTTATTGCCCAAGTAAAAGTTCCTATTGTTATGGCTGCCTTATTGCAAGATGTTGGTAATTACCACCCTAAAGCCCAGGCGATACTTTGTGGTCCTGATGGTAAACAGGATCCTTTTCGGACACTTGAAGTTAAGGAACGAAAAGAACTGCTACAAATTAATTATCGTGAAACGATAAAATACCTCAATCAAGGCATTGGTATTCCAATTTTTATTGGTAACACAAAAGCTGAACGCGAACAGTTTCTGATAGATGAACAGAATAAATTATCGTTTATTAAACAGTTATTGAAAACGAGTGTTAACCCTAAAAGTACCATTGGTAACGTATTAAAAGTACCGCAAATATATACTTCAATTATATTGTCAACTAAATCTAGTTATAACTACAAGTTATTGCCACAGGTTTTCCAAGTGCTAAATAAAAATGCTGAACTTGGTGCCTGTGCACAAAGTGTCGTTGATGGCTTATATAGAGTTACTGGTATGTTTCCACAAGGTTTCGGCATTGTTTATATGCCGTCTGGTGAGTTTGGTGAAAAAGGTGATTGTTATGAGTATGCCATTGTGAATGGTTTATATCCTGAAAATCCAGAGCAACCTAAGTGCCGATTGACTACACGCAAACTAACTTTTATAGGTTACGGACAAAATACCCTAATCAGTAACAACAGTAACCTTTATTTTACCCAAACAGCAAAGAAATTGGCAAGTTTGAGTAAAGAGCGTTTAAATGAGATTTTAGAATTATTAAGCTCGAATTCACAAGAGCGAAAAAATTTAGATCTGCTGCCTCGCTGTTGGCACGGTAATGAGTTTTTCTCATTAAAAGCAAATCAAAACTTATGGAATAAGGCTGATTAATAGACTTGTTTTTATTAAGCTCTAAATTCTGAAGAAAAAGCAGTGAGAATACCACTGCTTTTTTGTTAAATAGGCATTAGCAACGATTACAAACAGTAATGCTGGATCATTTTAGTTAAAAGCCTTTCCGTTTTATCTATTTCACTATGTGCTAAAAATTCATTTGGTTGATGGGCTTGTTCAATAGAGCCAGGACCTAGCACTATGGTTTGACAACCGAGTTGCTGAATATAAGGCGCTTCAGTCGCGTAATTCACTGCACAACAACTGTGCCCACTAATTTCTTCTGCAATATCAATAAAAGTACTTGGCTTTTTTTGTTCAAAGCTTGGAGAACTTGGGTGCATTTCGGCAAAGGTAATCCGACCAGGATACAGTTCCGCTAAAGGTTTCAGAGCTTCACTTAACCAATTGATTAATTCGTCATCACTCATACCTGGGAGTGAACGTAAATCAATATCTAAATGGCAATGGCCACAAATTCTATTGGCATTATCACCACCAGAAATAGCGCCAAGGTTTAAGGTTGGTGCTGAAACGTCAAAGGCTTTATTATCATAATTAAGTTGAAATTTTTCTTTTAGCTCAATTAATTGGCCAATAACCTTATGCATGATCTCAATGGCGTTAATACCAAGACTTGGTTTGCTTGAGTGCCCTGATTTACCCTCAACACTGATTCGGTGGGACATATGGCCTTTATGCATAACCACAGGGACTAAATTAGTCGGTTCACCAATAATGGCAACGTCAGGTTTTATCACTTGGCTTTTAGCAAAAAAGCGTGCACCCGCCATGGTTGTTTCTTCATCGGCCGTGGCTAATATGTATAACGGTTTTTTAAGTTGAGCTGCCGTTAAGTTTTTACAAACCTGCAAGATAAAAGCGAAGAAGCCTTTCATATCACAGGTGCCTAAGCCAAAAAATTTATCCTCTTGATTAACGACTTTATGTGGATCCGATTGCCAGCTATTTTCATCAAAAGGTACTGTGTCGCTATGCCCTGCCAGTAAGAGTCCTCCCTCACCACTACCTAATTTTGCCAATAAATTAAATTTATTTGTCGTTTCAGGTACAGATTGAATTTCAATGCTAAAACCGAGCTGCTCAAACCAGGTTGCCAATAATTGTATAACCTCTTTATTACCTTGATCCCAACTGACTTGGGTTGAGCTAATGGAAGGGCAGGCGATTAATTGACTTAAGCTTTGGCTGAAATTAGGCAGTTTTGTCATGCAGAACTCTTAAAGTTGAATAATTACTCAGATAGTTATGCTGATTAGTTGCATAACTACCCATGCGGTGTTACCTTATTAATATAGTGTAATTAACCTGCTTTCATAAGGCTACTTCAAAAATGGCAAAGGCTATATCCGATTCGAATAACAGTATGCAAAAAGTTGCCATTATTGGTGCTAGTGGTTATGCAGGTGCAGAACTTGTAGGGCTTTTAGGTAAACATGCTCAAGCAGAGATTGTCCACCTTGTTGTCTCTGAAAATAGTAGTTCAGAAGGAAAACTTTTCAGTGATTTGCATGGCCGTTTTCAAAGTGTTTGTGATCTGCCTTTACAGGCATTCTCCTCGGCATGGTTTGATCAATACGCTAAAGACATAGATGTGGTCTTTTTTGCGACTCCTCATGAGTTTAGTGCTGATTGGGCGCAGGCCTTTGTTGATGCAGGTGTAAAAGTATTTGATTTATCGGGTGGCTTTAGACTGAAAGATGCTTCGGATTATCCTAAATACTATGGCTTTGAACATGCTAATACTGATGCATTAGCGAAAGCAAAATATGGTCTAGCAGAATGGCAACATGATGATATAGCTAACACTGAGTTGGTTGCTGTGCCAGGCTGTTATCCAACGGCAAGTTTACTTTGTTTGAAACCACTGACCAGTAACAATTTACATCTAGTCAATTCGCTTGTTGTGGTTAATGGTATAAGTGGTGTTAGCGGTGCAGGTAGGAATGCTTCCTTAACAACTAACTTTAATGAAGTCAGTTTAAAAGCCTATAACATCTTACAGCACAGGCATCAGCCTGAAATCTCACAAGAAGCCAGTGCGCAGGTGATATTTAATCCGCATTTAGCCCCTTATAAAAGAGGACTGTTAGCGACAGTAACTTTACAGCTTAAAACTGGGGTGACTGAGGTGCAAGTAAAGCAGGCCTTTGAGGAAGCTTACAACGATAAACCTTTAGTGAGAATCGTTAATAGTTGGCCGGAAATAGGAAATGTTGCTCATACGCCATTTGCTGATGTGCACTGGCAGTTTGATGAAGAAAAACAAGTTGTAGTGGCAAGTTGTGCTATTGATAACTTGCTCAAAGGTGCCGCTTCACAAGCCGTACAATGTTTTAACATATCATTAGGTTTACCTAGTGAACATTCATTGATTAACGGCTAGCGATTAAGTCTGCGTAATTGAGACATAGGAATAAATAAAAATGAATAATTCAATAGTAAAGCCAGCACCAATACCGGTACTAAAGCCATTAGTCATTAAAATTGGAGGTGCAATTCTTGAAAAAGAATCAGCCCTTAGCGCTTTGTTAGCTGTTATTGCCAAGCTTGAAAATAAACAAGTGGTTTTGGTTCATGGTGGCGGTTGTATCGTTGATGAAATGTTGGCTCAGGCTGGTTTTACTACTGAAAAAAAACATGGTTTACGGGTTACACCTAAAGAACAAATCGCATTGATTAGTGGTGCACTTGCTGGCACGGTTAATAAAGCAATTGTTGCTACGGCGAATAGTATGGCACTTGCTGCGGTTGGCTTATCCTTAAACGATGGCGACATGATCACTTGTACTTTATCAACTCAAGGACTAGGTCAAGTTGGTGTACCACAGACCAATAGTAGTAAATTACTTGATACCCTACTAAAAAGTAAGTTTCTACCTGTTATCTCTTCTATTGGCGCTCTAGATAATGGCGACTTAGTTAATGTCAATGCAGATGATGCCGCCGTTGCCATTTGCCAATTATTAAACGCAGAGCTATTACTGCTTACCGATGTGAATGGTGTCAAAGGTAGCGATGGAGAATATTTATCATCACTCAATGGTGAACAAGCTGAAAGTCTTATTGAACAGGGGGTTATTGCTGGTGGTATGACTGCAAAAGTTAACGCCGCGTTACTTGCTGCAAAGCAGTTACGACGAAGTATCGCGGTTGCCAGTTGGCAATCGCCTGAGCAAATTAGCCAATTACTTGATGGCAAAGGTATTGGCACACAAATTCAGCCAAATTAGCCTTTAGTATGTCTAGCAGTAAACAGCTTGCCATCAACAAGATGAACAGAATTTTAAGAGAAAAACCTTATGTCGACAGATAACACATTACCATCATTGAATAATTTTTTAGCTGATGACCAGCTAAACAAAGAGCAATTATTAGCATTAATCGAATTAGCGATTAGCATTAAGCAACATCCGGCGGACTATAACCAAACATTAGCGGGTAAGTCAGTAGCGATGATTTTTGAAAAACCATCATTAAGAACCCATGTGAGTTTTGATATGGGTATTAATAAGCTTGGCGGACATGCGCTATACCTAGGACAGCAAAATGGCAAGTTAGGTGAACGTGAACGTGTTAGTGATTACGCTAAAAACTTATCTTGTTTTGCCGATGCTATTGTTGCACGTGTTTTCAGTCATGATTCAATTCAAGGTCTTGCCGAGCATGCAAGTGTACCAGTGATTAATGCATTATGTGATGTTTATCATCCATGTCAGGCGCTTGCTGATTTTGTCACGCTAGCAGAAACTTTTCCTGATCTTAGCGAAGTCAAGCTCGCTTACGTAGGTGATGGTAATAATGTTTCTAATTCATTAATGATTATGGCAGCAATTTTAGGTGTCGATTTCACTTTAGTATGTCCAGAAGGCCATGAAGCTAAGTCAGATATCATTGACAAAACTCAGCAGCTTGCACAAGTGTCTGGTAGTAAGTTACTCCTTACTAATGATATTGATGCTATTGGCAAACAAGATGTTATTTATACTGATACATGGATTTCGATGGGAGACGAAGATGCGAGTAAAAAAACGGATCTTTTAGCTAAATTTGCTCCGTATCAAGTGAATCATGCATTGATGGAAAAAGCAGAGGCTAACATTGTATTACATTGCCAACCTGCGCATCTAGAAGAAGAAATAACCACGGAATTATTTGATAGTGAGCTATCAAAAGTATTCCAACAAGCAGAAAACAGAATGTGGGCTCAAAATGCAGTGCTAGTGACGCTGTTAGGCAGTTAAATAACACAGATTAATATGAATCATATTGGTTAAAAAGAATATTTTGGCTACGTTGGTAATGGTACCAATTAGTAACATTTAAAAATTTATAGAGAGAAGACAATGGCTTTAGCAGAAAAGAAAAAAATCAAAAAAGTAGTATTAGCTTATTCGGGTGGTTTAGATACTTCAGCGATCATTCCATGGTTAAAAGAGAACTACGATAACTGTGAAGTTATTGCATTTTGTGCTGATGTAGGTCAGGGCGAAGAAGAATTAGTGGGCATTAAAGAAAAAGCCATCGCTTCTGGTGCTTCAGAGTGTTACGTAGCAGATTTAAAAGAAGAATACGTTAAAGATTACATTTACCCAATCCTTAAAACAGGTGCGGTATATGAAGGTCAATATTTATTAGGTACATCAATGGCACGTCCTATTATTGCAAAGGCACACATTGAAGTTGCTCTAAAAGTAGGTGCTGATGCTGTTTGTCACGGTTGTACAGGTAAAGGTAATGACCAAGTACGTTTTGAATCTTGTTTTGCAGCCCTTGCACCTGAGCTAACTGTTATTGCTCCATGGCGTGAGTGGGACATGGTTTCTCGTGAAGACTTATTAGATTATTTAGCTGAGCGCGATATTCCATGTGCAGCATCATTAACAAAAATTTATAGCCGTGATGCAAACGCATGGCATATTTCACACGAAGGTGGAGAGTTAGAAGATCCATGGTGTGAGCCATCTAAAGAAGTTTGGACAATGACAGTTGACCCTATGGATGCACCAGATGTTGCTGAAAGAGTAGAATTAAGTTTTCTTGAAGGTGAATTGGTTGCTGTTGACGGTAAAGACTTCTCTGGTGCTGAAGATGGTGCAGGTGCTTATGATGCCCTTATTTACCTTAATGATAAAGCTGCTGCACATGGTGTTGGCCGTATCGATATCGTTGAAAACCGTTTAGTGGGTATGAAGTCTCGTGGTTGTTACGAAACACCAGGCGGTACTGTATTAATGGCCGCTTATAAGGGCTTAGAGTCACTTATTTTAGATAAAGAATCTTTAAAATACCGTGAATCAATCGGTCATGAATTTTCTCATGTAATTTATGACGGCCGTTGGTTTACACCATTAGCTAAATCACAACTTGCTGGTGCAGCCTCTTTTGCAGAAAAATTAACCGGTGATGTAGTTGTTAAGTTATACAAAGGTATGGCGCAAGTGACTCAACGTCGCTCTCCAAATAGCTTGTATTCTGAAGCGTTTGCTACCTTTGGTGCGGATGATGTGTACGACCAACAACATGCAGAAGGTTTCATTCGTTTATTCAGCTTATCTAGCCGTATTACAGCGCTAAGCCAAAAAGACCAGGAGAAGTAATTATGGCTTTATGGGGAGGACGTTTTAAAGGGCAACCAAGTCTACAGTTTAAAAAATTCAATGATTCACTGCCTGTAGATTACCGCATGGCAGTGCAGGATATTGTCGGCTCAATTGCATGGGCAGGTGCTATTCATTCAGTGGGTATCATTAATGATAATGAATTAGTTGAACTGACTGCTGCACTTAATGAATTGAAAGTTTCTGTTGAAGAAGATCCACAGCAGATTTTAGGCTCAGATGCTGAAGATATTCATAGCTGGGTTGAAATTGCATTAATTGAAAAGACCGGTGATTTAGGTAAAAAGCTTCATACTGGTCGTAGCCGTAACGATCAAGTTGCCACCGATTTAAAACTCTGGTGTAAAGAAACGGGTGGCGAATTATTGTTTGCTCTTGTTAATTTACAACAAGCGATGATGAACTTGGCTGAACGTGAAAAAGACACGGTATTACCGGGTTATACTCATTTACAACGTGCCCAACCCATAACCTTTGGTCACTGGTGTTTAGCTTATGTTGAAATGTTTAACCGTGATATTGGTCGTTTAAAAGACGCGCTTTATCGTTTAGATGTTTCGCCTTTGGGCTCAGGTGCTTTAGCGGGAACTGCTTACCCAATTGATCGTAATAAATTAGCGCATAACTTAGGGTTTAGAACCGCAACATTAAACAGTTTAGATGCTGTTTCTGACAGGGATCACGTTATTGAATTATTGGCTTCTGCCAGTATATCTATGATGCATTTATCACGTTTTGCTGAAGATTTAATTTTCTACAATTCGGGTGAAGCCGGTTTTGTTGAAATGAGTGATTTAGTGAGCTCTGGTTCATCATTAATGCCGCAAAAGAAAAATCCTGATGCATGTGAATTAATTCGTGGAAAAGCAGGCCGTGTTTTTGGCTCACTTACGGGTATGTTAACCACTATGAAAGCATTGGCGCTTGCTTATAATAAAGATATGCAAGAAGATAAAGAAGGCCTTTTTGATGCACTAGATACGTGGCAAGAGTGTATGGAAATGGCTGTGTTAGTTGCAGACGGTTTAAAAGTAAATCGTTCACGTACACTTGCTGCAGCACAGCAAGGTTATGCAAACGCAACTGAGCTTGCTGATTATTTGGTAAGTAAAGATATTCCATTTCGTGAAGCACATCATATTGTTGGAGAAGTTGTACTGGCTGCCATTGATAAAGGTGTGCCGTTAGAAGACTTAACCTTAACTCAATTACAAGAATACAATGACAAAATTGGCCAAGACGTTTATCAACATTTATCGATTGAATCGACGCTAGATAAACGTGAAGCACTTGGCGGCACATCACGTGGTCAAGTTGAACAAGCATTGGCAAATATCCAGTCAGGCGATAGAGAAATTCTTAATGAGAATGTTGTTGGAGCTCCTGGTAAACAACAAATTAAAGGCGCATTAAAACAAGTTAAACAACGTTTAAATGCCCAGAAAGCGGCTGCTATGTCGGTGCGTAGAGCAAAAATGTCAGATGTTGATAGTATATTTTCTTTGACTAAGTTTTGGGCTGAAAAAGGTGAAATATTATCACGTACTCGCGATAATATTATTCACGATATTCAAAATTTTGTTATTGCTGAACTTGACGGTAAAGTGGTTGGCTGTGCTTCGCTTTATATCTATCAAACAGGGTTGGCTGAAATCCGCTCTGTTGTGATTGAAGAAAGTGCACAAAAGCAAGGGCAAGGTGAGGCGCTCGTCCAATACTTACTAGAGTTTGCTCATCAAATGGAACTAGAAAAAATTATTGTGTTAACTTATATTCCACAATATTTTGAGCAGCTTGGTTTCAACTTAATTGATAAGAGTTCGCTAGCAGAAAATATCATAGAAGATAGCGAACCTAGCCCTCATAAAGATCCTGCAGATGAAGTGGCAATGGAATATATTGTTGGTCAAAGCAAGTAACAATTACTGACGGTAGATGATAAATAAAGAATGGAAAACATGAATAATAGTGATCAAAATTACGTAAAATGGTTCAGAAACGCAGCACCCTATATTAATGCCCATCGCGGAAAAACGGTGGTACTAATGTTTGGTGGTGAAGCCGTAACTCATCCAAATTTTGCTAATATTATTCATGATATTTCTTTGTTGCGTAGTCTAGGGGTCAAGTTGGTTGTTGTGCATGGTGCTAGACCACAAATTGAAGATCGTATGCAGCAGCGTAACCTTGAAGCGAGTGTAGAAAACAATGTTCGCATTACAGATGCACAAACATTGGTTGCTGTTAAAGATGCTACCGGTTCACTTCGTTTACATATTGAAGCATTACTCTCGACCGGTTTAGTTAATTCCCCTATGCATGGCTCGCAAATACGAGTTAGCACAGGAAATTTCGTTATTGCGAAACCTATGGGCGTTCGCCATGGAGTTGATTATAAATATACAGGAAGTGTAAGGAGAGTGGATTCTGACGGCATTAACATGCAGTTAGACTACGGCTCAATTGTTCTATTATCACCCATTGGCTATTCTCCCACGGGAGAGGTCTTTAATCTTGCTTTAGAAGATGTCGCTACGCAAACGGCTATTGCTTTAAAAGCAGATAAGCTCATAGCCTTAACTGAAGATGAAGGGCTTATTAATAAATCGGGTGAACTGATTCGTAGTTGTAGTGTTAGAACCGTCAAAACCTTGTTGGATGAAAAAGACTGTCACGTCCGACAATTGTTATTACGCTCCATTATTCAAAGTGGTGAAAATGGTGTTGAACGTTGTCATTGTGTTAGCTATCAAAGTGATAGTGCATTATTACAAGAGTTATTCACACGTGATGGCGCAGGAACCCTAATCGCTAAAGATCACAAAGAGCTAATCGCTACAGCAACCATTGATGATGTTGCAGGTATCTTAGAGTTAATACAGCCGCTTGAAGAAGAAGGTGTATTAGTTAAACGCTCTAGAGAGTTATTAGAAATGGAAATTGAGTGCTTTACAGTACTTAAAAAAGAAGAGGTGATTATTGCTTGTGCGGCTTTATATCCGTATAACGAAGCAAAAACCGGTGAGGTTGCTTGTGTTGTTATCGACCCTGATTATCGAAAGGGAAATCGAGGTGAAAGGATAATTAATGCTTTAGAGTTAGCAGCTAAAAAACAGGGGCTAACCTCATTGTTTTTATTAACAACGGTCAGTGGTCATTGGTTTCGTGAACAAGGTTTTATTGAGACATCGTTAGAGAAATTACCTGAAGGTAAAAAACAAATGTATAACTTTCAGCGGAACTCTAAGGTATTTATCAAAGACATTTAATCGATAGAGCCAGAAGATTGTTGGAATAAAGCAAGCCACTACTTTAGTTAAGTTAGTGGCTTTTTATTATGTGAAAATTTTATCACTAATGGATTTCGTAAAGTTGAAAAACTAGAATAACTCTTCCTCTTCTTGCTGTTTTTTCTCTCCAGATAATATATCGCTGCTGTTATCTTCTATCACGTAGTCTGTCGGCACATTACCTAGGCGAAAGTATTCAAATTGACTCGATTTATCGGTTTTAGAGGATAACTTACCAGTCGCTTTATCAATACGAACTGAAACAATATCTACTGGAGGTTGGAACGGCTCAGGCTCTATGTCGGCTAATGCAATGCGCATGAAATCGATCCAAGCAGGTTGCGCTGATTTTGCGCCAAACTCTTTGCCGGTAGTTTGATTTTTACCTAGATTATTATTGTAAACAGATTGACCTAACATATGTGAAGGGTCATCAAAGCCTATCCAAGAAGTAGTAATTAAACGGCGACTAAATCCTGAAAACCAAGCATCTTTTGCTTCGTTAGTGGTACCTGTTTTACCAGCTATATCGCGGCGTTTAAGTGTTCTTGCACGCCATCCGGTACCTTGCCAACCGGGTTTTATAGACCAATCAGCGCCCCAGACTGCAGTGTTAAGTGCTTGAGTGATTAAAAATGCATTTTGTGCACTGATAATACGAGGCGCCTGATTAATTTCAATTATTGGTTGTTCAGTAACACTTTCTAATTCCTCATAGCTAAAGTCGGAGTCAATCCTTGTTTCAATATCAGTATCTATATTAGTTTTATTATTAACGTCTTTGCTAAATAATGCTAGGTTTTGATCATTACTTTCTAACTCAGTGACTTCAATGCAAGGATCGCAAGCTAAAGCTGGATCTGCTTGGTAGATTATCTCGCCGTCACTATTTTCAATGTGTTCAATCAAATATGGCTTAACTAAGAAGCCGCCATTGGCGAAAGTTGCAAAACCGGTAGCAACTTCTAGTGGTGTCAGAGAGGCGGAGCCAAGAGCCAATGTTTCACTACGAGGTAAATCATTAGCATTGAAACCAAAAGCGCTTAAGTGTTTTATGGTTTTACTGACACCAATACTTTTTAGTAGGCGCACTGCAACAACGTTTTTAGATTGCGCTAATGCTAAGCGAACTCTCAGCGGGCCAACATAAGTTTCAGGGGAGTTTCTTGGGCGCCAAACTCCGCCAGAGCTTTTATCCCACTGATTGATTGGTGCATCATTCACTAGTGATGCAAGCGTAAAACCATCCTCAAGTGCAGCTGAATAAATAAATGGCTTAATATTAGAACCCACCTGGCGCTTTGCTTGAGTTACTCGGTTAAATTGACTTTGCGTGAAGCTAAAGCCACCAACGGCTGCTTTAATGGCTCCGTCATCAGGGGATAAGGATACAATGGCAGCACTTGCTGTGGGTAATTGTCCTAAGCGGTAATCTCCATTAGGCATTTTATTTACTAAAATAATATCACCATAACGAAGGATTTCACCGGCGGTTTTAGGTGGTCGGCCCTGTTTTTGGTCATTGATATAAGCGCGAGCCCAAGCTAAACCTTGCCACTTAATGTTTGCAATTTCTTTGTTACGTAACTGAATACTGACAGATTGTTTCTCAACACCAACAACAACAGCAGGTTCAAGCATTTGATAATAATTAGCCTCTGAAAGCGCTTGTGTTATCTCATCTTGTGACAAAGGTAATACGTTAGTATCAGATGTCTTGCGTGAATTTGTGGCTGGCCTAAGTGACTTAATTGCTCCGCGGTAACCATGACGCTGATCGTAGTTTAATAAGTTATTCACTAATGCTTGTTGAGCGGCAGTTTGTAACTTAGCTGTTATGGTCGTAAAAACCCTATAACCCTCGGTATAAACTTTTTCTTTTCCATAGCGCTCTAGCATTTCTTGATGTGCCATCTCAGCAACATAAGGTGCACTGAGTTCAATTTCAGCGCCATGCTTTTTACCTGTTATAGGAGCTGCTTTAGCTTGTTGATATTGCTGGTTGGTTATGTAACCACTTATTAACATACGGTATAACACCACACTACGGCGTTCTTTAGCTCGCTCTGGAGAGCGGATAGGATTTAATGTCGAAGGTGCTTTAGGAAGACCCGCTAATACAGCAAGTTGTGCAAGGTTGAGCTCGTGAATTTCCTTGCCGTAGTATACTTGTGCTGCGGCACCAAAACCAAATGATCGGTGACCCAGCTCAATTTTATTGATGTATAACATCAATATTTCATCTTTAGTGAGTAATTTTTCAATGTGAAATGAAAGAAAGATTTCTCTAATTTTACGGGTATAAGTAACCTCACGTGTTAAGAAAAAATTTCGTGCCACCTGCATAGTGATGGTACTTGCACCACCCTTGTCCTGGCCCATTAGCTTTCCGAGGACAGCCCGACCCATGCCAATAGGGTCAACACCAAAATGTAAGTAAAACCGGTCATCTTCCGTTGCCAGTAGTGCATCGATAAGTTGTTGCGGCACTTGTTCTAATGTTAAAGGTGTGCGCTTTTTCTCCCCAAACTGTGAAATCAATAAACCGTCACGGCTATAAACCTGCAACGGTGTTTGCCAATGTAAATCTTTTAATGATTCTACATTGGGTAATTCAGAACGCATTGATAAATATAAAGTATAGACGCCAATTGACGACAGTATTAACAGTATCAAACTGACTTTTAATAATTTTTTGATTGAAAACACAGCAAAAGACCAATAAGTGGATAAAAATGTAAGATAATACTAGTATATCGTGTAAAAGCATGTAATAAATGTATTTATGCGTATTTTGCGTCTAAAATAATTACAAAAATAAAATTGTAGGTCGTTATGCTAGACAAACTGTTTAAAAAGAAAAACTCAATGATGGTGGGGATCGATATTGGTTCCCATTCGGCTAAAGCCGTTTTGTTGAGTCAGGGAAGTGAAGGCTTTGTCTTAGAAGACTTTGCTATTGAACCAATGCCAAGAGGCTCAGTTGTCGATCGTGAAATTCAAGATATTGAAGCTGTTGGTTCTGTTGTAGCTAAACTAAGAAAGAATATTTCGGTTAAGGCAACTGAGGCTGCAGCGGCTGTATCAGGCCAGACTGTTATCACTAAAGTTATCTATATGGATGTCGCATTAACAGAGGATGAGCTTGCCAGCCAAATAGAAATTGAAGCTGATAGCCTTATCCCTTTTCCTCTTGATGAGGTTAGTCTCGATTTTGAAACGCTTGATGTTAATGAATCAGATCCAAGTAAAGTCAATGTTTTGTTAAGTGCCGCACGAACTGAGTCTATTGAAGCACGTGTTGCAGCATTAGACGCTGGAGATTTTCATGCTAAAGTTATTGATGTTGAGTCTTATGCCGTTGGGCGAGCTTATGATCTTTGTTTAGCGCAGCTGCCTGATGATGCAAAAGAGAAAATAGTAGCCATTGTTGATATTGGTTCAACGGTGACTCTTTTTTCTGCCACAGATGCAGGTAAACATATTTATAGCCGAGATCAAATGTTTGGGGGAGAACAGTATACTCGCTCTATTGTGTCATATTACAATAAA
>Ga0209396_1002005_pt1 | contig 21859 bp, 19 predicted proteins | sample GOMGulsemesocosm_6_FD_184638 | JGI IMG/M metagenome (GOLD analysis project Ga0209396, IMG submission 184638) | Methane-oxidizing microbial communities from mesocosms in the Gulf of Mexico - GOM8C Gulf of Mexico (SPAdes) (version 2) | ecosystem: Environmental > Aquatic > Marine > Cold seeps...
ACCTTTAAAATAGGAAAAGGAAAATTTGAATATAACGAATTCGCTGAAAGTAGAGAAATACTAAAACATGGAGATGAGTATCCTTATATTTTAACTACTAATAGGGACTTGGAACATTATAACTGTGGAGCTATGACCCGTAGAACTGGAAATGTAGAGATTCATACTGAAGATGTGTTATGGATTAATCCTAAAGATGCTGCCGAAAAGAACATTAAAGATGGCGATAAAGTTTGTTTAGAATCGCCTAGAGGCAAGGTGGATATCAATGCCTTTATCACAGATGGTGTCAACCCTGGTATTTTAAGTACGACATTCCATTTCCCTGAAATAATGATAAACAATATTACATCTGACGAGCATTGTACTGAAGCCTACTGTCCAGAATACAAGGTGGTTTCAGTAAAAATGAGAAAAAGTAAAGGAGAATTCGCAAAGAAATAATCTAAACTAGATTTAGTAACCTAAAATGGCCAATAATTAATTTTATTGGCCATTTTTTATACAGAGGCTCCCTTTAATCTTTCATTAAAGAATAATAAGACTATTTAATAGGTTATTTATTTAATTAATTACATCTTTACCGCTCGAAAAAAAAACCATGGAACAAATTAGTACTTTTGATATATTTAAGATAGGCGTAGGACCTTCAAGTTCTCACACTATGGGGCCGTGGATGGCAGCACAAATATTTTTAGATTCTTTCGATTGGTCTTCAATTGAAACCATTAATATTAAACTTTTTGGCTCTTTGTCAAAAACAGGAAAAGGTCACGGTACTGACATTGCAGTTATGCTAGGTTTAGAAGCATATGATGTCAAAACTATTGATGTAAGTCAAATTGATACTTATATTCAAACTATAGGAAAGGAAAAGAAAATCAATATTAACCAAAAGAATAAAATTACTTTTAATCCTGAAACGGATATAGAATTTGTAAATGAAAGATTACCAGGTCATCCAAATGCTTTAACTTTTCTTGCAAAATTAAGTGATGGATCTAGTGTCGAAGAGACATATTATTCTGTAGGTGGCGGATTTGTTTCTCACGAAAACGAATCAGAACAAATTGAAGAAAAGAAAAACCCCTTTCCAAACCCTATCCAATCGGAAGCAGATATACTCAGGTATATAAATGAAAAGAACATAAGTATATATGATATAGTTCATGAAAATGAATTAGCTTGGCGAACAGAGGCTGGAATTGATGAAGAAATTCAAGAACTTTGGTTAACTATGAAGGATTGTATTTATAGAGGGTGTCATAGAGATGGATTATTACCAGGAGCATTAAAGGTAACAAGACGAGCTAATTCAATCAGTTCAAATTTAATTGGAAACAAAGAATACAACAATTCAGACGAGTGGATTGAAGCCATTAAAACTTGTGATCATTCCTTTACTAATGTAACAAAATGGGTAAGCTGTTTTGCTTTAGCTGTAAATGAGGAAAATGCCTCATTTGGAAGAGTCGTAACTGCACCAACAAATGGAGCTGCCGGAGTTATCCCTGCAGTAATAATGTACATGTTATGTTTCACTGATAAAAATAAATTCCAAAATATAAAAGAGTTTATTTTAATTGCCGGAGAAATAGGGTCTTTATTCAAAAAAGGGTCTACTATTTCTGCAGCAATGGGTGGATGTCAAGCCGAAATCGGAGTATCTTCAGCAATGGCAGCTGCGGGAATTACTCAATGCTTAGGTGGATCACATAAACAAGTATTACAAGCAGCAGAAATTGCAATGGAACATCATTTGGGAATGACGTGTGATCCTATTATGGGATTGGTTCAAGTACCATGTATTGAACGTAATATAATGGGGGCAATGAAAGCTATAACAGCTTCCCAAGTAGCATTAGCCGGTAATCCAGACATAGCCAAAGTAACGCTCGACCAAGTTATTAAAACAATGAAAGAAACTGCAGCAGAAATGAGTGAGAAATTTAAAGAAACCTCAGAAGGAGGCTTAGCTGTAAATATCTCAGTGGCTGTTCCTGAATGTTAATTGAGAAAAAAAAATTTTTAGTTTTAACACAAACTAAGACTATAAAGCTTCACTAATAGCCCTATATGAGACTATTAAAATGAGAAAATATAAAACCTTTTTGTAAAAAACTAAAATGACCAATACTTTAAAGTATTGGTCATTTTTTTATTGTTACTAATTTGTCAAACTACTTATTGTACTCCAAACGAACAGCCTCATCAATTGGAACTGGATCTCCACTTTCATCAATTCGTACAAAAATAAAAATTGTAGAACAAACCAATTTTTCATCTCCTGTATAAAAATTTTTAGTTCTTGCCTCAACGTAAAGCGTTAAAGATGTTTTACCAACCTTTTCAATTCTACCGTAAATATTAACTTGGTTACCAATTTTAACGGGCCTTTCAAAAACCATTTCATCAATTTTGACTGTTACCATATTTGGATTTCTACAAATACTACATGCCCAAGTTGCCGCAGCTTCATCCAACCAAGACAGCATATTACCACCAAATAAGTTTCCATGCACACCAATATCCTTAGTCATACATAACCTCAAGGCTAACCTTGTCATATTATTATCGTCCATTTTTCCTACCATATCGGTTTAGATTTGATTTTTTGCAAATGTATTAAGATTGTTTTAATTTAATACCCAAACACCCCCTTTTAATACGGATAAAAAATTATTATCCAATATTACAATTCACTATTTATTTGTTGAATTATCAAAAAAAACACTACTTTTGAAGTAATAATGAGAACAACTAAACATACTTTTTTTTGTCATTCTATTTCTGAATTGAAACTATCTGAAGAGGAGTCACACCATGCTATTCGAGTTTTAAGATTGAAGCTAGGTGATTACATTACTTTAATTGATGGAGTTGGAACGACAGCTATAGGTCAAATTACAGAGTTGAACAAGAAATCATTACAATATGAAATTATTAACTCAAGACATGAAGCTCCCTTTACACCAGAGATTCATATCGCAATTGCTCCAACAAAAAGTAACGACAGGTTTGAGTTTTTTCTAGAGAAAGTAACAGAATTAGGTATCTCATCCATCACACCTTTACAATGTTCTAATTCTGAAAGAAAAAACATAAAATTAGACCGGTTTGAGAAAATTGTCATGTCAGCAGTAAAGCAATCCGGTAATTTACATTTACCAAAAGTTCATGATTTAACTAAATTTTCAGATTTTATGTCAGAAATAAATCCTGACATTACCTATTTCATAGCGCATTGTGAAGATGATCAATTAAAACAAGAACTAAAGGATAACCTTAAAAACGCTAAAAAGATTTGCATTTTAATTGGCCCGGAAGGTGATTTTACAGCTGAAGAGATTAACTTAGCCAAAACAAATAATGTGACGCCAGTTAGTTTAGGGCAAAGCAGATTACGAACAGAAACAGCAGGAATTATAGCATGCCATACCGTAAGATTAATATCATAAACATTATAAGCATACTTATTTTAAGTCTGACTTTTTTGAGTGGAACTACACCCAAATCAGCTTCTTTTAAAATAGGTTTACTGAAATATAACGGTGGAGGAGACTGGTATGCAAACCCTACAGCATTAACAAACTTAGTCAACTTTTGTAATGAAAACATAGGTTCCAACATAAGTAAGGACATAGGAACAGTTGAAGTTGGATCAAATGACATTTATAATTATCCATTTATTCACATGACAGGTCATGGGAATGTCGTATTTTCAAATGATGATGCACAAAACCTAAGAAACTACTGTTTAGGTGGCGGTTTTTTACATATAGATGATAACTATGGAATGGATAAATTCATTAGAACAGAAATTCAGAAAGTATTTCCTGACAACGAATTCGTAGAACTGCCAAGTAATCACCCTATCTTTTTACAACATTATAAATTTAAAAATGGTATTCCAAAAATTCATGAACATGACGGTAAACCGGCTCAAGCTTTTGGTATTATTCATAAAGGCAGATTAGTTTGCTTTTATACTTATGAAACTGATTTAGGAGATGGTTGGGAAGACCAACAAGTACATAATGACTCAGAAGAAAAAAGATTAGAATCTTTAAAAATGGGTGCTAATATAATTCAATATGCTTTCAGTGTTTCACATTAAATTTAGTTTACTCTTTTGGTTTAGTATGAGTTTGACGACTTATGCCCAAACTGACTCGTCTGCTTACAAGATAAAACACTCGATTAGAAAGGAATACTCAAAGTACTTTAAATTTGAGGTCTTCAAAAGGGGCTTAGACAATAAACTAATTACAGATAGATTAGATTCTTTAAGTAACAAATCAAAAGAAAGCTGGACTAAATCTGATAGTTTAAGTTTTGCACAAACTAATATTTTAGCGAAAAATTTTGAATTAGCAAACCATTATTATTCTAACTTATCAATAAATCCAATATTAGAATATAATCAAAACATTGATTTACTCTGCTTAGGTTACCTTTCAAATAATTATAAGGAGAGTATCGCAAAAATAGAAACTGATTATCCTGATATTAAACCATATTCAGAGTTATATTATTTCAAAAATATTTTTGCGTTTCAAGATTCGACTGAAGGCAAATCAAATTGGTATAAGTCAAATCAATCTGTTTTCATATTCAATATTGACTCAAATGTTAGGGTAAACAGAAAGAACAGTACCGAAATTATTACACCTATTGTAAATGCTAGTACGGCTTTAAAAAATTTAGTTTTCTACATTAACAGTGATGATCAAATAATTTCAAGAGCATTTAGGGATATTGGTAACACTTTAGAAAATCACGTTTCTTTAACACAAGCCTATATTGCCTATAGTATAGGAAGAAACTATAACAAAAGTGATGATCAATTAATTGAAGATTTAAAACGAATTAAATCAAAATTGATTAAAAAAAACTATTCTATTCCGATCTTCAGAAGGTATTTTCCTAAAACAAAAAAAGGGAGATTCAATTATGAGATACTAAAAGAAAAGATTATTAAAGAACAAAATGATACCATCCCAAAGTATATTCCTAATTTTAAATCAGAAAACAAAGGAATACAGATACCATTTTCTATCGATTTCATTATGCCAATAGGCTTTCTTGTTATTTTTATTCTTTTGCTACTTTTCCTGAAAACTAAAAAGTAATTAGTGCCTTTCATTAAAATAATAGTCACAAAAAAAACCATTTATATATAAATGGTTTTTCTTTTATTCTATGTTATTTTACGCTTCAATTTTCACTAATTTTTCAGCTTTATAATCGAATAATTCAAAAAACTTAATCGCTTTCATAACTTCATGAGGCACATCATTTTCCCAACTTGAATTAGACGCTTTAATCTTAGCTAAAACATCATCTGATATAATATGTAAAAGTGATTCATCAAAATCTATAATTGGTTCAATCTTACCTGATTTTTTCATATAATCCAATAACCCTTCTAAATATTCAGGTAATTCAAAATTATCAAGTGTATACAACTCTTTACCATTAGCTTTAAATGCAGGGTAAACATACATTTTAACATTACGTCCAAACCCTCTACCAAACGCTTCAAGAAGTCCTCCTTTTAACGTATCATAATACTTTTCATTAAAGATTGTTTGAAGATTATAAATACCTAAAATTACACCGACTTTATATCCTCTTGTTAAGTCTGATAAATACTCTATCATCTTATAATGCTTCAAATAATTTGAAATCATTACTGTATACCCCATTGAACATAAAAGTTCAGCTCTATGAATAAAATCAGTAACTGAAATTTCACCATCAGCTGTCAAGTCTTTTAAGGTTAATTCAAAAAGTACTTGTATTTTTTCTTTATCTACACCTTCTTCATTTTCGTATAACTTTAGCCCCTTAGTTAACATATCAATATTAACTTTAGTTGCAGGTCTAAAACGTCCTCTCATCAATAATACGTTCTTTTTATAAAGCGCAGTTGACGGCTGTAAAACTTGTCCAGCTTGATTAAACATGGTTGCATCAGTTAAACCATTTTTCACCAAATTTAAAGCGATAACTCTATTATCTACGTCATCAAAATCTGGCCCTGAAACGTTCAACATATCAATCTCCATTCTATCTCTCGGCAAACGGTAAGCTAGCGCTTCTAAAAAATCATTAATATCATCATTATGATTATAGCAGGCATGAATTAAATTCACACCTAAGATACCTAAAGCTTCTCTTTGACCGTGATGACTATTATCATGCATTTTAACATGTAAAATAACTTCATTTGCTTCTTTTTCAAGGTTTAATTGAAATTTAATTCCAACCCAACCTTGGCCTTGATTAGTTTTATGATAATTTAATGACTCAACGGTATCTGCGAACGCAAAAAAACGAGCTTCCTTGTTTTTATTAGGTAAAGTCGTTTGCATTTTTGAATATTCAATATTCAACATTTGCTTCAACCTATCTTCACAAACGTAACGACCACATTCGCCATACATAGAGTCACTTACTTTCATGTCGTAAGCTGAATGTGTAAAAGCAATGGTTCCTGAAGACCCCCCTGCTTTGAAAAAATTAGCTGCCACCTCTTGTCCTGCTCCAATTTCAGCAAATGAGCCATATATGTCTGGCGTCAAATTTATTGCTAAAGCTTTATCCTCTGTAGTTAATCTAGTCTTAATCATTTATTTATTTTTCTGACTAACAAATTTAAGTTTAAATATTGTAAATAAAGAAACATCTCTGTTAATTTTAATATAAAACTAACAAAGGTCACAATACACCTTGATTTTACTCGGTTTTAATTATCACTTTTAAAAATTTCAATCAAATTTTTAAAAGGTAACAAACCAATAATAAACGCTAATAGGGTAGAAATAATTAAAACTAAAAACAATTCAACTGTACCACCGAACACTAAAGTATTCTCTTTAAAACCATATTGTAGTACTACGATTCCTACAATTAGAATTATAAATTTTAAAATCAGTTTATAGTTTACCTTTAGTTTAAATATTACAAGGACTAGTAAAACTTGAATAAGAGCTGTACTTACCTGAGTTATTAATGTTGCAATTGCCGCTCCTTCTGATTTAAATTCTGGAATTAGCATATAGTTCAACAATATATTCAATACAACGCCTCCAATAGCCATTACATTCAATTGTTTTAAACTACCATTTGCAGTTAATAAAGTACCAAAAATATAAGTAATTGAAACTGGAATAAACGATAAAATCAAATATCCAAAACTGTTTGATGCTTCTACCAAATTATCCGTATACCTCAGCGCCATTAAATCATATTTATAAAAATATGCGGTAACACCAATAATAATACTTATTGGTAATAACGTTTTAACACCTAATTCTAAAATTGGCTTAATTGACTCTCTACTTTTAATTAATCTAGCAAATATAGGTAGCAACAACCCTGCAAATAACAATGCAAACATATTTACTGCATCTAAATACCTAAATCCTTGCGCATATACTCCAGCTTGTTTATTTCCGTCATACAACATACGCTCTATCATAACAGAATCTATTCTATTATAAAATGTCATCAACAGAATTAACACTGCGTAAGGAAAACTTTCTTTAAGTAAGGCAATGGAAAATACTTTTTTAAACTTTAGTTTAATTCCTCCTATCTTAATTTTCAATAAAACAATAGAAACTACTGCTGTAAATAGGTAGGAGAACGTTTGAGCATATATAAACCACTCAATTTTAAAATCAGTTGTCACAAAAGGCGACCACAATAAATAGCCACATAAAACAATCATCATTACACGGTCTAACACAGAGATTATAGAATCTATTTTAAATAAATGCAGGCCACCAAAGTTTGAACGTGAAAATTGAATAGTTGCTACAAAAAACTGATTTAATACGAGCAGTGATAAAAAATAAATCTCACTTGACGAATACCCAATAGAAAACCCTGCTACTATTGTAAAAGTAAAATACAAAACAAATAGCAGAAAACGGATGGACAACAATTTTCCAAAATAAGAATTTACAAGTTGAGGGTGCTGTGCTATATTTCGGTTATTGTAATTATTAATACCAAAATCTAATAATATATTTAGTAAAAAGGAAAAATTTAATAACGCAAAATAATTCCCGTAAATTTCTGCGCCCACTCTATTCTGAACTTCTGCATCTATACCCAATATGTAAAACGGCTTAATCAATAAGTTTAAAACCACTATTAATACTAAATTGGATAAGAATGTTTTTTGCATGAAATTAATTCAATTTTCTTTCGTCAAAAATAGATATAAAAATCTATTTTAATGAAAAAAGCCGTTAATCTTAAAATTAACGGCTTTTTGTTCTAAATATTTTTAGTTACTTTTTTTCTGCTGAAACTTTTTCAGTTTCCTTTTTTTCAGATATTTCAGGCTTAGTAATTATTGCTTTATCAACTAACAAATTGTACCATTGATATAGTTTTTTTAAATCGCCATCAAATACTCTATCCTCATCAAATTCAGGTAAAAACTCTTCAGTTTTAGCTCTCAATTCTGCTCCAGGTGCTTTATGATTGATTGACTTTTTATAATCTTCTAATTCTGCCAATTTATCATACACCTTTGTTAAAGGAACATCTTCTTCATATGTATAAATACTAATATCTTCTAATGCTGAAATTTTATCTGTTGCGAAAACTGGAAACTTTTTATCATTATCCAAAGATTGAACAATAATATTGTTACGTCCATTAGCAGCAACTTTATATAAACCTGCTTTACCTGCTATTGAAATTATTCCTTTTAAATCCATTAATTTGTTTTTTTATTGACTGCTAATTTAATTATTTTTTAGCTTATCTAAAGTTATTTTTCAATTAAAATTTAGTTTTATTCTTATTAAATAAGAATCTTAAACTCTTTTATATTATTGCTTCATTAACTTAAAAGTTTTATAGCTTTCATCATAAGATAAAGTTACAAAATACATACCTGAAGGAAATTCATCCATAGAAATTGAAATGAATAAATCTGCTGAATCAATCTCTACAAACTCATATACTAATTTCCCTGCTATGTCATTAATCATAATCCTTACATCATAGTAATCATTTTTAATGATTTGGAAATGATCTACAAATGGGTTTGGAAAAACTACAAATTCATTTTTTTTCAATTCATCTAATGTTGATAAGTCTATTGATGATAAATTAGATATATAAGAACATCCTTCTGGACTAAACACTTCTACTGAGTAACTACCTGAAACTGTTGGATTATAAAATTGCTCGTTAGCATCTGTAATCGCTACATCATCTAAATACCACTGATAAGAATCTGCTGGTGTACTTACCAAACCTCCACCTAAAATATTAATTACGGGACTAATTGGTAACGTACCTTTGATTACAACAATCGAATCAGAATATGACTTACACCCTCTTTCATTCGCTACTACTACAGAAACAGTATCAGTTTCATTAACACTAATAGACGCAGTTGATTCAGAATTAAACCAATTATACGTATCAAAATTATTTTCAGCAGTTTCAAAAATTTCTGGATCGTCACAAATTAATGTATCACCAATAATAGTTACCTCAAAATTTGATTCATTCAACAATTTAAAGGCATCAATCTTTCCGTAACCATATCCAAAATTTGGTGTAACTCCAGTAAAATTATCCTCTCTCGCGTTAAAAATTAAATCATTCTTATAGTCTTCAAAAGTTGAATTTGGACATTTTTCAAGATACAATGCTGCTATACCTGAAATTACAGGACAAGCAATTGAAGTCCCCCCATTTCTAATATGCATTCCTCCTTGAGCTAAAGATCCAGAACCATTATTTGCATACGCTCCAATAACAGCGCTCAAATTACCATCTCCAGTTGCTGAGACATCAGGTTTAATATACCCTCTTCTATTTGGCCCCTTAGAAGAACTAACCGATAATTTCCCCGGCGTATGATTAAACGAATACAAATTACCATTAACATCTATATAATCTAACTGTCCAGCAAAGTTCCCAACAGATGTCACACTTTCTAAACAATTCCAAGAACTGACAATAGTTGACAAAGTATCTGGTAAATTATAATGAATAATATTAGGGTAATCAACAACGTCAGGTAGCCCAATCGATTTTATATTAGATAATCCTAATGCCGTTCCAGACCATAAATCATAAACACCAGCACCTGTTGTCATAAAACTATACAAATAATTTGATGAATCTGGATTTTCTAAATAAACTTCTAAGTGATATACTCCGTTAATTTCTTCCGCAAAGAACTGAACAGGACTCAACTTATTCCCACTATTCATAACAGAATCAATGGTTGATCCTCCTAACATAGCCTCAATAGAATAAAACTGAGTATTCCCTCTAAAATCAAAATTAGGAGATTGTACATTTGCCCCCACTGCAAATTCAACATTTTTAAAATCTAAGGTGTCAGCCCATAAATCAAAATAAACAGCTGAAGTACCTAAAGCTGAACTAGGATTTACTTCAAACCAAGCAAAGGATGTGTCAGTATCCACAGTAGCTTTCAAATGATACTTCCCCCAAGCTCCAGAATTACCAGTAGCAGCAACTACAATTCTACCTGGTTTATCTTTCAATAAACTATCGACAATTTGACCCGCTGGATCCGTACCATCATGACTCCCCATATAATCACCAACGCTAGTATTCACAATGGCAGGTTTCCCTAGAGAGTCTGCAACTTCAAATACGTAATCAATAGCGTCAGCTACCGTTAACGTCCAGTTCGCTAAATTAAAATTTGTCTCTACTATAATAATATCAGATTCAGGAGCTGCACCTTTATAACGCCCATTTTCATTTGCATTACCTGAACCAGTACCACTTACGGTTGTCCCATGTGCATGCCAATCAGTAGACGTACAAATCCCATTATCAATATCTTCATTCGTCCAAGCTTGGCCATAACCATATTTAGGAGGAGTTCTTTGAGCATCAAATGCCATACTATGATCCCAGTATCTTAGTACTCTTGTCGAACCATCATCATTTTTAAAATCCCCATGATTATAATCAATACCTGTGTCAACATAACCAATTATTATATCTTTCCCTGTAAATGACCTTGGCAAAGGCGCATAGCCTGCGTGTACAGAATCAACATTTTGCACTAAACGCATTGTGTCATTCAACATAGCTGGAAATGATGGTGCAAAATATATTTGAGAAACCGCTTTAGTTTGACATAAGTCACCAAGTAATTCAGACGTACATCTGATAAAATGCCAATCAGCACTTGAGTACTTATAGTAAACTTCTTTGTTTGATCTAATCACTTCCAAATTACCCTTCACGGCAAAGTCAGTAACCACATTAGGTGATTTAGCTTTGTAATTATTATAAAATATCCCTCCTTCTTTATCTTTATTTTGCCCAAACGTTAAAGCAAATGATAATAGTGTAAAAATTAGTAAAATATGTTTCATAGACATTCTTTTATATATTGACGTATAAAATAGCACTTTGGTTGAACAAACTTACACTTATTATTTCACGATTCACATCATTTTAACACCTTTTAACCCAAAGCACACTGATTTGTTAAAAGATATCACTAATTTTATGACTTGAAAATTATAAAAACATTAAAATGAAAATACAAAATTTACTTGTAGCATCAGCATTATTACTTTCATATTCTGGAAGTGCACAGGATGTGGATCCAGACATTATCAATTGGTATAATGGTAAGAAGTACGGAATGTCTACTGATAAAGCCTATAAAAAATTGTTAAAAGGAAAAAAAGCTGAGACAGTAATTGTTGCTGTTCTTGATTCTGGAACAGATTTAGAACATGAAGATTTACAAGCTATTATCTGGACAAACAAAGGAGAAATTGCTGGTAACGGAATTGATGATGACAAGAATGGTTACATTGATGATGTTCATGGTTGGAACTTTTTAGGAAATGCTAAAGGTGAAAACATTAATGATGTTCAATTAGAAAAAACTAGACTTTATGTAAAGTTAGGTGAAGAATTTGAAGGAAAATCGGAAAGCGACATAAGTGCTGACAGAAAAGACGATTTTAAATTATACCAAGCTGTAAAAACGGAAGTTGAAGCTGAAATTAAGCAAGCTCAAACCACGCTGACTCAATACAAATCAATGCATGAAATGTTCAAAGCACCTCATGATAGATTAGTAAAACATTTTGGAAGAGAATTCACTGCAGATGATTTAGATTCGTTAACAGGTACTGACTTAGAGAAAGACGGTAAAATGTTTGAACAATTATTTTCTCAAGGGGCATCTTTCAGTGCTCTAGAAGGTGCTGTAAACCATATTGAATCTTCATTAAGTTGTCATTTAAATACTGATTTAGATGCTAGAAAAATCGTAGGTGATAACCCAGAAGATTTTAATGACAAGTTTTATGGTAATAATGATTCAGAAGGACCAGATGCATTGCATGGATCTCATTGTTCAGGAATTATTGCTGCAATTAGAGGTAACGGATTAGGTGGAGACGGTGTTGCTGACAACGTTCTTATTATGCCAATTAGAGCAGTACCTAATGGAGATGAAAGAGATAAAGATATCGCTTTAGGAATAAGATACGCTGTAGATAACGGAGCACAAGTTATTAATATGAGTTTTGGAAAAAAATATTCTCCGCAAGCTGAAGAAGTAATTAAAGCTATTAGATATGCAGAAGCAAAAGGTGTTTTATGTGTACACGCTGCTGGTAATTCAGGATTATTAACTGATGATCAAGAGAACAATGGTAATTATCCTTCCCCTCAATATAAATCAATGAGTTCAAGGTTTACAAACTGGATTGAAGTTGGTGCTTCTACTAGATATGGAAAAGCGAAAGAAAAAGAAGTAACTAAAAAAGGTAAAGTTAAACATGCAGGAAATGGTGGTTTAGCTGCTTCATTTTCTAATTATGGAGTAAAGACTGTTGATGTATTTGCACCAGGATTAGAAATTTACAATACTGGACCTCAAGGTTCATACATTACAATTCAAGGAACTTCAATGGCTGCACCAATGGTTGCTGGATTAGCAGCCTTACTTAAGGGGTACTTTCCTGAATTAACTATGGTTCAAATTAAAGAAATAATCTTTGAATCAGTAAAAGATGTAAGTAAAAAAACAACACCAATTCCAGGTGGAAATAAAGAAGTGACATTTGCTGAATTATGTTCTACAGGTGGTATTGTTAACACGTACAATGCTGTTAAATTAGCAAAAAAGAAAACTAAAAAATAAGCTATTTGATAGTTAAACTAATTGCCGAGCTCAAAAAAATTGAGTTCGGCATTTTTTTTGCAATATATTTTTAAAAAATTAGTTTTGTATCTATGAAGAAAATTATTTCAAGTCTTTTACTACTGATAAGTCCAATTTTAGTAGGAGCCCAAAATATTACTGCATTCTCTGATGTTAACGGAAAATTATATCAATTTGATTCTGGTATTATAAAAATGGTAGAATACCAAGCTGTAAGTAATTTACAAATTGCCAACAACTATATTGCTTATAAGGATTCTCAGGGCAACTATTGGGCTATTTGGAAAGGTAAAAAAATAAGAATAGCTCAAGGGCCTACTGAAATTTTCGAAAGTAACAACCTACTTGCCGCAAAATTCACAAGTATTCTAAAGATTATTGATAATGGGAAACTAAAAAACTTAACTTCATTTGTTAATTCATTTTCAAGTGGAGATAGTTTAATTGTTTTTCAGGATAGAATTGGTGGTAATTTAAAATACTACTATGAAGGTGAAACTATAGAATTTGCACAAGTCATTGGAGATATAGAATTCTCACCAGAACAAGTAGGAAGTAATGTATTTGCTTATGATGATGGTGCTGGGAATTATTATGCATTCTCAAACCATGAATTTTATTTACTATTTAGCTCAAATCAATACCCTACGTTCTCATCTGGTTTAAACGTCATAGCTTATAATGATTTTGAAAATAACACATTCTCAATGTTTAAAAAAGGTAAAATCGTAGATATAGAATCTGAATATGCCCTGAAATATAAAGCAGGACATGATTTTGTATATTACCAAGATCAATCTGAGACAGAAAAAGTTTACTATAATGGAGAAGCAAGCGAACTAGGTTATGATTTACAAGAGTTAGCGGTATATGACAGTATAATAACATTTAAGGAAGCAGACTACTTTAAGATTTGGTATAAAAATGAACTACATACCATTTACAATACTGTTGTTACTAAACCACAAATAGATGGTGGAATTGTAGCCTTTAGAAATAATAACAATGGCGTCAGTGCATTTATTAGAGGTGAAGAAATTGAAATATCTAAACAACGTGTTTCTGATTTTTGGTTAAACGGTAACACAATCGTATTACAATTTAGCCCATCTTCATATGCTATATGGTGGAATGGAAAACTGTATCGCTTTTAAAATATTAATAAAAGAAGTTTCTTCAATATCTATTTGACTTAATAGTATTATCTTTATTCGATAATTAAAATTATGGTTAGGATTATATTTATTACACTGTCTATTATCGTTATAGCAGTTTTTGGTAGCTTCGGGTATTTTGTAAGTCCGAATTACTATTTTTGGTTTATTTTATTTGGACCACTCATACTCATTGGAATCAGAGATATTACACAAACTAAACATACCATAAAAAAGAACTTTCCGGTTATTGGAAATTTAAGATACCTTTTAGAAGCTATTTCCCCAGAAATTCAACAGTATTTTGTAGAAAGAAGAACAGAAGGAGCTCCAATTGATAAAAATAAAAGAGCAATTATTTACCAACGTGCAAAAAACATAGGTGCGTCTCACCCATTTGGAACTGAACGAGACATTTATAAAGAAGGCTATGAATTTATTGTTCAATCTTTGTATCCAGCAAAAATCCCTCATGAAGCACCAAGAGTAAAGATAGGTGGTGATGAATGCACACAGCCTTATTCGGCATCACTATACAATATTTCTGCAATGAGTTTTGGCTCCCTGAGTAAAAACGCAGTTATGGCTTTAAATAAAGGTGCTCTAAAAGGTAATTTTTATCATAACACAGGTGAAGGCGGTATTTCTCCATATCATTTAATGGGTGGTGATTTATGCTGGCAAATCGGAACGGGTTACTTTGGTTGTCGACAAGAAGATGGTACTTTTTCGGATGAAAAATTTATAGAAAATGCAACCAAACCTGAGGTAAAGCTAATTGAAGTGAAATTATCCCAAGGTGCTAAACCAGGACATGGTGGTGTATTACCTGGTAAAAAAGTAACAGAAGAGATTGCAAAAATAAGAGGCGTAAAACCTGGTATCACCGTATTTTCACCTCCGTCTCACACTGCGTTTAATTCGCCGCAAGGCTTATTAAAATTCGTACAAAAACTACGTAAAATTTCAGGAGGTAAACCTACAGGTTTTAAATTATGCCTTGGTAACCCTGAAGAGTTTGAAGATATTTGTAAAGCTATGGTGGAAACAAAAATTTATCCAGACTTTATTAGCATTGACGGTTCTGAAGGTGGTACTGGTGCTGCCCCATTAGAATTTGCAAATCACGTTGGATTACCATTATATGTTGGCTTAACGTTAGCCACCGAATATTTAACCAAATACAACATTAGAGATAAAATAAAAATCAATGCTACAGGTAAAACGTTTACAGGTTTTGGTATGATTAAGTCTATTGCTTTAGGTGCAGATTATTGTAGTACGGCAAGAGGTATGATGCTGTCAATTGGTTGTATTCATGCCCAACTATGTAACACTAACACCTGTCCAGTAGGAGTTGCAACCCAAGACGAACGATTAATTAAAGGACTAAATGTTCCTAATAAATCAGAAAGAGCTTATTATTTTCATAAAAACACGGTTGAAGCTTTTTTAGAATTAATGGCAGCCACCGGTGCTGATCACCCAACCAAAATAAAACGTGCAAGTGTTATGCGTATGGCTGAAGACGGAGATGTACACACTCTGGATGAAATTATCAATGCTTGGAATTGTAAACTAAAGTTTATTGATGGAAAATCAATAGGAATTGATCTAAAAAACGGAGGGAAATTTTAACAATTATATTTATCAAACATCATTTTTACAACTCACTTAAAAGGACATCATGAAATTAATATTTGCTACACAAAATCAAAATAAAGTTAACGAATTAAAGTTATTGATACCTGATTCTATTGAATTATTATCTTTAAAAGAAATCAATTGTAGTGATGACATTCCTGAAACTGCAGATAATTTAGAGGGAAACGCTTCACAAAAATCGGCCTATGTAGTTAGTAAATTTAATGTGAATTGCTTTGCTGACGATACCGGCTTAGAAATAGAGGCATTAAATAATGAGCCTGGTGTATTATCTGCTAGATATGCTGGAGAACAAAAAAACTCTAACGACAATATGAATTTGGTATTAGCTAATTTAAAAAACAAAGCTAATCGAAAAGCACGCTTTAGAACTGTTATCAGCTTAGTAATTAATGGAAAAGAACATATTTTTGAAGGTGAAGCTAAAGGTGAAATTATTACAGAAAAATGTGGTGTAGATGGTTTTGGTTATGATCCTATTTTTAAACCCGAAGGCTATGATATTACATTTGCAGAAATGAGCATGGCTGAGAAAAATGAAATTTCACATAGAGGAAAAGCTGTTCGAAAATTAGTAGATTATTTAAACACATTATAATGTAAATTATAGATTATGAAAATTACATTTTTAGGCACAGGAACATCACAAGGCGTACCGGTTATCGCTTGTAAATGCAACGTTTGTCAATCTACCAATTCAAAAGATAAAAGGTTACGCACCTCAATTTTAATTAATTACAATGACAAGAATATTGTTATTGATACAGGTCCAGATTTTAGACAGCAAATGCTATTGAATAATGTTCAAAAATTGGATGCCGTTTTATTTACACATGAGCACAAAGATCATATTGCAGGGTTAGATGATATCAGAGCATTTAATTATCAATCTAAACAAGACATGCCTATTTATGCGACTAATCAAGTTCAAATTGGATTGAAAAAAGAGTTTCACTACATTTTTGCAGATTTTAAATACCCTGGTATTCCAAAAGTAGAATTGAATACCATTCATAATTTTAAAACGTTTGAATTGTTTAACAAAACAATTACTCCAATTGAAGTCATGCATTATAAACTACCTGTCACGGCCTATAGAATTGATAACTTTAGCTATGTGACAGATGCTAATTTTATTTCGGATAGCGAAAAAGAAAAACTTAAAGGTACCGAAATACTAGTAATAAACGCCTTAAGAAAGGAAGACCATATATCACATTTCACATTACAACAAGCTTTAGATTTAATTGCAGAAATAAAGCCTAAACAAGCCTATTTAACACACATTAGTCACTTATTAGGATTGCATGATGAAGTTAGCTTAGAATTACCTAAAAATGTAAGTATAGCTTATGATGGATTAGTGATCTAAATTAAGTTTACATTTAACTAGAGTCACCAGTATTAATTGAGGAAAATTGCCAACCTGTATTAGTAATACCTCTATTCTTTAATTAATTTAATAACACCTAGTATTATATTATTTGATTTAACCTCTATTAAATACACACCAGAGGACTCCTTTGATAGATCAATCATAACTTTTTTAGCTGAACTAATATTTTTAGTTAATACAATTTGACCACTTAGAGACAATACATTTATTTCAATATTTGAAACTATTCTGCCTAAAATAAGATTTACAATTCCGTCAGAAGGATTAGAGTAAATGAATACGTCTCCTTCCGTCCAGTGTATACTGTCCGATTCTTCCCCCAAGTTTTCATTAAGTCCAATAACTATTGAAATATCATTATCAAAATCAATAAAATTTCCAACCGCGTCAAGTTGTGATGTCGCATTATTAGAACTATTAGGATGTTGAATAGACATAAATAGAAACCTATAATCTGGAGAAAATGTTATTCCAGTTGGCTCTGAACCTTTAGGAGTACTCCCGAAAATTTTAACCTTAGGGTTAACTTGCGTGTGATTTTTTTCTATTACCCAAATAAAATTGTCTCCTCCATCTTGTAAAACCCATAAATTTCCTTCCCCGTCAAAAGCTAAGTTATCATTTCCGTACCCCCAATCTACAGGAGTTACCCCATATTCATGTTGAATTTCATAAGAAGCATTACCAACAAAAGTTTCCATTCCAATTACGTTCATCCCCGTTAAGGGATCAGAGTCTTGAAATCTATAAACTCTACCTTCTCCCTTAACGGCAAAATAGATTAATCCTTCTGGACCTATTTCTACATCCTCTATTCCATTAAACACAGTAGCGCCAACATTAACACTTTGTTCCAGCGTTGTATGCTGATCATCTGGCGTGGAATTGTTTATTTGAATCCAATTGCCAGAGCCATTTTTTGAACCACTAAATACATAAAGAGCTCCTGTACTCAAATCTTCTGCATTAGTTGCTACAAATTTATATAAATACCCGGGATTTGAATCGGCTCCTAAATAAACCGTTCTATTATTGTTATGGATTGCAATGTTTTCATGTTTAAAATTACCTAAGGCCCATCTTTTGTCAATAACCGTTTTTGTTATTGGATCTACCTCTACACACCACCCCAAATCATTATGCCCATCATTATTTAAATCCGAATACGATAAGGTTTCTTCACATGAGATTATAGTATTCCAAGCTGTAACTGTTCCAGAACAGTTCTTTGCTGTACCACCAACACTACTAAAATCAACAGATTGAGATAGTGTTGTCTCCCAAAGTTTAGTTACCTGATTGAAATTAATATCTAATATACTTAAACCTCCTGGTTCTAATTCAGAATTGATGCTTAAATACCCATTTTCACTACTTCCGTTTATTGGTACATATCCAGTAAAATCACTATTTCCTGCTAACACTCCCCCTTGTGTTAAAACATCACCTTCTTCAATAATTTTTTGAAAAGTATGTGTTGATGGGATAATAAAATTATGACTTTGCAATTGAGGTTCAATTGATATAAATCCACCAATATTCTGAGCATTAGAAGTAAACAGGTACAAAGAAAAAAATAAAATCAGATTTTTCATTAATAAATTATTTATATATAACCTTTTACTGGTTAATATCTATTACCAACATAAGTACATGAACAGTAATATGTTAAAGTTACACAATTTTAAACATAACACAAACAAAATTTATCATTTCGCTTTTAAGCAATAAATTAATTATAATTTCTTCTTACTATCTATAAATCATCTGTAAAATGCGCCTTCCTTTTGGGTTTAGAGAACTTGTCTTCATTATACACTTTTGACTTTCCTTTTGGAATAGAAAGTGAATTCCAGTTTTCATTTTGAATTATTTTTCCAATAAAAACAATTTGACCAATATGATACGGATAATGAGCCAACTGCCTGTTTATAGCTTCTGCTACAGAATGTCCCATATTGCGAATGTAAATTTCTTTTTCAAGATCTTCATCTCTTAGCAGATTAATAGCGGTGAATAAACATTCCCATCCTTCATTCCAATTAGACAATAATTCGGCTTTAGTTTTTATATCGTTATCAAACTCTTCATCTCGTTTTCGCCATTCTTTTTCGCCATCCGTGGTCAAAAAATCAGTCCAACGCGACATCATATTACCATGTAGATGTTTAACAATCATAGCTATACTATTACTTTCATCATTAAATTGCCAAAATAATTTATCTTCTGGCAATTGCACAAAAGTTTTCTCCCCTAGCATTTTATAATACTCAAATTGTTTTTTAACACTTTCTAAATAACTACCCATTATATTCTTTTTATTTAAAACACTAGCGTATTGACTACTTCAGTTACCATTCCAACACTATAAACTACTTTAATTTATTCATGCATGAAACTGATGTGTAATGTTGTACATTTATCTTTTTTACTCTTTTTGTTAACTCATCACTCGCATTACCAAATATTTCCATACTTACAAAAGTTCTCGATTCACTAAGTTGAGAAGCAAATCGTTTGTAATTATCAAAATGAAACAATACAGCTTCAGAATTAGCATAGGTTTCAAACACTTTAATAGTATCATCATTTTCTGAAAGATACCAATCATACTGAAGCATCCCCTTTTCTGTTTTTGCGCAATACGTCTGCAATTCTCGAACAGCTTCTTGTAACTCGGACAATTTATTGTCAAGCAATTTTGAAGTTGCTATAATTAGTATTCTATCTTCCATATATTAAATAACTAAGACACATTGCTCTTAGTTTTATTATTCACCAATACAACTCTAAGTTAGTTTTCCCACCCTATTTATTTAGCCAATTTTCTAATTTCAATCGCTCTATTTACATTTCTTTTAACTGGATTCCTAAGTGCATGTCTAATTACCCATTTAAGTTCGACAGAAGCATTATCAAGCCACTTTTCACATAAGTCTAATGCTAAATCAAGATTATCTTTTGCAATATCACCAACATGATTTGCTACACTTCTCCTTACATATAGATCGTCATCATTTTTTAACTGCTCTAAAATAGGGATACAAGGTGCTGTGTCTAAAATGAATGAATCAATTTTTTTTGACCATGGTAGTCTAGGCCTTGTACCTTCAGAACAGAGTCTACGTAAATGGGGATTAGGATCTTTCATCCAAATGTATAATTGATTCATGGTTCTTTCTTGTTCACTGACTAAGAAGGGTCGTATGGAATATTCACACGTGAACCTTTTTGTTAATTCAGACTGTGCATACATTGATATTTCAAAAGGATCCACATTATTATTGTAGGTAAAGTCAAGACCAAACTGTTCAATAAAACTGCAATGTGGCATATAAAAAAGTCCTGACAAACCATTTCCTTCAGTCTTTTCTAGAGGAGAAGTAAGAGATTCTAAAAGAATTTCGATTGCCTGAGAATATACATTTGGAAGATATTTTTTTAATAATTTCGCAATATACAAACTTCTTTCTTTTAGACTTAAATCTTCAATATTATGACAGGTTTCAGTACTAAAATCTAATTCATTAAAAGGAGGATAAACAAAACTAATATTTTTTGCTAATTGAATTATTGCTTCTTTATCCAAAATCAACTTTAAAGGGATTCCCTTTTGAATTGACATGGGTGCATCAGGAATTTTAAGCATATTTTTTATAGTCTAGATAGTTCTTTCTTTTTAGTTTCAGAAACATCATTTGTCTCTGCATATATTTTCCAATCTTTCACAAATCCTTTCAACAGCGTGTTCATACTTTTTTTAATAATACTCCCCATAAAAAGGCCTCCCAACCCTGATAAGTCAGCAGTAATATTAGTTGAAACCCTACAGGTATCCTCAGTAATCCTCTCTACCTTTAATTCATTTTGTAAGTTTTTCACAAAGCTAGGCATCTTGCTAATACTAGCTGACCATGAAATTTCTTTATTTTGGTCATTGTAATGAATTATTCTTTCATCAGCCACACCAAACTTTCCTACATCACAAAAACGTCCTCCTATAGGCGCGCCATTTATTGAATTCTTAACACTCTCATTTTCCCAAGATTTGTTCACCCCTCTCCCCCATACGCTAATATTCACAAAATTAGGGCCTATTATCTCCCATGCTCTTAATGAGGGAGTTTTGACTTCTACTGATTCTTTAATATTTAATTTACCCATTATTTGTTCTTTAATTAAGCTTAACGACCTACAGATGAATCCGTAGCATGTTAAAGTTACTAAAATTTAAGTATACTACAAAACCGAAATTTATATTATGTTTTAGTCTTTTTGAATTAAAACACCAGATTAATTATAGCCTATGTTAACCATTACCTTTTTTAATTTCAAAAATAACATTTGAAAGATTGTCAGTATCTTTCCTGCCCTTTACAAAGTTAAATCCATTTTTTTCTAAGAGTTTTTTTGAATTTTCATTCT
>Ga0209396_1002007_pt1 | contig 21854 bp, 18 predicted proteins | sample GOMGulsemesocosm_6_FD_184638 | JGI IMG/M metagenome (GOLD analysis project Ga0209396, IMG submission 184638) | Methane-oxidizing microbial communities from mesocosms in the Gulf of Mexico - GOM8C Gulf of Mexico (SPAdes) (version 2) | ecosystem: Environmental > Aquatic > Marine > Cold seeps...
ATAAACGTCAACTATGGGTGCCTGAAGGTTTCGCACATGGCTTTTATGTAATGAGTGAGTCAGCAGAATTTGTTTATAAATGTACCGATTATTACGCCCCCGAATATGAAATATCATTGAAATGGAATGACCCTAAGTTGGCAATAGATTGGCCACTTGTTAGCAATGAAACACCGTCGCTGTCTGAAAAAGATAAAGCAGGGTTAACATTTGATCATGCACCAAAGTTCAAGTGAGCATAAAGAGTTGATAAATGAAGATATTAGTCATAGGAAAAAACGGACAACTGGCACAAGCATTAGCCACCCTTTCAACGGTTAATGTTGAAATTATTTGCTTGGGTAGAGAGAAAATCGATATTTTAGATAAAAACTCTCTTTTGAATACCGTTAAAAAAATAAATGTAGACACGGTCATTAATGCTTGCGCTTATACCGCTGTTGATCTCGCAGAAAAAGAACCTGAACAGGCATATAAAATAAACACACTAGCGGTCAAAAATTTGGCTGAAGTTTGTAAAGAACTATTGTTACATTTCGTACATATTTCAACAGACTTTGTTTTTAATGGCCTAAAAAGCTCACCATATTTACCCAATGATGATATTAACCCTTTAAGCGTATACGGTAAAACAAAGGCAAAGGGTGAACAGCTATTAACTGAAATCATCCCGAACTCTAGTTGTATCATTCGAACATCATGGGTCTATTCTTGTTATGGTAATAATTTTGTAAAATCTATGATACGTTTAATGGCAGAAAAGGCTGAATTAGGCATTATTTGCGATCAAATTGGCACGCCTACTTATGTAAAAGGTTTAGCGCAAGTAGCGCTAACCGCTGCAGTAGAAAAAGTAAATGGCCTACATCATTGGACCGATGCAGGTGTTTCTAGTTGGTACGATTTTTCTATAGCTATTCAAGAGCTAGCTATTGAAAAAGGCTTATTGGTGGCAGCGATTCCTATAGAGCCAATTAATACAGAAAACTACCCTACACCAGCGACAAGACCTAGTTATAGTGTGTTAGACAAGTCTAGCAGTATACATGCTTTCCCTAATTTACCTATTATCCACTGGCGTAAACAGCTCAGCTCTATGCTGGATGAATTACAAAACGAAAAAGAAGAAACACAATCATGAAAAAATTATTAGTAACTGGCGGCGCAGGATTTATTGGCGCCAATTTTGTACATTATTGGATGAACAAATACCCAAACGATAAAGTTGTTGTTATTGATGCTCTAACCTATGCTGGGAATTTCTCAAATTTAGTAGCTGTGCAAAATAACGAGAATTTCAACTTTATTCATGGTGATATTTGTGACCAACCATTAATTGAATCATTGCTCACAGAGCATGATATCGATACTTTGGTACATTTTGCCGCAGAATCACATGTAGATCGTTCAATTACTGGTCCTGATGCTTTTATAGAAACGAATATAATAGGCACTTACTCATTACTAAAAGCGGCAAAAATAGTGTGGTTAGACTCAGCACTAGCGAATAATGAACAACCTAAAAGCCATAGGTTTCATCATGTATCGACAGATGAAGTATACGGTACATTATCTGCCATAGATCCTGCATTTACCGAAGAAACAGCTTATGCGCCTAATTCGCCTTACTCTGCCAGTAAAGCCGCAAGCGATCATTTAGTACGTGCTTACCATCATACTTACGGACTAAATGTTACCACTAGCAACTGTTCAAACAACTATGGTCCATATCATTTTCCAGAAAAGTTAATCCCTTTAGTAATAACTAATATCTTACATAATAAATCATTGCCTATTTATGGTGATGGCCAGCAAATTCGTGATTGGTTATATGTAGAAGATCACGCTTATGGCATTGATCTGGTCTTAAACAAAGGCATAATTGGTGAAAACTATAATATTGGCGGAAACAACGAGTGGGCGAACATTGATATTGTAAAGACTATCTCTTTACTCGTTGAGCAAGAGTTTGAAAAGGACAAAAAACTAAGCGAACGCTTCCCCAAAGCATTAAGTGCGATTGCACAAAATACTGAGTCACTCATCACTTATGTACAAGATAGACCTGGTCATGACCGACGTTATGCAATTGATGCAACAAAAACGAACAATGAGTTAGGTTATGCGCCCAAAGAGTCCTTTAAAACAGGTATTGCTAAAACAGTTCAATGGTATTTGAATAACGAAAACTGGTGGAAAAGTGTAATGGATGGTAGTTATCAAAAATGGATTAATGATCAATACTCAAATTAAGAGAATATTAGTAAAAGTAGGGGGTTATTTAACCATTTATTGCTTTGACTGGATTAAGTAACGATGAAAACATGGAATAACAAAAATGGTTAGAATACCAACGAAATATTTGATCTTAATGTTGATTATTTTTAATAGTGGCAATATACAAGCTAATGATTGCACTGTTTTTCCTGAATCTAATATTTGGAATCAAAAAATAACAAATTCGCCTGTCCATAAACAATCGGCTGTTTGGTTAAATGCGATAGGAAAAGGAGTTAAAGTACACCCTGACTTTAGCTCTAGAAACTTTAACAATTTAGCTGCTGGAATTCCTGTTAATTACACCAATAACAGCACTAGAAGACAAACTGTATTATTTCAATATGAATCAGAAAGTGATCTTGTCAAATATCCAATCCCAGAACATGTAAAAATTGAGGGTGGCAATAGATCTAAAGGCGATAGACATATAATTTCATTTGATACTGACCAGTGTATTTTATATGAATTATTTAATGTAAAAAGGAGAGACTCAGGCCAGTGGACTGCAGGTTCAGGTGCTACCTTTGATTTGAACAGTAACAATTTACGACCAGAGAATTGGACATCTGCTGATGCCGCAGGTTTACCTATATTCCCTGGTCTTGTCCGTTATAAAGAAGTCAAGGAAGGCATAATCAATCATGCTCTTAGGTTTACTGTACGGAAGACCAGTAAAAAATTTATATGGCCAGCTAGACACTTTACAAAAGGGCACAATAATCAAAACCTTCCTCCAATGGGGATGAGGTTAAGATTAAAGTCGAATATTGACATTTCAAGTTTTTCGCCACAGGCAAAAGTAATTGCGACAGCATTAAAAGAATACGGCATGATTTTAGCTGACAATGGTGGGCCAATGTTTATAACAGGCGTGCCTGATGAGAACTGGAGTTATTGGGGATTAAAAGATTTACAAAATCTTATTACTGATAATTTTGATGTAGTAGATACTGATTCACTTCAAATATACCAAGATTCCGCCACAACCAACCCGAATGATATATATATAGCAAAGAGTAGTAGTAGTACAATTAATGTAAATAAAAATTATAAAAATAAAGCCAAATATTATACAGATTTTTTTGTAGCGCCTGACGGCCATAATTCAAATAATGGAACTATTGAACAACCATGGAGAACAATTCAGCATGCAGCTAATTTAGCTGCACCTGGAGATACAATTAATATAGCAAAAGGCAACTACTCACCATTTAAAATAACAAAAAGTGGAACTAAAGATAAACCCATTTCATTTAGGGCAAACAATGCTTATATTGATGCTTTTAAAGGTGGTGTTAGGGATGGTATTGAAATTAGAAAAGCTAATTATATTACTATTAAAGGTTTTGAAATAAGACATGCAAATAGGGCTGGCATTAGCGCTGTTTCTTGTTCGAACATAACAATAGAATGGAACAAGTTACTAGAGAATAATAACTGGGGAGTTTTTACGGGGTTTTGTAATAATTTAATAATACGTCATAACATCACAGCAAAATCAGTAACACAACATGGTATTTATGTATCAAATACATCTTCAGATATCCAAGTCTATAATAATCATTCCTTTGACAACGCTGCTGCTGGCATTCAGCTTAATGCTGACAAAAGCATGGGCGGCGAAGGGATTATTAAAAACGCAGTTATTTATAACAATAATATACATCATAATGGACTGAGGGGAGGTGCTGCTATTAACTTAGATGGTGTTCAGTACTCGAAAATATTCAATAATTTAATTTATAATAATTATGGAACTGGAATAGCCGTCTTTAAAGGTGATGGTGCCGAGGGTTCAAAGTTCAATCAAATTATTCATAATACTATTGTTATGCCTACCACTGGCAGATGGTGTGTATTATTTAAAAATAAAAGTAATAACAACACTTTTAAAAATAACATTTGTGAAAACAATCATCCATTCAGAGGCTCGATAAACCTTGATGAAAGTTCAAAAGTAGGTTTTATAAGTGATTATAATATGCTCACCAATCGATTTACTATTAATGATGGTGATACTGTATTTACTCATAGTCAATGGTTAAATACAATCAATCAAGATAAAAATAGTCAACTTATCGATGAAGATAGCCAAACTTTTAGGATAGATACAATAAAACCGACATTGATTAAACCAAATAAAAGTGGCATATATATTAGTGATTATGCCCTTGACTACTATGGGAAGAGTAGAGGGAAATCTCCCGACATTGGTGCAATCCAATTAGAGCAGAGAAAATAACCTACTCAAGATACAATCTCTCATACTCTTGCGCAGAAACATCAATAGAGTACCCTTTTAATATAAAATCCCTGCTGTTTACTCCATAGTGAGTGACTTCAGGTGAATTATTAACTAAACCCATGATTATTTTTGTTAATTCGTGATCATCATCATAGTCAAACAACCAACCAGTTATATTCGGCTGTACTAAGCTGGAATTCCCCCCTACATTCGATGCAACAACGGGCTTTCCATACACCATCGACTCCATAATTGCCAGTGATAACCCTTCTGTCTCCGACGTAACGACCAATACATCAAATGAATTATACACCTCGTCGCGGTTTGTTAACATTCCATGAAAGCAGACCTCTAAATCTATTAAATTATTACTTGTGAAATTTTTCAATAATAATTCACTCTCACCCTCACCAAAAATGTCTATAGCTATTTTAGATTTATATTTCTTAGGCAAATTTGACACAGCTTTCAATAAGCACATTTGATGCTTTAGCGGTACTAATCGACCGACACTAGCTAATCTTAATTTGTTTGAATCAGATTGTTTTGATATACGAGGTACGGCCACCCCATTGGCGACTACATCCATTGAAATATCTTCCCAATCATAAGTGTTACGATAAACATTTTTCGCTTCACTCGAAACGAAAGTCATAGCCTTAATATATGCCCTAAATTTATTATGAATAACTTTCCATGCTTCACTGTCAAGTGGGGCAGCACCATGACGGGTATACAAGCAGTTTTTTCTCCGTAATAGCTTCATTACAATGGATAAAGGCTTTAATGCATAGGAAGTATGAATATGGACAATATCAAATTTAACAAGCAAAAATAGTAATTTAAATTGCCCTAAAATAGTCGCTGCATCGGGGATGTAGTGAACTTTAATTAGATGCTTTTCCGCCACACTAACAAGCTTTTCGCTTTTCGAACCAAATGACAAAATCTCTACTAATTCATTTGATTCATGTTGTTTAGCGATTAAATCTAGTACGAAACGTTCTGCACCACCAACATTCAAACTACTGATAACATGTATGAGCTTATACTCATTATTTTTTGTAAACATAATATTAACTTAGTACTTTCCCTAAAGTTATTATAAACTATCTAATGCAATCCAACTCTTTTTATTATTATGCATCTTACAAAGCCCACTAACAATATTATTTGGAAAAACATTACTTGCGTTAATGAGCTAATCAAGCTCAAAGAACAATGGCAAAAACTTTCAGAAAATAGTGAGGATGGTCTTTTTACATCGCCCGCCTGGATACTCCCATGGTTAGAGGTTTATTGGCAAAAGAGTTGGAAATTAAAAATTATTACTGGTTTTGATAATGGTAAATTAACAATATTTATTCCTTTATACTCTCAACCAGAATGTCAAAATTTTATACACATTTTATATCCTCTTGGTCAAGGTGAGCCGGAGGCCGAAGAAATAAGCTCAGAATACCAAGACATTTTGATCTACCCTAAAAGTTGTTGTTCGTTTGTCGATATAGCAGATCAAATAATGAAGATTAAATATACTGCAATAAATTGGCGTGCCTTATCATCCAAGTCTAATTGGATAAAATTAAATGAATATTTGCCTTCTTTTAATCAAAACCAGATAGGTTGCAGATATTTAATAAACACTAATAAAGAATACTGTTTATCTAAAAATACCAAAGTTAAGTGGAATAGGCTTAATAAAAAGCTAACAAACCATAACGCCAACTTTTTTTGGGTTAATAGTGACTCTATAAACAGCTATTGGAATGAATTATCTAAACTCCACACTTCACGTTGGAAGCAACTAGACAAATCAGGTGCGTTCAGCAACCAGCGATTTTCGATATTTCATCAAAAATATCTACAAAAAAATGATATAAAAGTCAGTGTGCTTAAAATAGATGATCAAATTGCTGCCATTAATTACTATTTAGTAAATGGTCATACTATGTACTTTTATCAATCTGGTTGGGAAGTAACATACAAACAATATTCACCTGGGTTTTGTTTACATCAATGGAGCATTGAAAATACACAGGCTCTATTTTATGATTTTATGATGGGCGATATTATAAATAGTTACAAGAAAATATATGGTTGCAATGAATTAGACAAAATGTATGTTACAGTACAAATAAAGCACCCCTTTCTTTATTACTTGCTCCGTTTGGTCAAAAAATTATTTTCTACTTTTGTGCTCAACTTAAAAAGAGATTAATTATCTACTACACCAACATTTTGTACAGGAACTAAAAGTTTAAATGGGAAGTAATAAAAAAACGATCAGAAGCTCATTATTTTTAGGCGCAGGTCAGAGTATTGAAATTATTGCTGCGTTGATTTTAATGCCCTTTCTTATAAGTACTCTAGGCACAAAAAGCTACGGTCTTTGGATATTAATAAACTCAGTAGTTGGCTACCTAATGATTTTAAATATGGGATTATCAACGGCTATTGAGAGAGAATTGAGTAAACTTAAATCTTCTGAAGAAATTCAAAAGTATAAAGAAGTATTTTCTTCCGGTTTTTTTACTTTAATTGGTCTCGCAACAATTGCGTTAATCTTCGTAATAATTTGTGTAATGTTCTCCCATAGCATTATTAGTGATGAATCATTACGAACAACAATATCAATCATCTTATGGATATTTGGTGTGAAAACAGCGCTATTGTTACCAACCATTGCATTTCAGGCAGTAATTTCGTCTGAATTAAGACATGACATGTTCGTTATTGCAGAGCAAATAATGGTAATAATAAAAGTAATCTTAATTATTGTTATTGTAGGGATTACTAAAAACATTATTCATTTAGCTTTAATTATCGCAATATGCGAAATACTTAGCCGAATATTTATAGTCATACTTGCTGTGAAGCTTAAAGGTTCAGCTTTGCTGTCATACTCTCCCCCATCAACTCAAATAATGAAAAAACTATTAGTATACTCTTCACCTTCAATAGGAATCTGGTTTGCTGAGAGAGTTCGTGGCTCGTTACCTAATTTCACATTGAGCTACTATATAAGTTTAGAAGCAATTGCTATTTACAACATTGGTTATATGATAGCTACATATGTGGGTCAGATGATAGCTGTTTGCACAAGCCCTTTAATGCCTTACTTTACCAAACTATTAGCTACACCAACAAATGAAATATTGAACAAGGAAGGAACTTTACTAAAGTCTATAAATTATGCTTATGCAGTCGTTATTGTCCCTATATCTTTATATATCATAGGTTTTATATTCTCGGGTGAAAGCTTCATATTATTATTGTTTGATATAAAAGATAGGGATGCATACCATGTTGGAATCATTTTATCTTTTTACGCTTTACTTTATTGTAGTCAACAACCTTTTTCAAAACTCTTTTATTCAAAAGGAAGTCACCATCAACTACTCCTACTTACTGTAATTGAAGTGTGCGCTATTGCAATACTATCAATATTTCTAGTGCCTTCATTTGGACTTATTGGCCAAGCTCTAGCCGTTTTAATACCTTTCTTCTACACAAGACACTACTTAATATATAAGAAGTATCAATACGATGAAAACTTTAGCGCTAATAATATAAAGCTATCTACAAGACTGTGGCTTATTCCATTATTAATTCTAAGCCCACTTTCATACTTTATGAGTAATACAGTGAAAATTGATAATTGGACATATTTCATGGTCTTCAACTTAATTCTTCTATTATTTCTTTCTATCTTTTATTATTTATATACGAAGAAAATAGCGACTAGGATATGGGATTATAACCATAAAAAACTAATCATTGGTACAAAACAGTCTAAATAGGATATATAAATGATAAAAAATATTTGCGCATTAGTCGTGTGCTACAAAGATTATGAGGCTACAAATAAATGTGTTAATAGTCTTATCAATCAGACTATAGCATTACAAAAAATCTATGTAGTAGATAATACCGAGACTCCTGACATTACTAATGACATTTATCATAATGAAAATATTACCGTTTTATCTCAAGGTGAAAATATCGGCATTTCAGGGGCCTATGTATTGGCTTTCAAGTTAGCGATAGAAGAAGGAATGGATTGGTGTTGGACATTTGATCAAGATAGTAAAGCAAAGCCATCAGCCCTTGAAGAATTAGTCTACAATTCTAAGTATATCAAAGAAAAGAAAATTGGCATTATTGCATCGACCGGAATTTCAAGTAAAAATGGTAGTTTATTTAAAGGCAACAATGCAAATTGGATACAATTTAAAAAGCCCAATGTACGCCAATTGATATACAAATGCGACCTTGTAATAAGCGCAGGTAGCTTAACCAATCTAGAATATTTTAAAAACCATGATTACTCTTTCAAAAACATGTTTATTGATTGGGTTGATTTTGAAATCTGTATGGATATGAAAAAAAATGGCTATGGTATATATTCATGTCAAACAAGTTTCTTTGAGCACTACATTGGTGGAAGTGAAGTGGCTGAATACGCTGAATCAGAAATTGATGAAGCCCGCATATCGAATATTAGATTGACTCATTTAGTAGAAAACTCTATTAAAGTAATTCTAAATTCTAAAAGTTTCATTAAATACTTATATTTAGTCTACCATATCTATAAATTACATAAAGCGACAAACAAAACTCAAAAGGCTATTTTTTTAGGTTCATTAAAAAAGGCACTAAAGAACGAATAAGAATGGATGAATGGCTCTAATTAATTGTTATTAATTGTATCATTATGCTAATCTTTTGCCTTATAAAACCAAAGGGATCTATTTCGTGATCGAATTTTTTTATCTAATAGCCGTAACACTAATATTTTATATGTTTATTGGATACCCCGCTCTAATTTTTCTATTGACGAAGATAAAAAAAGTTCCAAAGCAAAGGCTGGTCGAAGACTCATGTTTAGAAACTCCTTCTTTAACAATTATTCTTTGTATATATAATGCTTCAGACAAACTCAAGGCTCGTTTAGATAATGTTTTTGCTAGTGACTACCCAGAAGATAAATTGAATATAATAGTAGTTTCTGATGGCTCGACAGACAACCCTAAAGAGATTATAAAAAATTATGCAGATGGACGTGTTAGTTTATTAGAGTCTTCCTCTAATCAAGGAAAAGCTCACGCTCTTAATATTGGTATTAGCAATGCAACAACTGAATTTTTAGCTTTTATCGATGTGAGACAATTTTTAGATGTTCGAGCTTTAAAAAGTTTGATTGAAAATTTCAATGATAGAAGAGTTGGAGCTGTTTCTGGTAATTTAATGATTCAAGGAAGTGACAATTACGACCCTGGTCTGTATTGGAAATACGAAAAGTGGATTAGAGAAAAAGAAAGCGACCTTTATTCATTATTAGGTGTCACTGGAGCAATCTACATGGCAAGAAAATCATTGATTAGCCAGTTACCATCAGGGACGATTTTAGATGATATGTATATTCCTTTTAACATAATTAAAGCTGGTTACAGAGTAAAGTTTGAGCCTAATGCTAAAGCATTCGATGTTGCCTCCTCAACAATTGCTGAAGAGTTTCATAGGAAAGTTCGAACTTTGGCAGGAAATTTTCAGCTCATAACTCAACTCCCATGGCTGATGTCACCATTAAAAAACCCTGTATTTTTTCAATTTATATCACATAAAGTACTTAGACTAGTTTTACCGTACTCTCTAATTTACGTATTTTGCGCTAGCTTTTTCTTAGAAGATCAGTTCTTCGCAACACTATTTTACTGTCAAGTGCTATTTTATTGTTATGCATTATTGTCTTACTTTTTATTAATTCAGGGAAAAGTGCTACCATTTTCTTCAGTAGTTGTGAGTTTTTGCAGTTTGAGTTTGGCTTCTTTGATATCATTTGGAGCATTCTTGTTTTTTCCGCCGGATAAATTATGGAAGAAACGCTAACTTAGCCTCATATAAATACCTCTAAAATTAATAAGGAAATACTTTGAGTACAAACTATGCTTTAAAGTTAAATAAAGGTCTTAAGAAAACTGTAGGGACCGTTTTACACGGCGCATATGGTGACTATTTTGAGCAACTTTTATGTTTTACACACTTAGCCAAATGTCACCCAGAGCATGATTTTATTGTTTTTTTTGCAAATGAATACCGTATGAAGGAATTCACAAAGCTAAACTACGTTTTTGCAAAAAAAATAGCCCTCGCTTCTGAGATTGAGAATACTGAGGTTGATATCTTTTATCAATTTCAAGCTAAGGATAAAGAACTTCAAGAAGGCGTTTTTGATAAGCTTTCCATGAAGACTCTAGCTAAGTTCGATTTTCAGCATAATCTTTTGCCACATGTATATATGAGGAGTATAAAAAATCAGTTTTTTGACTTATCATTTAACAAGCAAGGCATTGAAAGTATTGAAAGAATAAGTAAAACTTTACCAGAAGAATTTTTTGATGCTCCTACTATTGGTTTTATGTGGAGATATCGAAAAAAAGGAGGTGCTATAAAGCCTTACTTTATGCCCGAAGAAGTGACTTTGGTAGAAAAATATTCAGAGATATTCGATTATGCTATTAACGAGCTTAATTGTAATGTATTGGTTGCTGGCATGAATGTTAAAACGACGGATGAAAATCGTTTTTTTGTCGATGCCAAATTCCCTGAATTTTCTTTAAATTTAAAAAGTAATAACCTGAGTTATTTACCTGGTAAAAGTTGGCTTGCAGAAGTTGAAATTCTTTCAAAGTGTGACATTATAATTTGCAATCCATCGGGCTTCTCTGAAGCAATACATTTATTAGGTAAAAAATGCATTTTAGTCGATCCTCCATTAGATTATATGCTTAAAATGTTAAAAAACCGTGCTCCTGTTTTTAATATTGGTATTCAAACTTTTAGTCAAATTAATGAATTATTGTTGAATATATTCCAATTAAAAAGTAAAAGTTACTTAAAAAAAGTATTGGCAAAACATTTCGACAATCCAACAAAGAACAAGGAATAACAATATGAACGATGAATTAGTATCTATTGTTATGCCTGTTTACAACGGAGAAAAATATCTCCGAGATACTGTTGACTCTATTTTGCATCAGTCTTATAGCTCTTTTGAGTTAATCTTAGTAAACGATGGCTCAACTGATGATTCATTTGAGCTAATGAAGTCATTAGCTCAATCAGATAAAAGAATTAAAATATTCTCTAAAAAAAATGGTGGAGTAGCTCAAACTAGAAATTTCGCTATTTCAAAGGCACAAGGTAAATATATTGCATTTTGTGATCAGGACGACTTTTGGCTAGAAAATAAATTAACCAAACAAATGCCACTGTTTAAAAACACTAAAGTTGGGCTAGTCTATTGTGGATCCATTTTAGAAAACACGCTACTCCGCAAAAGTAATAATGTACCTTTTGATTTTAGCTATAAAGGAAGAGTTTTTAATAGTTTAGTTCAAATGAACAAGATATCTTGTTGTACTGTTATCGTAAAAAAAGAGGACTTATTAACGGTAGGTTGTTTTGACGAAGATCTAAAATTAATGGGAGTGGATGATTGGCATCTTTGGCTAAAATTGTCGTTAGTTACAATATTTGATTTTGTAGAAGAACATCTGGCAATACACGTTATACACGGGAGTAATTATTCATTAAATGAAGTAAAAATGCACATAGCCGAAATAGCTTGCGTAGAAAAAATTAAATCGATAAATGCAGGTGAGTACATTGTAGATTGGCGACAAATAGAGAATAATATACATATAAGATATGCTAAATCTTATATTTTTATAGGGCAATACAAAGAAGCAGGCAATGCAATTTTGCAAGCTCATATGTCTAAGAGTAATTTCTGTAAATGGCTAATAAGTCAAATACTCAAAAAGACCCCTCATCATGTATTATCCAAATTACATGCGATTAAAAGAAAAGTAATCTAAGCTTATACAGAATATTTATATATGAGAGTAAAAAACATACAAAAGCCAGAGAATAATTCTACCTCGTGTTTCTTCTTTTTAATGCTATATACAATTGCAATCTTTATCAGACCGCAAGATTGGGTTGATGACCCGATTTCAATACCGTTTGTTGGGATTTTTTTAATACTATCCTTGATTAGCTACCTGATTTCACAGCCTAATAAGACTTTCGGACTCCAAGCGGGTATACTTTTTTGTTTAGTTATAACTATTCTGTTATCTGGTGCAATGAATGGGTGGTTACGAGGGGGGCTTGACCAAGCTTCCTTATTTACGATTTATGCTTTCATTCCATTTCTAATTTTTTCAGGGGCGCTCAATACTACAGCTAGACATAACGTTATCTTGTTGATTATTATTCTTGCCAGTATATTCATGTTAATAAATGGTATTGATCAAACTTTTTCTGAAGATCAAAAAGGTTGGGCTGGTGTTTATATTGTAGGGGATACCAGAATAACATATGTTGGTTTGTTTAATGATCCTAATGACTTAGCGATGTTTTTTTTAATGAATATTCCTCTAATTCATTACTTTCGTCAGACGTCTAGCAACAACGCTTTCAAGTTATTATGCCACCTGACAGCTGTTGGCATGATCTACGGTATATACTTAACGAATTCTCGCGGGGGAATTCTCGGTTTAGCATCTATAGTGTTACTAGCCTTTTTCTTTAACTATGGAAAAGTAAAGACGTTCTTTATAACTCTAGGCCTTACTCCTATCATTATATTTATTTTATCCTTGTTTCGTACAATTGATTCAAATGAGAGTAGTGCTAATGGCAGAATAGAAGCATGGTATTATGGTGTTCAGTTATTTAAAGAAAATATCTTCTTTGGCGTTGGTAAAGAAGGGTTTCGAGAAGCACATCATTTAACAGCACATAACTCTTACGTATTAATCATGGCTGAACTTGGTGTCATTGGTTACACATTATGGATGTCCTTATTAATATTAACTGGTTATATGCTTTACAAAGTATTTATGATAAAAAGCGAAGCTTCTGATGATAACAGCGCTATTCAAGCGGATATTATTATGGCAAAAAGTTTATTCTACTCCTTGATAGCTTACGCTACGACCGCTTTTTTTCTTTCCAGAAGTTATGTGGTTTTTTTATACATATTTATTGGAATGTCTGCTGCATTATTTTCGAGAGCCCAACGCGAAGCACCATTACTGGAAATTGAAGTAAACAAAACATCTTTGATTAGAATTTTTGGACTCTCAGTCTTTAGTTTATTGGTGCTATATGTAATTATAGTTATACTGATTTAGTTCAAATTTACTATACCTACCGGTAATTTTCTTTAACATATTGACTAGTGAATAAAATATCATGTACCCATATTTATTTAGAAAAATTTTATTACCTTTTTACGGAAAACTCAGAAATAACAAGCTACCCTACTTTCTGAATGAATATGAACGCCATAGCCATTGGGATATAGACAAAATAAAGACACACCAGTGGGAGTGTTTGCACTCACTAATTAAACATGCATATGAGACAACTACTTTTTACCCAAAGCTATGGAAATCAGTCGGTATAGATAGTATTAATGACATACAGACTATGGATGATTTTCTGGTATTACCAACCATAACTAAGCAAGATATCACTGAAAATTACAATGGATTACTTTCTTCAAAATTCTCGAATAATATTAAAAAATCGACAGGGGGCTCTACGGGCATTCCATTCCATTTTGAGTATAATAAAGAGAGTAATGATAGAAGAGAAGCTGTCATGTGGCGTGGGTATGAGTGGGCTGGATATAAATTAGGAATGAAAACCACATATTTGTGGAGTGTAAGTATTGGCGACTACTCTAAAGTAAAAAAACTTAAGGAAAAACTCTTTCACCAGTTTTACAACCGTTCAATGCTAAATTTATTTGAACTAAAAGAAAGTAACATACCTGAATATGTGGAACAGTTTAGAATAAATAACCCTCAGGTTATTGTAAGTTACGTCGCTCCCCTGTATGAAGTTGCAAAATACATCAATGCCAATAACATTAACTTACGAGTTCCCCAAACAATTCTAACTGGTGCCGAACCATTACTTGATTTCCAAAGGAAAACTATTGAGAAGGCATTTGGCTGTAATGTTCACAACACATTTGGCTGTCGAGAATTCATGCTAATGGCTTCTGAATGTCACCAACAAAAAAACCTTCATATAAACTCAGATCACTTAGTCGTGGAGACTTTAGATGATCAAAAAAATACAATTTCCGGGTTGCCCGGCGACTTAGTTATCACCGATTTATATAATTATGGTATGCCTTTGATACGTTACGTTAACGGCGATAGAGCAACGTTAACAGATCGTCCATGCTCATGTGGGAATCAATTTCCCTTGATACAACAAATTGATGGAAGAAAGCCTGATGTTATAAAAACCCCTTCAGGAGGTATAATTAACGGAGTTTTCTTTCCTCATTTATTTAAAGAGTTTAAAAATATTAAGCGTTTTCAAGTTATTCAAAAAAAATTAACTGAAATTAACATAAAACTTATTGTAGATGATGTAGAGTGCTTTAAAAAAGAAAAAGATAAAATCGACACTGAAATAAACAAATATACACATAATGAGTTACTCTTAAACTTTGATCTTGTAGAAACTATAGCCCTAACTCCTAGTGGTAAACACAGAGTGACTATTTGTGAAGTCTAAAAAAGAAAATTTAACGATTATAAGTAATTTATACCCTTTACCTTGGGAGCCTAATCGAGCAACGTTTAACAAACAACAATTTGAACAACTTGATGATACTTTTAACCTGAATGTATTAGTGCCTATCGCATTTAATGAATGGTTTAAGCACCGTAGTGAAATAACACAATCAACAACATTGCGTTATGTTCCATATTTTTACTTACCTAAATTAGGCCGACGTTTTTACAGTATATTTCTTTTTATGTCAATTTTGTGTCACTCTGGTTTATGGTTGAAACGTAAAAAAAATCATATCCTGCTAGCTAGTTGGGCGTTTCCCGAAGCGGTAGCAACAAGTTGGCTCAGTAAACTTCTTCGATGTAAGTTCTTCTTCAAAGTGCATGGTAATGACATTAACTTTCATGGTACTTTCCCCGCTCGTGCCAAACAAATAGTTTCCGCCTCAAAACATGCCGAGGGCATACTTTCGGTTTCTAAAGCACTTAAAAAAAAAATGATAGCAATGGGAGTTGAAAGCAATAAAGTTGAGGTTATCTATAACGGTGTCAATCATCAAAAATTTGGTGAACAACAACCACGAAAAATACCTGGTGATTATGTTTTATATGTTGGGAATTTGAAAGTAACAAAGGGTGTTTTTGAGTTATTAGAGGGCTTCGCCAAAATTGCAGAACAGTATTCAGGCCTCAAATTAGTCTTTGCTGGTCCAGGAGGGTTACAGCCCCAATTATTAGCCAAAGCTAAGCAACTAATGATTGAAAAGAATATTATCTTTTTAGGCAGTGTTAATCACGAAGAACTTCCCGCATTGATGCAACACTCGCGTATTGTTGCGCTACCAAGTTATAACGAAGGCGTTCCAAATGTTTTATTAGAGTCAATGGCTTGTGGTACTCCAGTATTAGCAACAGCCGTTGGCGGTATTCCTGAAGTCGTCATTGAAAATATTTGTGGCCTGTTAATACCACCAAAAGATTGTGATGCTGTGGCCTCAGGGTTAACAACCATACTATCAAAACAATGGTATCCAAAAAAAATTATGGCTCATAGTCAACAATTTTCATGGCATAAAAATAAGCAGCAGCTTATTGCCTTATTAACGAAGTGACAAATAATGAATAAATATAACTTTATTTTTTGGACTGGTTAATTTTTCTGATAGACTAGGAGTTTGTACCGCAAATGGAATTTCGTCTTAAATGATTAAAAAGCTTAAGTATTTCATTAGGTCTAAAATTTTAACTAACAAGCTTTTTTTAATAGATAAAAAAAGTCACTCTAAGTCACTCTATCTAACTTTTGACGACGGTCCTGTGCCGAGTGTTACAGATAAACGTCTTACACTGCTTGATAAACATGATGTAAAAGTAAAATCTTTTGTTTTGGGCAACTGCGCTCAACAATATTCTGAGCTTATTGTAAGAATTAATGAAAGTGGGCATAAGCTTGCAAACCATAACCATACTCACTCACCTTTTCATAAAATAAGCCTTGCTCAAACAGTACGAGAAATTATTGATAGCAACCTTGCTATTGAGAATATAATTCATAAAAATGTGACATGTTTAGAGCACCACAAGGACGTTGGGATATTAAATTATTAACAAAACTTTTCAGGTTAAAAATTACCGTGATACATTGGAGTCGGGACTCTATGGACTTCTTGAAAGAAGAACCAGAGCAGATTATCAAACGATTTTAAGTAAAGCCCGTTCATCCTGACGATATATTACTCTTTCACGATGATGATCAACGATGCATCGTAGTTTTAGAGACATTGATGCCTCAGTGGCTATCACAGGGTTATAAATTAGAAGTACTGGAGTTATAAATGAACATTCTATTTCATCATAGAACAAGAGGTAAAGGTGCAGAAGGCGTTCACATTCGTGGCGTAACCAAAGGGCTTCGCAATTTAGGCCATCATGTATCTATTCTTTCTTTGCCTGGTGCTGAACCAGAACCAAAAGAAGATGTACCTAATCAGCAAGCTTCATCACCTTTGCCTGTGGCAAAGCCAAATTTTATCGCTTCCCTAGCCAATTTAACCAAATACACACCAGAATTTGTTTTTGAATTTATTGAAATAGCATTTAACTTTTTATCCATTTTTCGCTTAAAAAGAGCAGTAAAAGAAAGTAATGCGGAAATGATTTATGAACGTTATTCATTATTTTTATTTGCATCGGTTTGGTGGGCAAAAAAGAATAATATACCAATTGTTTTAGAAGTAAATGATTCAAGCCTAGTTCACCGTGTTCGAAAATTACATTTTGTCAGTTTAGCGAGAAAATTTGAACGTTGGATTTTTAAGAATGCTACTGGTTTAGTGTTCATTTCTAGTGAGTTTCAACAAATAGCTAAAAAAGAATTTGGTAAGATAGCTCCTTCAGTAGTTTCGCCAAATGCTGCAGATCTTGATGCTTTTATCTTAGATGACGAGAAAGCATTAAAACAACGAGAAAAATTAAACATTAATGACAAAGTTGTTATCGGTTATGTCGGCGCATTTGTTCACTGGCACGGTATTGACTGGTTTGTTGATATGATTGTCGATAAACTCAAAGTTCACCCAAACATTGTATTATTACTCATTGGCGATGGTGTTAGTTATCAACCAATCAAAGATCGCGTAAAACTAGCAAATGTTGAAAGTCAGGTTATTTTGACAGGCAGGATCGAACACAAAGAAGTAAGTACCTACTTGTCAGCAATGGACTTTGGAATATTGCCCGATTCGAATAACTACGGTTCGCCGATGAAATTATTTGAATTTATGGCGATGTCAAAAGGCATGGTTGCTCCTGACTTTACCCCAATAGCCGAAGTCGTAAAAGATAATAAAACCAGCTGGCTTTTTCCCGCAAATAACCGACAAGCTTGTATAGACAAAACTCTAGAAATTGCCAATAACAAACTTGCACAAAAACAAGTAGGGGCAAATGCACGTACTTATATTGAAGTCGAGCGTCAATGGAAACATAACGCCGAACAATTATTATCGTTAATTTAATCAACTAAATTATATATTAAGGGAATAAAAAACAGATGCTAACATCATTTCTAATTTTAGCTATTGTTGCTATATGCGCAATAAATCTGATTATCAGAAAAAAACAAATGCACTTATGGCTTGAGCATTACCTGAAACGTAAGCTGAAACGTAAACCCACGGTTGAAGGTCCAAAACATATTATGTTTTGCTTTGTAGATCATTACGAACCTATGTGGGGGAAAGATATTCCTTATGAGCAAGAATGTGCCCGCGTTGAACGTTGGCACATTGACTATCCAAAAGTTGCAGGGAAATTTAAAGATTCTGATGGTTGTCATCCAAAGCACACCTTTTTTTATCCAGAAGAGGAATACCGACAAGAGCATTTAGATAAAGTTACCGAACTATGCCAAAAAGGCTTTGGTGAAATAGAAATACATTTACATCATGATAACGATACAAGTGATAATTTAAGAAAAACTTTAGAGCGCTTTACAGAAACTTTGCATGAAAATCATGGAGCCTTTGTACGAGATGAAGAAACTGGAAAGTTACAATACAACTTTATTCATGGTAACTGGTGCTTAGATAATAGCCGATCTGATGGTAAATGGTGTGGTGTTAATGACGAACTAATTGTTCTAAAAGAAACCGGCTGTTATGCCGATTTAACTTTTCCTTCTGCACCTAGCGACACTCAACCTTCATTTGCTAATGAAATTTATTATGCCAAAGACGATCCGCTAAAGCCTAAATCGCATAATACAGGCAAGAAAGTTAAAGTAGGTGGAAAAAATTGGGGCGACATGATGCTTATCACAGGGCCATTAGGCTTAAATTGGAAGCATCGTAAAAAAGGAATTTTCCCACAAATTGAAAATAGCGATATTCGTGGTTCAATGCCGCCAACTAACGATCGAGTAGATTTGTGGGTTGATAGTGCAATTTCAGTTGAAGGAAAGCCTGATTGGTTATTTATTAAAATACATACTCATGGAACTCAAGAGCAGGATATGGATACTCTGTTAGGTAAACCTTTTGAAGAAATGAATGAATACTTATTAGAAAAATATAACGATGGCGAAAACCATGTAATGCATTTTGTTTCAGCCAGAGAGATGTACAACATTATAAAGGCAGCTGAAGCTGGCTTAGAAGAAAATCCGAATACTTATCGAGATTTCGTGATACCGGCATCAAATTATAAAAACGCATCTGAATTTAGTACTTAGGGCTTATATGAAGAATTATTTAAACCTAATGACTTCTAGTCCATTACTTTGGAAGTTTAGACCAAATGGACTCTTCTGCTTCAATTATCATCGAATTGGTGATCCTGCAAAAAGTAAATTTGATCCTAATGTTTTTAGTTGTGATGAATCTGTATTTGAGCAGCATTTAAAGTTTTATAAATCGAATTTTGATATTGTAACTATTGATGAACTTGATGCTCTTAGTCGTAGCCAGAAGAAACTTAGCAATAGATATGCTCTCCTTACCTTCGATGATGGCTATATTGATAATTATCAGCTTGCTTACCCCCTATTAAAGAAGTACCAGGTACCTGCTACTTTTTTTATAGCAACTGACTTTATTGAAAAAAATATTATTCCATGGTGGGATGAAATCGCGTTCCTTATTAAAAATACTAACCAAGAATTTTTACAACTTGATAATTGGGAAGCTCCTATATCGTTAATTTCAGCATCTAAAGATAAACATATTAAACAAGTTTTACAACTTATAAAGTTAGACTCTTCTAATACAATGTGTGAAAAAATAATAAGTTTAAAAGCAGCATTAAATCTTGAAGCTGGTTATTTAACGCCTCATAAAGACTTATTTATGAGCTGGGAAATGCTTAAAGAAATGCAAGATAATAGAATGAGCATAGGTTCGCAATCATGTTCACACAGCATTATGTCCCATTTATCTATCGAAGAACAAAAATATGAAGCGACACATTCAAAAATGCTTTTATCTGAAAAGATGGGAAAGGATATTATTAGTTTTGCTTATCCGGTAGGAGGGTTATCAGCCTTTACCAAGGCAACAGAAAAAGTATTAGAGGAATCACATTATAGTTTAGGTTTTTCATTTATCGCTGGTATAAATAGAAAAATAAATAATCATAATTTTCATTTGAAGCGCTTTTCTGTTGCTGGCAACTGTTCTGTTGGGCAATTAAAAAAGCAAGTCATTAAAGCCACTTTGAAGTGGCTTTAATGACTATTTAGAGTATTGGTTATCTTCCTTTACCAAACAGTACAATTTCAACCGTTCTAATCAAAATCAATAAATCCAACATAAAGCTACGGTGCTTAACATAATACAAATCGTATTTTAATTTTTCTAATGAATCTTCTTCAGTTGATCCATATGGGTACTTCAACTGTGCCCAACCAGTTAAACCCGGTTTTACGTTATGACGTTCATTGTAATAAGGTAAGTTTTTGATAAGCTGCTGAACAAATTCAGGGCGTTCAGGACGCGGACCAACAAAGCCCATGTCACCACGTAGTACATTTAGAATTTGTGGTAATTCGTCAACACGGTATTTACGAATAAATTTGCCAATGGTCGTTGTCCGGTCGTCATTTTCAGAGGCCATTTGAGCGCCATTTATCTCCGCATCAATGCGCATACTTCTGAATTTATAAATGTTAAAAGCTTGTCCGTCTAAACCAACTCGCTCTTGTAAATAGAATATCGGTGCACTCATGCCCTCATCTAATTTGATGAGAATTGCTGTAATTAACATTACTGGCCAAGTAACTAGAACCAACAACATAGCAATACCGGCATTAAACACCCAATCTAAGGTATTACGCAAGTGGTTAGCTGATGCAAAACCATTAGAATATATTACCCAGCTTGGGTAAATAAGGTTAACCGCTATCTGCCCGGTTTCTCGTTCAATAAAATCGAGAATTTCAGTAATTTCTACACCACGAATTTTACACGCGAAAAGTTCGTCAACAGGTAAATTATCACGCCGTTCATCGCTAGCTACAACGATTTCATCTATACCATGTTCTAATGCATAATTAACAAGTGAGCCTTCAAGTTCGATTCTATTTTCATTAATAATTCCATTTTCTGTATCACCAGGCATGATTACAAAACCATGCATGTAAAAACCTTGTCTATCAACATCACGTCGCATTCTTTTTTCAATAATAGATGCTCTATCACCAGCACCTAATACTAGAACAACACGTTTATTAAAACCGAAAAAATCAACTTGTAGTGTAACGTAGCGAAATGCACTAGCTACAATTAAGCTGACTAAGGCGGAAAGGGCTAACAACTCAATTTCTAAAGCATGTTGGCCATATAATGGGTTTAAAAGGGTAGCAATGAAGAAACCTATGGCAACAGAAACAAGTAAGCGCCTTACAACGCCACGGTAATTTTCGCGTAATTTAGAGTTATATAAACCTAAAGCTAATGAAGACAGCTGCACAACTAACGCAAAAATAATTGCACAAATACCAAGTCGGTCGTTGGGAATATCGTGATGTTCTACAAATGAAAACAAGCTATTTAGATAAACAGTAAGTAATAATGCTCCAGCAAATAAGGCCAGTTCAATAATAACTAAAGATTTACTACCCGACGATAGATCTCGAAACTTTGGGCTAGACATAGGTATTAAATATTCCCTGTATTACGGTTAATAAATCACAACATTAAACACGCTGTTATTTTCAGTTGTAT
>Ga0209396_1002009_pt1 | contig 21838 bp, 23 predicted proteins | sample GOMGulsemesocosm_6_FD_184638 | JGI IMG/M metagenome (GOLD analysis project Ga0209396, IMG submission 184638) | Methane-oxidizing microbial communities from mesocosms in the Gulf of Mexico - GOM8C Gulf of Mexico (SPAdes) (version 2) | ecosystem: Environmental > Aquatic > Marine > Cold seeps...
AAAGAAAGTGAGTAAAGCCAGTGTTAGATAAATTACGTAACGTCGCTATCATAGCCCATGTTGATCACGGTAAAACAACTTTGGTTGATAAACTATTAGAACAATCAGGTACCCTAGATGCCCGTGGTGGTCTTGAAGAACGCACGATGGACTCAAATGATATCGAAAAAGAACGTGGTATCACAATCTTAGCTAAAAATACGGCTATTAACTGGAATGGTTACCGTGTAAACATCGTAGATACTCCTGGTCACGCTGATTTCGGTGGTGAAGTTGAACGTGTTATGTCGATGGTAGATTCAGTTCTACTAATTGTTGATGCACAAGAAGGTCCTATGCCTCAAACGCGTTTCGTAACGAAAAAAGCGTTTGCTCAAGGATTAAAGCCAATTGTTGTTATTAACAAAGTTGACAAGCCTGGTTCTCGACCTGATTGGGTTATGGATCAAGTTTTTGAATTATTTGATAATCTTGGTGCGACAGATGAACAACTTGATTTTAAAGTGGTTTACGCTTCAGCAATCAACGGATGGGCTACGCTTGAAGAAGGCGAAACTGGCACAGATATGACTCCTTTGTTTGATACAATTCTTCAAGAAGTGCCAAAACCAACTGCAGATCCAGATGGTCCATTCCAAATGCAAATATCTCAACTTGATTACAGCTCATACCTGGGCGTTATTGGTGTTGGTCGTATTACCCGTGGTTCAGTTAAGCCTAATCAACAAGTCACTATTAACCTAGCAAACGGCGGCGTACATAACGCTAAAGTCGGTAAAGTATTTGGTTATTTAGGATTGGAACGTCTTGATATTGAAGAAGGTTTTGCGGGTGACATCATAGCAATTACCGGTTTAGGTGAATTAAAAATCTCTGATACTGTTTGTTGTCCGACAGAAGTTGAAGGTTTACCTTTATTATCTGTTGATGAACCAACAATCAACATGACTTTCCAAGTAAACACTTCACCATTTTGTGGTAAAGAAGGTAAGTATGTTACTTCACGTAACATCAAAGACCGTTTAGACAAAGAGTTGATTCATAACGTAGCTTTACGTGTTGAACAGCTTGCTGATGCTGATAAATTTAAAGTATCAGGTCGTGGTGAACTTCACTTAGGCATCTTAATTGAAAACATGCGTCGTGAAGGTTTTGAATTAGCTGTATCACGTCCTGAAGTTATTATTCGTGAAGTGAATGGCGAGTTACAAGAACCATACGAAACAGTAACCATTGATGTTGAAGAACAGCATCAGGGGCCTATCATGGAAAAAATGGGTATTCGTAAAGCTGAATTAACCGATATGGCACCAGATGGTACTGGTCGTATTCGTATGGATTTCATCATGCCTAGCCGTGGTTTGATTGGTTTCCAAACAGAATTCATGACATTAACATCAGGTTCTGGTTTGATTTACCATACATTCTTTGAATACGGACCTCACAAAGGTGGCGAAATTGGCCAACGTAAAAATGGTGTAATGATTGGAAATGCAACGGGTAAAGCATTAACTAACGCTATCTTCAACTTACAATCTCGTGGTCGCATGTTGATTGGACACGGTGTTGATATTTATGAAGGTCAAGTTATCGGTATCCATAGTCGTGATAACGATTTAACAGTAAATGCCCTTAAAGGTAAGCAGTTAACTAACGTTCGTTCATCAGGTACTGATGAAGCACAAACATTAACGCCGCCTATCGTTATGTCTTTAGAGCAAGCATTAGAATTTATTGATAATGACGAGCTTGTTGAAGTGACACCAGAAAGTATTCGTATACGTAAAAAGCTTTTAAAAGAGAATGAACGTAAGCGTGAGAGTCGTCCTAAGTAAACCTATTATTTAGTATGTAGAAAAAACCAGCTTCGGCTGGTTTTTTTATGGCTGCATTTTAAAATTTGAAAATTTTAGCGAGTGAGCATAATCGCCATATCTTGTAAGACATGTCTTAAACTAACATGAGAGTATAGGTTGTAAACTCTCATGTTATCTCATACCTTTTCTTCAGTTATTTGTTTTTTTTAAATAAAGTCGACAAATTTTTTTGTTAGTGCAAAACATTTGTCAAATCCTCTGTTTTTCAGTCGCTGGCGAAAAACGTATCTTTTGTTACCCTTTTATTATGAATTAAGGTTTAGTATTACGAGTTAGAGGGAGATGAAATATGTTGGAACCAAAAAAAACAATTCGATTAAATAATTTGTTTGAAAAAGTTGTTTCTGATAAAGCCAATATAATAGAACGAAGAGAGCTAAATGCTCTATATCAAGAATATATTAATGATGGTAGAGATGGTACTCGCTCTGTGAGTACTTCAATTCAACATGTTACGTCTTAAATAGAGAGCTAAAATTATTAACTATAGAATGTAGCTAATTTGCTAATTACAGAAAAGGAATTTCCCATGTCTCCAGAACAATTAAAAGTATTACAACGATTAAGTCGTCTCTTTGAAGAAGGTGCTGCAGATCCGGGCCAAATAAAAGAACTTTCTAGACTACTTGCGGTAATTAACCAGAATAATGAACAAAGTGACTTATTTCACCCTACTATTTTTTCCCACTCACGAGAAAGCACCAACAAAATTTAGCTGTTGATAAAGAAAAAGTTATTAACGACTATATTTTGCAGCATCTAATATTGACCACAAATGGAACACAGCAGCTACTATACCGGGAATAACTAAATACCATAACGCATAACCACCGACACAAACGATAGCAAAAATTAATGCAGAAAATATTCTTCCTTGTACTAATTGGCCCAACCCAGGAAAAAAAATACTACATATTGCGGCAATTACATTGCCGCCAGAACCTTGACCAGACATAAAAGACCTCTACAGTTGTTTAAATTTTTATCAATACTCGATATCATCATATAACGTTCACTTTTGAAAAATAACCTTTTTAATGTTTCAGTTTATGAACAAGCCCAATATAGAACAAAAGATACAAACAATCATTCATTTTACTCGTTATTTCCTCGGACGTCTTTGGCGCGAACAATTGCACGTTAGTGCCGGCTACTTATCGTATGTCACACTCATGTCCTTGATCCCCTTACTTGTTGTAATGCTGTCTACTATGACTGCCTTTCCAATCTTTTCTGAAATTAAAGTATCTATTGAAAGTTTTGTTTATGAAAATTTCTTACCTGCTACAGGTGATGCCGTTAGGTTGCATATTACCGGTTTTGTTGATAACGCAACTAAAATGTCAGCAATTGCCCTTATTTTCCTGTTTGTATTGGCACTGTTACTTATTTCTGCGATCGACAAGACGTTAAATAGATTATGGCAAATTAAAACCAAACGACGTTTTATTACATCTTTATCAGTGTATTGGTTAGTCTTAACTTTAGGCCCTATTCTTGTGGGGGCGAGTATTGCGACAACCTCTTATATTGTGTCGTTAGTCTCATTAAATGAATATGATCTCTTTGGACTAAGTGATTTATTTGTGCGTTTGTTACCACTGCTATCTTCTATTGGAGCATTTTTGATTTTATATCTTATTGTTCCTAATAAAGTGGTGCCTTTTAAATGTGCTTTGGGGGGCGCTTTAGTAGCGGGTATTCTTTTTGAAGTAGCAAAAGCGGCTTTTGCGCAATACATTACACAACTTCCAACTTATGAAACTATTTACGGTGCGCTGGCGGGGGTCCCTATATTATTTTTATGGGTTTATTTATCTTGGTTGGTTGTACTTTTCGGTGCGTTGTTTACTTTGGCGCTCGAAAACTTTCAACCTAAAAATTGTGATGAACTTAGTTAGCTTAACCTACTGTTCTGAGTAATCTGCGCCATAATAGATACTATGGCTTAAATTCAGGGCAATACTATGTCGCGATTTTTGTACCCGAAAATTTCAACATATAAACAGGAAAGGCTAGCGGTTAGCTATGGTCATGAACTTTATGTAGAGCAAGCGGGAAACCCAGATGGCCTACCCGTGGTATATTTGCATGGCGGCCCAGGTAGTGGTTCAAGTGAAGACCATCGTCGTTATTTTGATCCTGAAGTTTATCGTATCATTTTATTTGACCAGCGCGGATGTGGTAAGTCATTACCGTCCCCGTCAATTGAACACAATACGCTTATACACCTCATAGCTGATTTAGAAGCTATACGTGAACATCTTGGTATAGAGCGATGGTTAGTATGCGGAGGTTCATGGGGAACTACTTTAGCGCTGTGTTATGGAATAGAATACTCGGAAAGAATTTTAGGTTTTATTCTTAGGGGAGTATTTTTAGCCAGACAGGCTGATTACCAATGGTTATATTCTTTTGAGGGAGCTTGTCGCTTTTTTCCTGAATATTATAAAGAGTTCGTTGAACACTTACCTCCACACCTTCAAGAATCACCGCTCAATGGATATCATCAACTCGTTTGTTCAGATAACGAAGTTGCAGTCATTTCTGCCAGTAAAGCTTGGGCATTATGGGAGTTAAGGTTGTCAACGATAGAGCATAACCATATTGTAATGGCGAAAGTTGAGGATGCGCACCAAGCTTTGTGTATGGCAAAAATATCCGCACATTATTTCACAAATGACAGCTTTATCAGTGAAAATTATATTCTTGAAAATATGAATAGAATAAAACAGTTACCGGCAATTATCTTGCACGGCCGTTATGATATGGTCTGTCAGCTATATCAAGCATATGAATTATCGAAGCTGTGGGAAAACGCTCAATTACAAATACTCCCCTATGCAGGGCATTGTGGTTTTGAACGACAAACTATTGATGCATTTTGTCGAGCAAGCGATACAATGGCTAATTTTTTATCAGAGCACAGAAGATGATCGCATTAATTCAACGAGTATCACAAGCAAGTGTCACTGTAGATCAAATCGTTACTGGGGAAATCAAACAAGGGATCTTAGTTTTGTTAGCGATTGAACCAAACGATACAGAAGTTAAAGCTAAAAGGTTGGCTGAGCGTGTTGCAGGCTATCGAATATTTGAAGATGAAGCCGGTAAAATGAATCTTAATGTTAGTCAAGTTCATGGCGAAATATTAGTAGTTTCACAATTTACGCTAGCAGCAGATACTAATACAGGTATGCGCCCAAGCTTTACGTCTGCAGCAAAGCCAGAAGTCAGTATTCCGCTATATAAGTATTTTTGCCAACAATTGCGAGAACGAGGTTTCCAAGTGCCCACTGGAAAATTTGGTGCTGATATGAAAGTTGCTTCAGTTAACGATGGCCCAGTAACCTTCACGCTGACTTGTTAACGAATTTAATAATTTATTTACTTACTTTAAATTATAAACCATGTCGCCAATAACTACGCCAGCGTTTAGCGGTTCTTAAAGGTAAAACAGAGATGTCGTTTAATGTGTTTTGAGCTTTAGGCACCATTTCGAGGGGTAATAAATGGATAATAACGTTCAAGTAATTTGGAATATGAAAATAGATTAACTGCTTAGAAGGTGCGAGTATTTTTAATTCAGTTAAAAAGTAATTGATTTCGTCATTGGTAGGACTTGGTAGGTTAATTGATAAGACCGCGTGTTTACCTACCTTGCTTAGAATATTTTTGGTTAAGGTTATCGAGTCATAGATAGATTGACTACTTTGATAAATATCACAAATAAACCAGTCGGGTTTTATTCTTTTATTGTAATGTAACCAATCAAGTGCGGTATAGTGGTGTAAATTTACTTTCGCTGATTGCGGGTTAAAATAGTTCGTAAAACAGTCAATAACCTCTTGAGAATACTCAATAGTATCGAGTGTTAAGTCAGGTAAATAATGTAATAAAAAACGTGCTAAGTTACCGCCACCCAAACCAAATTCAACTACGTGTTTAGGCCGAAAAAAGAGTAATGGTGACAATAAACTTATTTGATGAGGAAAGGTTAGTTGCCAAGGTTGGCGTTTAAGCATCATACTTTGTACAACATCATCAAAGGCAAGCCAGCGATAATGATTATTTTCACTTACCGATATTAACTCATCACTTTGGGATAAATAGGTAAGCTGGCCTTGTTGAATATGTTTAATTAACTTCATTAAGAACTTATGAGAGAATTTTCTTTAATTATTATAGGTAAGCATAACGAATGTTTGAGTGTAGAACACCAAAAAACGAACAAGAATTTGATCAATATTACTTTTTTCGCTGGAAACTTTTACGTGAACCACTCAATCAAGAGCTAGGTAGTGAACAAGATGAGCTTGAATCACAAGCCGTTCATCGAGCTATTTTTGATAATAAAGGTAATGTTATTGCCGTTGCACGATTACACTACACTGAACTATTTGAGGCACAAATTCGTTATATGGCAGTGGCTGAAAACTATCAAGGCAAGGGGTTAGGTCAACAAATAATTTCGACCCTTGAACAGCATGCTATAAAGCTTGGTATTAAAAAGATAACGTTAAAGTCACGAGAAATGGCGGTTAATTTTTATGAAAAGCAACAGTATAAAAATTTAGGCTTTTCGCATTTGTTACATGATGAAATTCGACATTTTTCGATGGAAAAAAAGCTATCTCACAGTGATTTTCATTTAGAGTCATTATCGACTCAGCTTCAGAGTGTCTGGCATAAAACTATACCATTAAGTAAAGCGATGAATATTGCTATTGGGTATTATGACCATAAAAAGTTAGTGACCTCTTGCGATGTTGCCTTTAATAAAAACTTACACGATACAATGTTTGCAGGCAGTGTTTATACGCTTGCAACGTTAACTGGTTGGGGCTATATCTATTTAAGATTACAACAAGAAAAAATCATGGGTAATATTGTTTTAGCTGATGCCAATATTCGTTATCATGCTCCGATTGAAGGCGTTGCTTTTGCTGAAACATACTCTTTATTAAATATCGAAAATTTTGAAAAACTGCGTTTAAAAGAAAAGGCAAAGTTTACTATTGAAGTAAAAATTAAAAATGGTGATAAAGTTGCTGCTACATTTAAAGGTTTATATTTTGTTTTACCCAAATAAGTTAAGGTTTTGAAATGAAAATTTATAGTTTTATTTTTACTCTATGTTTTTTTAGTATTCATTTGTTTGCCAATGATAAAGTTACTAAAAATGAGATTGGAAACGTACTTAATACCTTCCATCAAGCCGCAGCAGATGCGAACCAAATCTTGTACTTTAGTTTATTAGACGAGCAAGCTGTATTTTTAGGAACTGACAGTAGCGAACGTTGGAATAAAAAAGAATTTTCTGACTTTGTTACCCCTTACTTTAGTAAAGGTCGGGGTTGGTTGTATCAGCCAAGTCAGAGAAGTATTACCCTTATTTCGCAAAAAAATAGCAACGAGACTTTAGCCTTCTTCGATGAGTTACTTGAAAGTAAGAGTTATGGGCAATGTCGAGGATCAGGCGTATTACGTCTAACATCAAAAGGGTGGAAAATATTACAATATAATCTATCTATTCCAGTTCCTAATGGAATTGCAAATGATGTTGTTGAAAAAATAAAAAGCTATCAGCAAATTAGTTCACCTTCATCTTAAGGAAACACAATGCCAAAAAGCGTTGCTATTATTGGTTGTGGTTGGCTCGGCCTAGCACTAACCAAGCAATTAAAAACTGAGAAATATCGTGTTGCAGTGACGACACAAAGCGTCGACAAACAAAAAGCTCTCTTAGCGAACAATATTGATGCTGAGTTATTAAGTTTACCCGTTAATGATCCAAAATCTGTCGTATTGAGTGCTTTCAATCAAGAAACCTTGATTATTTCAATCACACCACAAATTCGCCAAAATCGCAGTGATTACCCGGAAAAAGTAGCTCAATTGGTCGAAATGGCTGAACTTGGCAAAGTAAAAAGAATTATATTTTTGAGTAGTACGGCTGTTTATAATGGTTTGTCGGGCATTGTTGATGAAAAGAGCCCCTTAGATTTTACTGCTGAGAAAGTTGCTATTATTGCTGGCGCAGAAAAAGCAGCTCAACAATTTACGGGACAAACTGTTATTTTACGCTTGGCAGGCTTAGTAGGGCCTGAGCGTCACCCTGGACGTTTTTTACAAGGTAAGCGTGTTCTTGCCGAGCCCCAAGCTTTCATTAATTTAATTCATCAAGCTGATGTGATTGGTGTGTTAATGAATATAATAACCGAGCATAAATTTAATGGTATTTATAACGCCGTAAGTGCAACCGAAACAAGTAAAGAGCATTACTACCAAGCCGCAGCTAATGCTTTAGGTTTAGCTGTGCCTGAATTTTCGTTTGAAACAGCTATGCGTTTTGGTAAGCGTATTAATGATGGAAAGCTTCGTGATAATTTGAATTATCAATTTGTTTATGACGACCTGATTGTTTGGTTATATAAAAGTGCAGCAGAGAATGAACATGTTTAAAGGGTGGGCAAAAAATAAAACGGTCCATCTATTTCTTGTCTTATGGGTTCATATTTCATTACTGAATTTGTTTTTTGTCAATCGCAATGGTGCCGTATTTTTGTGGCAAGAGAATAGTGAGTTGAACACCCTGATAACACATTTTGTTATTGCTTTAAGTGCGGTACTTTTTTATGTAATGGTAGGCAAGTTACGTATTATCTTTACCAATAAAAAGTTGGGTCTAGGATAACAATCTATTTGTTTTTGGTTCGTTAGCTATGATGGTGATAATTGGCTTATTGTTAGTTTAATTACATATCTCACTTTCTAAAAAAAATGCACGCATTAGACAATTTTCTAGTGCGTGCATGTGGGTGTATTACTTCGATTTAAGCTACTTTATCCCTGAATTTGCAATCCACTGATTAAAGTCGAGTAAGTTTGCCGGTAAAATAACTTTTCGATTAGCTTTGCTCAGACCTTGCATTTGCTGAAGGTATTGCTCTGATAGCTGTAAATCAAGGGCTTGTTGCCCTCCAGGTTGCTCAATAGCAATAGCAATTTTAGCAATGGAGTCGCCGGTTGCTTTTGCAATCGCTAAAATTTCTGCGGCTTTACCCTCCGCAGAATTTATACGACGCTGCTTTTCACCTTCAGATATATTAATCATTTCAGTCATCAAGCCTTCCGAGCGATTAATTCGACTTGCTCTATCACCTAAGCTTTTGGCTAAAATAGCACGACGTTCACGTTCTGCATTAACCTGCAATTCCATCGCATTTTTGACGGTAACAGGCGGAGTGATATTTTTTATTTCATAACGATGAACACGTATTCCCCAGCTACTCCCTGCTTTATCTAACACTTCAACGACCTTAGCGCTGATAATATCGCGCTCTTCAAAAGTTCGGTCTAAATCTAAGGTGCCAATTACCGAGCGAGTTGTGGTTTGTGCTAATTGCATAGCCGCAAAGCGATAATCAGTTATGCCGTAACTTGCTTTTAATGAATCAATGACTTCAATGTAAATAACACCGTCAACTTCTACATTCACTTCATCTTTTGAAAAACACTCTTGTGGAGGAACGTCTATTGTTTCTTCTTTTAAATCTTGAATAAAGGCAACACGGTCGACAAAGGGTAATAAAATATGGAAGCCCGCTTCAAGAGTACAGCGGTATTTACCTAAGCGTTCAACCACATAAGCGGATTTTGTTGGTACTAAACAAATAGCCTGAATAAATTTATAAGCTAAAAATAGAAATATAGCACCCCAAATAGCGAGAACTATAATATCAAGGTTAGAATCAGCGCCGACATTATTGATAGTTTGCTGGATCATTATTTTGCTCCCTGAACGGTTTGCGTTACTTTGTCCATGCCTTCGAAAAAGCCTTCTAACTTAGCCATTTCTGCTGGCATAATAGATACATCTGCGGTTTTTAAAATTGAACCTGTTTGTTTGATGAACTGTTCCAGTAAGCGCATTTTTATTGCTTTGTCACCGCCTGGAGATATGGACGCTTTGGCTATTAAATTCATGCCTTCAGCGGTCGCTTCCGTTAATATTTCAATTTCTTTAGCAAAGCCATGGGCTTCATTAATTTGACGTTGCTTATCGCCTTCTGAAATATTTATAGCCTCTTGACGTTCACCTTCTGATAAGTTGATTGTCGACTCTTTCTCGGCTTCTGCTAGCGTGATTTCAGCTCGTTTTCTTCGTTCAGCTTCCATTTGCTTTTCAAGCGTATGAATAACATTTGCCGATGGCGTTATATTTCTTACCTCGTAGCGCAACATTTTGATGCCCCAAGGATCTGACGCTTTGTCTATTTCACTAACAATGGTTTCATTAAGCTTATCTCGTTCTGAAAACGTTTGGCCTAGCTTTAATTTACCAATTTCACTGCGCATAGTTGTTTGCGCTAAATTCACACAAGCACGACGGTAATCTTCTATCCCATAGCTGGCTTTGGCACCATCCATAACTTGGATATAAACCAAACCATCAACTTCAATTTGAATATTATCTCGTGAAATACAACTCTGCGAAGGAATATCTAATACTTGCTCCCTCGTTTCGTGCCGATAAGCGACTCTATCGATAAAAGGAATCAGAAAGTGCAATCCGGGCTGCATTATTGCGCGAAATTTCCCAAGACGTTCGACTATACAAACTTCTTTCATGGGGACGATCAATACTAGTTTTACCACAATAAAGAGTAATCCTAGAAAAATAAAGGTGAGTGTGGCTAGCATAGGTGTTCCTACAGTTATGTTTATAATTATTTTGGATGTGTTGCTGTTACTTTAAGGCTTCAACAACGAGCGATATGTTTTCTTTGCAAACTATGGTGGCATGGCTGCCTTTATTTAACTCTGAACCATCGCTCAGGGCTGTCCATGTAGTGCCTTGGAACTCTACGCGACCAGCATGTGTACCAGGGCCAATTTTTTCTGTTACTTCAACTTCCTTTCCGTAAATGTCTAATTCTTCATAGGTATTTTCAACGGTATATTCTCCGCTAAAAAAACGTTCAGTAACGAAATATAGAATGAATAGTAATAATGAAGCGAGAATAAACCAAGTGGTTAGCGTGAGAGTCCAAGTATCGAGGAATTGCTGTTGAACTCCAATAGCTACTAATAAAGAGGCGATGCCCAAGTTGAGTAATATACCACCGGGTACAAAGATTTCAGCGCATGCAAATAGAATGGCTAAAACGATCCAAGTTTCAAAAAAAAGAATGTACTCCACCATGAACTCCTTATCATTAATACAGCACTAGATTAACAGGTTAAAATAATTTAGATACTGTAGTCACAGCATTATAGAGAGGTAAAATATATGTGCTGTTACTGTAATAATAAAGTTAGCAAGCTCGACATATTATGTCAAGCTTGCTGTTGGAGAATTTTTATGAAGTCTAAAGTTGATTAGTTAGATTTATCCTGTAGTTCTTTATTTTCTAATTTTATCGCTAACGGACGAAAAATACCTTCGGCAAGAATAGCTGCATATAGAACAATAAGTATATTCACAGCCATAGCGCTATAAAATTTACTATCTGATGCAATTGCTTCAGCACTTGCAAAAATAGCGATGCAGCCAATTAATGCGGCAATGAATGCACCTGCATATATAAAAAGTATCTGCTTCTTTAGGATAACGGATAAAAACTGACTTGCTGGCGATTGAGATATCTCGCTAGCGAACAAGTAACCTAAACCTTTGATTGATTTGAATAAACCATGTGAGCCAAAAGCGATAACGGTTGATGAATAAGTAAACAGTGTTAAAAACAAGATACTGTAAAAATCTATAAACATACTTAAATTGCCTGAAAGCATAAACAACATAATGATAGAGCCGCACACTACGAACAGTGCTATTAAACTTTGCATAATATTTTTCCTTTTCCAATGAACATCAATAGAGGGAGAAATATGAGATAGCTCTTTTGGCGATACATCAAATGCAGCTGATAGTGCTAATTGTGTTTCCACTGAGCTATTGCCATCTTTTTCGGCACGTTGGATGGTACGTAAGCTCAAACCTGATGCTTTCGCTAAAAGTTCTTGTGACCAGCCATTGTCTTTACGAAAATATTTAACACGCTCTGGGGATAAATTAGAACTGGGCTTGTGTAATTGATTAGTGTGCAAATGAGACTCCAAAAGTACTTACTTCATATTTCGTTATTAAATATGAAGAACAAAGTGAATATTAGCGAGAAAAGCCTTACGTCATTATAGCGCCACCTTTACGACAAGCTATATATTTATTGGCTTATGGAGTTGTTGCCGTCGTTACTCGCCCCCCGTGGCACCACGACATATCGTACTTCCTATACGTAAAAAAGCCGAGGGTAAGCTCGGCTTTCAATATGCTAACAAAAAACTTATTGTTAAATAAAGTACTAGTATCTTACAGTGATAAGTTATTTAAAATATCATCTTCAACTAAGTTTGCTAAGGTTACTTTAAGCTTAGGTGTACGTGCCATTTCGCGTTTAATCGCGAAGTTGGCTTCTTCATTACGCGCCCAACTACGACGAGCAATACCATTATTTACATCAAACAATAACATTGACTTTAATCGACGCTCTGACGCTGCTGAGCCATCAAGTAACATACCGAAACCACCGTTAACAACTTCACCCCAACCTACGCCGCCGCCATTATGGATTGAAACCCAAGTCGCGCCACGGAAGCTGTCACCAATAACATTGTGAATCGCCATGTCGGCAGTAAAGCGGCTACCATCGTAAATATTTGATGTTTCACGATACGGTGAATCTGTACCACTAACATCATGATGATCTCGACCTAATACTACCGGACCAATTTCACCGCTGTTAACTGCATCGTTAAAGGCTTTAGCAATTTCCATTCTACCTTGTGCATCGGCATATAGAATTCGTGCTTGTGAACCAACAACTAACTTGTTTTGTTTAGCGTCTTCAATCCAAGTGATGTTGTCTTGCATTTGTTGTTGAATTTCTTCAGGTGACTCTTGCATGATTTTTTTAAGAACGCTTGCGGCAATAGCATCAGTTTTATCTAAATCTTCAGGTTTACCAGAAGCACATACCCAACGAAATGGACCAAAACCATAGTCAAAACACATAGGGCCCAAGATATCTTGAACGTATGAAGGGTATTTAAAATCAATACCATTTTCAGCCATGACATCGCCACCGGCGCGTGATGCTTCTAATAAAAATGCATTTCCGTAATCGAAGAAATAAGTACCACGTGCAGTGTGCTTGTTAATGGCATTCGCATGGCGTATTAATGTTGCTTGTACTTTTTCTTTGAATACTTCGGGCTCTTCACGAATCAAACGATTTGACTCTTCGAAGCTAATATCAACAGGGTAGTAACCGCCAGACCATGGGTTGTGCAATGATGTTTGGTCTGAGCCTAGGTGAACATATACTTCATGCTCATAGAAGCTTTCCCAAACATCAACAATGTTACCGATATAAGCAATTGATACCACTTCTTCATTAGCTTGCGCTTCTTTAACACGGGCAACAAGGCCATCGATGTTATCAATTAATTCATCTACCCAACCTTGCTGATGACGCTTAGTTGCTGCTGACGCGTTAACTTCGGCACATACAGTAATACAGTTGGCAATGTTACCCGCTTTTGGTTGTGCACCACTCATGCCGCCTAAACCAGCAGTAAGGAATATTTTTCCCTGCGGGCCTTCGCCTTTATTCAATACTTTACGAAATGCATTCATTACCGTAATGGTTGTACCGTGTACTATGCCTTGAGGGCCAATATACATAAATGAACCTGCAGTCATTTGACCGTACTGAGTAACACCTAAGGCGTTGAATTTTTCCAAGTCATCTGGCTTAGAATAGTTAGGGATCATCATACCGTTAGTAACAACCACACGAGGTGCATCTGCCGATGATGGAAATAATCCCATAGGATGACCAGAGTATATATGCAAGGTTTGGTCGTTTTCCATTTCACTTAAATACTTCATGGCTAATAAGTATTGTGCCCAGTTTTGGAAAACGGCGCCGTTGCCGCCATAAGTTATTAATTCTTCTGGGTGCTGCGCAACAGCAGGATCTAAGTTATTGTCGACCATTAACATAATCGCGGCAGCTTGCTGACACTTTGCTGGGTAGTCAGCAATTGAACGTGCTTTCATATGAAAGCTTGGCTTAAAGCGATACATGTAAATACGGCCTAAGTCTTTTAATTCTTGCGCAAATTCAGTCGCTAATTCTTGGTGCCACTCTTTTGGAAAGTAACGTAGCGCGTTTCTTACGGCTAGCTGTTTCTCTTCCACGCTAAGAATATCTTTACGCTTTGGCGCGTGGTTAGCATTAGCAGAATAAGGCTTAGCTTCCGGTAATACACTTGGAATACCTTGTTTAATTTCTTCTTGAAAAGTCATTGCTGTTTCCATGGTATAAGTTCCTTCTAGTTAACCGTAAATGCTTGTGATTTAACTAAAACTATCATGGCATCAATATCAGGCTTCAAGAGTCTATCTTCTTTAAGCATGGCTACTTTTTCTCTGATAATTTTGAAGTTTTTCTCAATAATGTCTGAGCATTTATTTGGGCGTCTAAAGTCAATCGCTTGAGCGGCATACATGAGTTCAATTGCTATAATCTTCTCTAAATTACCTAAGATTTGATTAAACTGTCTACTTGAAATACTGCCCATAGAGACGTGATCTTCTTGTCCCATTGACGTAGGAACACTATCAGCAGAAGGAGGGAAACAAAGAGATTTGTTTTCAGTTACTAGCGCTGCAGTGGTGTATTGTGGGATCATCATGCCTGAATTTAAGCCACCGGATGCGGTTAATAATCGAGGTAATCCGTGTAAACCTTCTAAAAGTAAGTAACAACGACGATCGGCAATGTTACCTAATTCAGCGGCAGCAATAGAAGCATAATCAAGTACCATAGCTAATGGTTGGCCGTGAAAGTTACCACCAGAAATAGCTTCTTCACTACTAATAACAATGGGGTTATCAGTCACTGAATTCATTTCAATTTCAGCGAGTTCATTTAAGTGATTATAGGCATTACGAGATGCACCGTGAACTTGTGGAATACATCTTAATGAGTATGGGTCTTGTACGCGTTCACAATTGGTATGAGAAGCCATGTTTTCAGAGCCACTAAAGAGCATTCTCATACGGCCTGCTACTTTTACAGTGCCAGGGAAAGGGCGTGTCTCGTGTAGCTCTTCTCTAAACGGTGATTCACTACCTTGCATGCCTTCGATGCTCATAGCACCGGTTACATCAGCTAAGTCTAACAAGTAGCGCATCTTAGTTAAGCCAGTAATAGCATGCGATAAAATAAATTGAGTACCGTTAATGAGTGCCAAGCCTTCTTTAGCGTGCAATTCCATTGGCGCTAAACCGTTTTCTTTTAGTGCTTGTGCTGCTGGAATAGTTTTGTCACCTAGCCCCTCTTCATTTTGCCAGAACTCACCTTCACCTAGTAATGGTAAGAATAAATGTGAAAGCGGTGCTAAATCACCAGATGCGCCTACTGAACCTTGCTCGGGAACTACAGGGATAAGATCAAGTTCGATGAATGCTAACATTCTTTCAACGGTTTCTAAGCGAATGCCTGAGAAGCCTTTACTTAATGCATGCACTTTGGTGATTAACATTAACTTAGAAATAGCTTTGGCAATTGGCTCGCCAACACCTACTGCATGTGTAATCAGTAAGTTTTTTTGCAGCAAGTTGGTTTGTTCAGGAGTGATCTGAGTGTCACATAATGGACCGAAGCCAGTGTTTATACCGTAAACAGCTTTTTCGGAAGCAGCCATTTTATCAACTCTTTGACGGCTGGTATTAATATTATCTAAAGCTTCTTGGCAAAGTTCTGCTTTGATACTGCCATTGGCAATACCATTTACAATATCAAGATCTAAACGGTCGATACCATATTTAAACGTCATATTAACGCTCCTAAATTAAAAGTTAAAAAGTTAAATGGCTGCCTAGTCGGTATTTATGACCAGCTGCCGTTAAAGTCGCTAAGCTAACTACGCCTTGGCTTGACCAAGTACGGCGCTTAACTTGTAAACACGGGGTATTAGTTTCTATGGCAAGTAATTTACAAACATTACTTGCTGCAAGTACGGCTTCAATCTCATGAGTGGCTTCGGTTAAGGGTGCTTCAGAAGACAAATACTCGTGAGGGGTTACGGTCGTAAAATCTTGCTGTAAATAGTGAGGCACTAATTTACTATTCACATAACGTTGTTCTAATTGAATGGGATCGCCATTCTCAAAATGTAAAACTTCTGAGTAATAAGCGTTTTCACCTTCAGTGAGCCCTAATAAAATGCTGACTTCATGGCTGACTTCAGCAGCACTTAGTGAGATTTGCAATGCGTGATGTTTATGACCACGTTCTTGGATTTCGTCAGCTATATTGCGAATTTCAAGCAATGATGATTGTGATTTAAAAGTGGCAACAAAAGTACCAGCGCCTTGTGAACGTATTAATAGACCTTGTTCAGTTAATTCTTGCAAAGCGCGCCGAGCGGTCATGCGGCTAACTGAGAATTGCTCAGCCAAAACATTTTCCGATGGTACTTTGCTGTGTTGTTGCCATTCGCCTGATTCGATCTTTTTACAGATATGATCTTTAATAATGGCAAATTTCGCAGTTTTGGGTTTTGTCATAAATTGGTATTCCAATTAAATATTTTCGATGACTAGCTTGTATATACAATCTCACAAGTTTACTGTTGAGTCAATAGTTGTATATACAAGCTTGCTTGTGGTTTTGCTATCAGGTAGAGTGGCGATATTAACAAACCTACCTTAAACTTGCCCTATAAATTATGTTTAGTAAGCGTAGCGGTAAACTCAACTTTTGGATCTCTTATGACGATTAACTCTTCTGCTTGGCAAACTCTATTCATCAACGTAAATTTAGCGACAATGACCGATGGTGCAAATAGCTATGGCGCAATAGAAAATGCTGCTTTGGCCATTAGTGATGGAAAAATAGCTTGGTTAGGCGCATCAGTTGATTTACCTGAATATGATGCTAATACCGTTAAAGTTATAGATGGACAAGGAAAGTGGTTATCACCGGGCTTGGTCGATTGTCATACGCATTTGGTTTATGGCGGCAACCGAGCCAATGAATTTGAAATGCGATTACAAGGTAAAAGTTATCAAGAAATAGCGAATGCTGGCGGTGGTATCGTATCAACCGTATCAGCCACTCGTAAGGCCAGTGAAGCTGAATTATTCGCTGCCGCACTGCCTAGATTAACTGCTTTGCATCAGCAAGGTGTAACGAGTATCGAAATTAAATCGGGCTATGGTCTTGATACGAAAAACGAAATTAAAATGTTAAAAGTCGCAGGGCAGCTAGCTGAAGCTCTGCCTGTTACTGTTAAACGTACTTTCCTTGGTGCCCATGCCTTGCCTCTTGAATATAAAGACAAACCTGACGAGTATGTTGATTTGGTTTGCAATGAGATGATCCCGCAAGTCGCTAAAGAAAACTTAGCAGATGCCGTTGATGTCTTTTGTGAAGGGATCGGTTTTAGTCTCGCGCAAACAGAACGGGTATTTGCTGCCGCAAAAAATCACGAGCTACCGGTAAAAATTCATGCGGAGCAATTATCTAATCTCGGTGGTAGTGAATTAGCCGCGAAGTATAATGCATTGTCGTCTGATCATATCGAGTTTCTAGATGAAGCGGGTATTAACGCAATGAAAGAGGCTGATATGGTCGCTGTATTATTGCCAGGTGCTTTCTATTTTTTACGTGAAACACAATTACCTCCGATGGAATTACTACGGAAACATCAAGTACCGATGGCAATCGCTACTGATTCAAACCCGGGTTCATCACCCATTAGTAATATTCAACTCATGTTAAATATGGCTTGTACATTATTTCGTCTAACACCCGCTGAAGCATTAGCGGGGGTAACATGTTTTGGCGCGAAAGCATTGGGATTATCAAATCAAAAAGGGCAATTAGCCGTTGGGTTTGATGCCGATATTGCCGTGTGGAATATTGAACAGCCTGCTGAGCTTTGTTATCAATTTGGCGTGAATCCTTTGACCGAATTATTTATTGCCGGTAAAAAAGTGATCTAAAGCAAGTAACTTCCTAATGAGAAGATCGGGATTGCCTTGACCAATGTTTGAGTTTGTTAGAACTCAGCCTAATTATCCCGATCTATCAGTCATACTAATTTTCTGATGATAGCTGCCAATGTATGGGAATAAACTTATTGGAAGCAGGTATAAACTCTTACTATACAAAGCCCCATATATTGCTTAGTCTTAATACATCTACGTTTGATGTGTACGTAAAAGGCTCTTTATGGAATGCTCTCGCTTTACTCGATTTTCGTTAACTAAAATTCTGTCTTTGGTATTGAGCTTTTGTTTATTTTCTAGTTCGGTTCGAGCTGCCTCGTTTCTTATACTGAATTTAATATTGCCTTTGTACTTGGTTTAATGCTTCCCGTTATTTTAATTATTGCTTTAGTAAAGCCCTTAAAAAATATTCGCTTGCGTTACCCTACATTGATTTCAATGAGTGCATTACTAATGCTTTACGCTTTGGCGTACTCAACAAAATATCAAAGTGAACTGATACTTTCATCTGCAATGATATTTTCTTCAGTATTGTATTTTTGGCTACGAAGTACGTACTCGGCGCCATCGGAAAAACTAAATTATTTTATCAACTTTATAGTTGTCGCCACAGCTTTGTCTTTTGTTTTTAGTTTATGGTTTTTGCCTAATATTGATGGTTATTTAGCTTGGTTAGCTGCCAGTGCTATGGTACTTATCTGTGCTGGAGGTGCTGTTGTATCTTCGAAAAAAGTAAAAGATCCTAGCAGTGTTCGGTTAGCCGTACAGTGGCTAATACATCTTATTTTTGTCGCCACTCTTTTCGCATGGTTAAATGCATATATTAGTGCTAAATGGTTAGTATCGGCGATTGTTGTTTCATATTTAGCTGCGCTAATAAATGGTTGTTGGTACTTGGTACAAGCGGTTCGATTAGAACTTACTGATAAAAGTAGTGTTGAACCTTCAACACCTTTATATCCATTAGATCCTGCGACAAACTTACCGAGTTATCAACAAGCTTTAGCACAACTAGCATCAGTGATTAAAGAAAAACCAAAATCAAGATTTGCAGTGGTTGCCTTAAAACCGATTAATTTCCAAGCAGTAAACACAGTTTTAGGTCACCATAATTCAGATATTCTTTTGTTACAGTTAGCCTATTGTTTACAACAAAAAATGGCTGAAAATTCGGCTTTAGTTAATTTTTCTTACGAAACTTCGCCAAATAAAATCTCTCGCTTGCAAGGCTTGCATTTTTTAGTGGTTTTAGACCTTAGCGAAGATAATCATCCTGATAACAGCAAAGTCGAGCAGCTTTGTCGTGAATTAACGGCAGCGGTGCCCAGTGCCATGAGCTTTAAAAGCTTTTCATTAAATTTTGAGTTGGCTTTTGGCGCAGCTTATATTGGTGAGTATAGCCATAAGGTTGACGAAGTTATTTCATTTGCCGAGGATGCTTTGCTAGTTTCTGAGCAAACTCAACAGGTATTGAGCTATTTTGATCATAATAATGCACTTTATACCGAGCAACAATTGAGTCGTATGGAAAGGCTCAAGCGAGACGTGGCTGACGAAAAGTTACATTGGTATTTACAGCCACAAATTTGTTTGAGTAATAAAAGGGTGTCAGGTTTTCAAATGTCAGTGCATTGGTATAATGATGACAAAGCTCCTTGGGAGTTAAGCCAGTTTGTCGATATTGCAGAGCATAGTGGAGATGTTTACTTATTAACAAAACAAATGATAATTCAGGCATGTAAAGTATTACAAAAATTGCACAAGATTAGCTTTGAAAAACCTGTGACTATTATATTAGCCAGCAAAGAATTACTAGAGCCAGCCTTAGTTGACTATATTTGTCTTCAAGCAAAAGAACACAGAGTGAGTGTGCAAAATCTCGTTGTAGAATTAGACGAAAAATTAATTTTGTCCGCTAATCAAAGAGCTAAAGCTATAATTGATCAACTTAAATCTTTAGACATAAAAGTGGCAATTGGTAATTTTTCAGGAAGTTATGAATCTTTACGCTATCTGCGTAAAGTCAGCATCCATCAAGTAAAAATTAGCTGTGATCTTTTAAATGAAAATAATGCAAGCCATGAAGATAACGGGTCAGATAAGGCCATTATTAATGCCCTCATTAATCTAACACGTGCGATGCAAATGCCTCTGATTGGCACTTCAGTTAATAATCTACATATTGAACAAGTATTTAAGTCTATGGGCGGAGATTGTGCGCAAGGCAGACACTTGAGCAGAGGTGTCGTTTTTGATGAGATAGACATATGGGTTAAACGTTGGATAGAACAATATCCGCATTGTGAATCAGAGCAATAGACCTTGAAGATATGGATTATCAATCGATATTGAGTACTTCGGGAGATAAAATAATTCCAGTATTATCAGCATAGATATGATCATCCGGAAAAAAAGTAACCCCAGCAAAATTTATCGCAACATCACTTTCACCTATTGCTTGGCTGCTGGCGCCCACAGGAGTCGAAACGAGCCCTTGTATCCCTAAATCTATTTCTTCTATGGCATCAACATCGCGTACACTGCCGTGGCAAACAATGCCTTCCCAGTTATTATTCGCTGCTGTTTCGACAACTCTAATATCAATTAGTGCGCGACGTGTAGAGCCACCACCATCAATGACAAGTACTTTACCTTTACCTTCTTCAGCGACTACTTGTTGAATAAGGCCATTATCTTCAAAGCATTTCACAGTGACTACTTGACCACCAAAAGAACTACGCCCACCGTAATTACAGAAAATAGGGTCGAGAACGTCAATTAAGTCGGCATAAATATTACAAAGTTCTGACGTATTATATTCCATGATGGTTTCCCCGTTCATGTTAAATGGATAGTGAATCGCTTAGTATAACGCTATGTATGTTTGACACAACTGAAGGGCTAAAATGCTTGTAGGTTAGGTTTTGATTATACTCAATAAAATAGCAATATAACAAAAGTAGATTATAATTCGTTACTTACTTGAATTGCTTTCCAAAAAACTATTTAATAGCTTATCGTTTTTTAACTAAGGTAGAAATATAGTGAGTGAAAAATATTTTTATCATACTTTGTTATTTTCTGTTGAAACGATAATATTTGCTTTATTTGCGACACTTTTATTAATGTATTATCGAGGTTTAGGTCGTCGATATGTTAAGTATTGGATGCTGAGTGTATTTGCATTAAGTCTTCATCAATTTTCATTGGCTCTCGGTACGTTACTTATAGAGGTGAGCGATACCGCAATAGATAAAGTTATTCTTGCCTGCGTAATTCAATTTAGTCAGTACTTTCACTTGGTTACCCTATTACTTGGTGTTTATTGCGCTACAAAAAATAAAGATCTATCCAAAAACACTATTAATTACGCTTTAATTCTCTGTACCTTACTTAGCATAACGGCGACATTGCTTTATGGTTTTGAGATTAATGAGGTGTATAACCGCTTTTATTTACGAGAAAGCTTACCTGCATTCTTGATGGGCTGTGGGCTTTTAATGGCCGTTTTTTTCTTATATAACTCATCCGTCGATCACTTCTCTGCTCGTGTTTTTATGGGCTACTGCCTGTTTATGGGCTTACGGTATATCCTCTTTTCTTTCTTATCTATTGTATTGATTACTGAATATTGGTTTAAAGATTTAAGCGAAATTTTGATGTTTATTGATATGGGCGCTTATACATTATTAGCATTTTCCATGCTTATCTGGATGCAAGGAGATGAAAGGAATATTGCAATATCAGCGATAAATAAGGCGCAATACCTTGGTAAACACGACTCTTTGACCGGCGCACTAAACCGTGAGCAAGTCATGACAAAGTTGCCCGTGGTCATAGATCAAGCAGAAGTAAATCAGCATAATTTGGT
>Ga0209396_1002012_pt1 | contig 21793 bp, 15 predicted proteins | sample GOMGulsemesocosm_6_FD_184638 | JGI IMG/M metagenome (GOLD analysis project Ga0209396, IMG submission 184638) | Methane-oxidizing microbial communities from mesocosms in the Gulf of Mexico - GOM8C Gulf of Mexico (SPAdes) (version 2) | ecosystem: Environmental > Aquatic > Marine > Cold seeps...
GAGAATCTTGACAAGAAATTTAATCAAAACATACTTCCTTGTAAATAATGAGCCATCATTGGTACTGCGTTTTACTATAAAGATTCTCATTAGTGTTGTCTATTCACACAACATTCACTTATGCCACATAGCAGACCAAATTTAGGCACGTATTTATCACAATAAATAGTCTGCTTTGCCACACAGCGGTCGTTCACAAAATTGCTTTGGCATGATGTCAAAGTGCCATTAGAAGTCATCAGCTATTGTCATCTCTATTAGCGGACACTACATATCTAAAGAAATGGCCAAATTAACTACTTCACTACACATTGACTAATAAAGAGAACTTATAACGCATTGCAGAAATTATTTAATTGGAAATATACTTCTATTAAAATAGTTAATTTGGGTAAAACAGTTTTTCTAGCATAGTTAGTGAATATTAAGTTTTTGTGCTATTAATAATCATGTCAGGTATATGCTTATGAAAAAAGAGAATAATCTATGCTTTCTTCAAGAATACAAACAACGCATAATATTTTTATTGCACTATTATTCTTTATACTACCACTAGATATTTCATTGGCCGCCGAATCCTCCTTTGGATTTGACCGCATATCTATAGAGGATGGTTTACCTCATTATTCTGTAATAAGTATGTTTCAAGACAGACAGGGATTTTTATGGATTGGTACCGTAAAAGGATTAGCGCGTTATGATGGTTATTCGTTTAAAACTTTTGTACACAACCCAGAAGAACGTATATCAATCTCTTCCAGTGCTATCAGTGCGATTACAGAAGACCGTCAAGGCGGAATTTGGGTAGGCACTTGGGGGGGGGGGGTCAACCGATTTAATCCCGAAACGGAAACTTTTCAGCACTACCTTCATGATGCCAATAATCCCCAGAGTTTAAGTCATAATACTGTCAGGGCCATTACAATAGATAATCAAGGCAACCTTTGGGTAGGCACTAGTAGCGGCCTCAATCGATTTAACCCCGAAACGGAAACTTTTCAGCACTACCTTCATGATGCCAATAATCCTAATAGTTTGAGTCATGATCACGTAAGAACCATTACCGAGGACATTCAAGGCAACCTTTGGATAGGCACTAGTAGCGGCCTCAACCGATTTAATCCCGAAAAGGAAACTTTTCAGCACTACCTTCATGATGCCAATAATCCTAATAGTTTGAGTCATGATCACATCAGGTCCATTACCGCTGATCGTGAAGGGAACCTTTGGGTGGGTACTTTAGGAGGCGGTCTCAATCGATTTGATCCACATACGGAAATTTTTCATCACTACCGTCATGATGCCAATAACCCTAATAGTTTGAGTGATGATAATGTCATGACCATTACTGAAGACCGCCAAGGCAATTTGTGGGTGGGTACAATGGACTACGGCATCAATCGGTTTAACTCCGAAACGAAAACTTTTCAGCACTACTTATATAATGCCAATAACCCCCGTAGTTTAAGTGATGATACGGTTTTTTCCATTTCAAAAGACCGCCAAGGCGGTATTTGGGTGGGCACTCGAAGGGGTCTCAATCGATTACATCCCCAGACGAAAACCTTTCAGCACTACCGTCATGATCCTAATAATCCAAATAGTTTAAGTCATACTGGGGTTTTTGCCATTACTGAAGACCGTCAAGGCAGTATTTGGATAGGCACTAGGGCCGGAGGGCTCAATCGGTTTAACCTCGAAACGGAAACTTTTCAGCACTACCGTCATGATGCCAATAATCCTAATAGTTTGAGTCATGATTATGTCAGGAGTATTGCGGTAGACAGTCAAGGCGAACTTTGGGTGGGCACTTGGGACGAAGGCCTCAATCGATTTAATCCCCAGACGGAAACTTTTCAGCATTACACTCATGATGCCAATAATCCCCATAGTTTGAGTGATAATAGAGTCACTAGTATTACTGAAGACAGCCTAGGCAATCTTTGGGTGGGTACTTGGGGAGGGGGCCTTAATCGGTTTAACCCCGAAACGGAAACTTTTCAGCACTACCGTCATGATGCCAATAATCCTAATAGTTTGAGTCATGATATGGTTTTTTCCATTTCAGAAGACCGTCAAGGCCATTTGTGGGTTGGCACTCGTCACGGCCTCAACCGATTTAATCCCGAAACGGAAACTTTTCAGCACTACCTTCATGATGCCAATAATCCTAATAGTTTGAGTGATGATAATGTCATGACCATTACTGAAGACCGCCAAGGCGGCATTTGGGTGGGAACGAGTGATGGTTTAAATCTACTGGACAAACAATCGAATACATTCAAGCGCTTTGATTTAATGAACAATGAATCGATCTATAATATTGAAGAGGATAATCAAGGACAATTATGGCTAAGTAGCAACTATAGTTTATCTCGTTTAAATCCTAAAACGGGAGGTTTCAAAAAATATGATGAGGGTAATGGCCTACAAGGTGATGAATTTGTTCTCGGGTCTTCATTGAAAAGTCATACCGGCGAGATGTATTTTGGCGATTCAAGTGGATTTCATCGGTTTTCTCCCCTGAAGATAACCGATGATTTGGAGCCACCAAAAGTAACTTTTACTGATTTATTAATCTCGAACCAATCAGTGGCTATTGGAATTAACAGCAATAACACTAGTTCCTTTGAGAATGTTTTTACTCTTGATAAAGCCATTCACTCAACTAAAATACTGACCTTAAACCACCAACAAAACATGGTAACCTTTGAATTTAGCACCTTACATTTCACTAACCCTAAAAAGCATCAATATGCTTATAAATTGGAAGGGTTTGATAAACAATGGATAAAAACCGATCATAAAAACAGACGTGCCACTTATACCAATTTGCCAGCAGGGGAATATATCATAAGAGTAAAAGCCAGTAACGGGGATGGTGTATGGAACGAAAAAGGAGCATCGCTGAAAATAACCGTGCTACCACCATTCTGGAAAACTTGGTGGGCTTATTCTTTTTACTATTTAATATTAATTTCACTTATTTGGTGGTTTGTTCGAACACAACGTAAGAAAGTTCAATTTGAACGCGAGATTAATCAGCAATTAGAACAAAAAGTTGCTGAAAGAACGTCAGAGTTGGAAAAAGTTAGCTTAACAGATCAACTAACTGGCGCACATAATCGACGTTTCCTCGATAAATTCATAGATAAAGAAATTGCTAAAATAAACCGAGCTTATTTTGAACATAAAGAAAACGCTTCGCCAAAGCTTGGATTCATCATGCTCGACATGGATCATTTCAAACAAGTAAATGATGTTCACGGCCATGATGCAGGTGATAAAGTATTAGTACAGTTAGTTAAAATAATCACGGATACTTGTAGGCTTTCTGATTGGGTTGTTCGCTGGGGTGGTGAAGAATTTGTGGTCGTTGCAAATGCTGTTAATTTGCAAGAAATACAAAATTTAGCAGAAAGAATAAGGGTTAACATAGAAGCACACTCTTTTGATATTGGTAATGGAAAAACATTAATGAAAACGTGTTCTATTGGTATTACTAGTTATCCATTTGTTGAAAAAAAGCCAGAAGCATTTAGTTGGGAGCAAACGTTAAATATTGCAGATATAGCCCTTTATGCTGTTAAAAACAATGGTAGAAATGCATGGATTAGTCTATTTGAGAAAGATGTAACTAATGTAGAGCAACTTTCTCTTGAAATGGCTGAGCTTATAGATACTCAAATTAAAGAAGGTCATCTTTCTTATGAGACCTCATTCCAAAAAGAAGTAGAATGGATCTGATAGAGTTTAACGGCAGTAATGTCTTGAAGCAGACCTTAGTTACAGCGATTCTAGGACTTCCGCTTAGCGCACAAAGTGATCATTAAGATCACTGACTAAATATCAAATATAATGATTAGGATGAAATCAATAAACTCTAATTTATTTGGCCCATTAAAATAAGTTACTTAAATACATATAATAAATGATTGCCATTTACAGACATTAACCAAGCTAATGCAAAGCAATTAACAATCACGGTAATCCAAAACATTATTCTGAACTCTTTCTTTTGGGATTTATGCCGGAGAATTTGTTGGGCAATAGAAGCACCAGGCCATCCGCCAACAAGTGATAAGAAATGTAATGTACTTTCGGGGGTTCGCCATGCCCCGCGTTGTGCTTTTGACTTATCAAGCGCATAAGTAATATAAGTAATGATGCTAAAAGCCAAATAAGTCAATAATAGATTAGTAGGCACATACCCCATAAACATGGATGTTGTCATTAAAGTAAAAAAAACAATAGATAGAATAATCGAGAATTTATTAATACTATTAGTTTGTTTTTCCTTTAATTTCTCACCTGAAAAAGTCGCTTTATCAGCACAATACCTTCCTTGTTTATCTTTCGCTATGGAGAAAGTAATAACATCATTTATTTGTGGTGTTCGCTTGCGATTTGAAAATGCTGTTTTGTGAATAAAAACATCATCTCCACCACCGTTTGGGAGAATAAAACCAAAAGATTTATCTTCATTCCATTTAAGTAACTTACCTTTAAGTCTCATAAGTATTCCTCATCCATAAGTATTTATTATTTTTTACTAAAAGTATTTATATACCAACTAAATTAAAAAACTTAACAGTTTTAATTCTTCATTTAAAATAAGTCTATCTTTATCCCTAGCATAATCTGACACATCAAATGGCACTACCCAAAGTTTCAGATGTTTAGAAAAATTAAAACTGTGCTTTATTGCCTTTTTAAATTTATCAGTCTTGGGGTAAATAAGAACTAGGTTGCCTTCACCGTTTAAATACTTATGGCCGTAGGCAAACATTTGATAGAAGTCACTTTGTGATAAACCATACTTGTCACTACCATTATCTAGGTTTAAATCGAGTAGTTTCCATTTAGTATCAAGAACCAATCTATTTACGTTTTCGTTCTTAATTAGAAAATCAGGTTTTAGATTAAACCATTCGTTCTCACTATGCTGCACTAAGTATTCGGATCGTGCCTGCTCTTCTAATGAGTGGTTATCTTTTAACTGTCTTCTAAGTACACTCCCTACATAAGACTCAAAGATATCATGCATGGGGAATAGTAATGATATTGCGTTAGCACTCCCCTTCATTGCAAGTGGTGTCATATCCTCTAATATCAACTTAGCCCAGGCTAAAGGTGTTTTATAATAACTCATTCCCTTATTAAGCTTCACCTGAGTAAAGTCTTGCTTTATGTTATGACTTACAGGAATATCATTAAACGCAAAGGATAACTCTCGGCACAAGCGTTGGTGCGCATTATTCTTCGAGTAATTAGCTATTTTATTTAATGCTGTATGAATTAATCGATTCGCAGGCCTATCAAGCAAATACTCATCATATTCGACATAGAACTTATGTTTGTTAACTAAGTTATGCTTCAACTGTTGTGAAGTTAACAACTTACCCTTTAAAAAAAGTAAGTTATCTTGACGGCTAACATAATCTGATCGAAGGCCGCGCTTTATTAATTGATTTACACTCTGTAAGAACTGGCGAATGAACACTTCAAACAGAGGCATTTTATGTTGTTCTACTTGAGCATCAGCCGACTCAATATGACGAAAGCCATTCATAGTTTTCAACATATTAAGTAGAGACTTACGAGAATTATCTATTGTTAGTTCATCAGCTTCTGCTTCATTAGATACTTTCCCTACTTTAGGCAATACTTCTATTTGCTCACCATTAGGTATTTGAATTACACCTACATAGTGTTTCAACTGTAAAGCACGCTCTCCGCGGTATGATCGCAAGCGAAGAAAGTGCTTCATTTCAGAAGCTTGATTGAGACACAAAGATTCTAGATATTCAAAAGCATCAACAGATATCTTTGCACATCGATTATCTGATACGACACTACTTAGAAAACCATATTCAAAAACAGTAATAACGTTACTATTCATATGTTCTACTACTCTTTAGGCGTGTCTGTAGATTTAGCAGCAGGTTCACCAGTAATAATATACTTATATGCATCTTCATTGCTGAAGGCAAATTTATTCAACCGATACCGCGCAGTACGTTGCTGATAGTTATCATCTTTATACATGTTGCCAAAAAGTGATTTCAACTTTTTGCTATCTAGTTCTTCTTTAATGACAAATTGGAAATTTTCATTTGATTTTTGATTATCTCCAAGTACTAAGCGGATTTTTTCCCAGTCTTCAAAAAAGTACTCTTCTAGTAAGGGAAGAATCTTATTCTGAAAAATAGATTGTAACTCTTGCCATGCTGCCTCTTCATTTCCATTATCACAATATTCTTTAACTGGAATAAAAAAAGCATGCCCTAATGTATGCTCTCTATCGTAAAGTGCTTCTATTCGCTCATTAATAGTGCCTATTAAATCATCTATTTTAATACCATTAACAATGCAGCCAACTAGTTTGCTCATATCTGGCATCATCTCAATAAAATCAAAACGTCGACGTAAAGCGGTATCCATCAATGCTAAAGATCTATCTGCTGTATTCATTGTACCTATAAGGTATAGATTATTAGGTACAGAAAAATCTTCTTGAGAATAAGGCAAGCTTAATGATAGCTCTTCATTACTTCCGGATCTTTTAGATGGTTCAATTAAGGTAATTAACTCGCCAAAAACTTTAGATATATTGGCTCTATTGATCTCATCAATAATTAAAACATAATTCAGACTATCAACATTATCATTAGCAGAATGAGGAATTAATAGGTTGGTTATTTTTTCGCGACTTACAACGGAATCTTTAAGGTTATATAACGTCATTTGTGAAAGATTTTTGCTATGCATTATCTCTTTAACCGGGCGAGACTTTTCAAACAATAAAAGCCATTTAACAGCTCTACTTTGGCAGTAGCTATCTCTCTCTGTATCATTCAAATATAAATATTCACCAGTAACCTCTGCTATACCTTGGTATTTACTATTGCCATCAGAGACTATAATTAAATCACCAATTTTCATTTGATTTTTAAACGTTTCAACAGCCGTTAGTTCATAATCTTGTTTTTTTAATGGTTGCCCAAATTCTTCTAATTTTTCTTTTACTAATGCTTTACTATTACAGCCTGTGAAATCAATATCCTGCCCGTACCCCAGTAGTACACAGCTTTGCTCTTTACATTCATCAAAAATCATTTGTCCTTCGTCAGTAAGGGTATTTCCTAGTGACATTTTCCAAATTTTTCTTCCTGTTAGAGAATAAGAGCTTTCCAATTTAGCTTGAGTCTTCTTTCCTGATGCAGTTTCACATATAGATTTAAATACTCCGTCTTTTATAAAATAACTAATATCGCCATTATTGGTTTCAGCTCTTAAACCCTCTACGAACTCTTCATAGCTAAAGCTTTGATGAAAAGTAACAAACTGAATATGTTGATCTGCAGTGAGCTCTTTAAACCTTTTTACTAGTAATTTCCTCTGTTCATTGCTTGTGCCAACTTCCTTATCAATTCCCATAGTTGAATAAAATATAGGATCTGCAGCTTCGACGGCTGCCTCAATTGTATGATATGTTTTACCTGTTCCAGGGGGACCATAAAGAATTTGGTTTAATGGAGATTTAATTGTTTTTTCATTTTCAATGTCATACACCATATTGGATTCCTGAATATCGACTGTTGAAGATACAAAGTTTGCATTATCATAGTCTCTAAGAATTTGCTCCATATCACTTTCAAGTTTATTTTTGTCTAATGGTTTATCGAGTTCATAGGCACCACAAACCATACTTAAACTATATTTTTTTTCTGCTACGTCATACCTTTCTTCTAAGTACTCACTAGTTCTTTTTTTAGATATTACATTCCATGAACTTTCAGGAGGGTTAGTTTTACTAATGCCATATGCAAGAACTAAACAGTTCAATTCTTTGTATAGAAGTAATACGGGATAAATACCTTTCTGAATTTCCTCTCCATCTTTAAGAAAACCAACCCAAGGTACTTTTGCTAAAGCACCTTGGCCAAAGCTAGCTTTTACTTTTAGTCCTTTATATGTTTTAGAATAATGCTTGGTTTTTTGGTTTCCCGAATTAGCATCTTCAATAAATTGTTCAGCTATTTTGATAATACTCGATTCTTTTTCAACGGTTTCAAATCCAGCTTTATTAAGTACCCTAAAATTGGCTGAGTTCAAACCTCCACTAAAAGATTTTCTATCTAATATTTCACCATTAGCAAACTCATTTGCCAAAGATACAACTAATTTAGGAGGGTATCTTTTACCTTCATAAAGTACATCATAGGTGGAAGACTGTGCTCCTTTTTCAATACCCTCGTTATCAATCCTTCCAATAGCTTTTAATAAATGCTCTTTAGTTATATTACTAGGTACTTCTGACATGAAACCACCAATTTTATATGTGCATATGATTGTGAAAATTAATTCGTTTGATTTTGGGCTATTAACGAAAGTTGATTATTTTGTTCTAACTGAAGAAAGGTGGCCGTGCGCTTGAGAAGTTTAAAATTACTGGTAAAAGAAAGCATACAACGTCCGTTTATTTTTCTTTGTGTTTTAGTTATGTATATGAATTATTCATTCAGCTGTTAAATTGCAGGAGTTGAATCTAATTGTCAAACCTAAGTTGTATAAAAAGTAATTTAAATCAAGGTATTGATAATCTTAAATCTATTCATCAAAGAACTTTTTTAAATAGGCAAATATCTAGTAGAATGATTACTAATGTTTTCCCCTTCCACCGGCAAAGTAATGGATAATTTAAAAGATACGTCTCCTGAGCATTTAGAAAAATATAATAGCATTTATGACTTTTTAATTGAAAAACATGCCGATAACTTAGAAGATGCTCTTAAAGAAATAGCGCAATTAGAAAAAGAAAGATTATCTTATTTTAATGATAAAATTACAGAGGAATTAGAACTCTCAAAATCAATTGTATATAAAGCTGATTCAGAACTCGATGATATACTAAGGGAAAGGACTGAAACTCATAGCGATATAGACATAGGGATTTGTTTATCATCTCATTATATGGCAAAAAGAATACCTTATTTAGCGAGAAAACTGCACCTTGAAAACCTCCTACACGATAGTAATATTATTACTAATGATTGGCGGCAGAAAATAAATTTAAAACTCGCACTTCATGCAAAGGCTAAGGCTAATGGTAAATCTGGAGGTAAATCTTTTGCTGACAAGTCCAACGATGCCGTATTCGAAACACTTGATATATGGCGAAAGAACTATTCCCACTTATCGGATAGGAAAGCTAGTAGGGAATTATTACCGATTACAGTTAATATAATGATCGAGTTAAACAAAATAATATCAGTCGCTGATAAAACTAAAGTTATGTCCCTCATTACTACTCCAGGTTCGATCGCCTATTGGATTTCAAACTTAAAAAGATTGATCGAAAACAAACCCTTTCCTGAAGATGGCAGAGAGTGTATACACGATTATTACAATAAGTATTATTGTAATAACATTTATTTTCGTAGTTAATCACTCTTTCTAATTCCTAGGTAACAATAGGGAAATAGCATTTATTTCGTTGGAATAGCTGCTCGACCCTATATTTCATTAAACATAATTCCTTTTCAATAGTCCTCGTTCAACTTCGAACAATACTTAAGGACTAAATATGAATTCAAATAACAAAGACATTCTGTCTTTACAATTTAATACCAATGGTGAAGGTAAGTTCATCGACCGTTTTGTTCGTGAAGCTGAGTGTAAACTGCTCACTCAACTTTCGCGTACCCGCCGATGGGAAAAAGAGAAAGAAGGTAAGTTTCCTAAGCGGATAAAACTGTCAGAACGAGCTGTAGCATGGCGATTATCCGACCTTATGAACTGGATGGAGGAGCGCTGTCATGAAAAATAAAAAGGATCATTCAGCCAATGTTAATAACACTAAGATAACAACAAGGGCATTAACAATGACAGACTCAAAACCAAGCATCAATAAAGGCAAGCGATCAAAGGCGAACATCACGGATCAAAGAGCAATGACAGATTGTGCCTTTTTAACAGAAAATCAAGTAAGCAGTCGAATTGATTATTTAACAATACAATTCGCACCTCGGAATATGAGTGAATTTGAAAATATAGCTAAACAAATCATGAGTTGGTTACTTGAGTTAGGCATATCATCAAACGATGGTGAACCGAACCTTAAGTATTTTGATCAAGGACACTTCCTAAAATCTATTGATCAAACGAATGCGCACTGTGGAGCAATAAAATGGAACAATTCATGCGATAAATTCCAGCTAGAATTATCAGGAAAAGGCTGCCAATACGTAAATACTTTTTATGATTATTTTTTCAAACTAAAGGAAATATCACAAACAATTGAGACTTCTATAAAACGATTAGATATTGCAGTAGATACTTACGAACCAAGACATAGTTTACGTTTTATACAACAAGCTTACAGTAAGGGCCTTTACAACTCTAAGACCGGACGGAAGCCAAAAAGAGAAGATATATCAAGTGCAAGCGGTAAAAGCATAATACTTGGCTCAAGGCATTCATTTAAACAATTCATTGGTTATGAAAAAGGAAAAGCAGTGGGATATAATAAGTACACGTTTCTGTACTCTAATTGGTTTAGACATGAACTAAGACTACGTTCTCGGCAAGGCCAACCTATCCCCCTTGAAGCATTATTTAAACCTGATGATTACTTTGTAGGAGCATACCCAAAGGCTCACAGAAGACTAATTAAAAATGCGACTCCACGTGTTATCAAAAGAGAAATAATGGAAATAATAGATGAGAGCTTAGCATTTAAGCTGGCGTACGCTAAACGTCAAGTAGGAAAAACACTTTATTGGGCTGTAGAAAGAGGGATAGGTCCTATTAGGCTTATCAATATGATCAAACGTGAAGGAAACGGTAAATATAATCATTTAGCTTATCCGTCTTATATTTCAAAGAAGGACCTTAAAAGCGATTATTTCGATTAGATATTAACAAGTAAATTTCATTTGAGTAAAGCGCCAATACTAGTCAAGGCCATTATTTAATTCCGTTATTTTATGAGTATTAAAATGAAAACAATCAGATTAAATTTATCAAAAAAAACTATTGAAACCTATCGATATAACCAAGATATTTCTCAATTACGTGATAACCGTCAATCTATTTATTATCGTTATAAGCAACAGAATAGGAGCCTAGGTACCTTTTATGGAGTATTTCATAAACAAGGTAAAACTAAGTGGATAAAGCTTGGTTGTTACCCTGCATTATCAGTAAAAGACTCGTTATTAAAAATGAGTCAATTAACTAAAGAATCTGCTTTAAAAAGTACAATACCTAATGAGGTGGAATTTAAAACGATAGGTGAATTATTAACATGGTATAGCAAACGGCTAGTCAATAACAAAGCGTTGGCGGAGCATACAAAAAAGAATCAACAGGCTTGTATTAAACAACATTTATTACCATTACTGGGGCGCATAAAAATATCATCGATAAGCTTACCGTTAATTGATGAAGTACTATTTCAACCTTTACAGGCCAAGCTAGCACTTTCAACCGTCGATAATATTTTATCCGTATTGAACACAGCCATTAAAAGAGCGATACAAGTTCAGTTAATTAAATACAATCCGCTCCCTAAATGTACCTTAGCGGAATTCACGAATCAGCGACCAAAAATAAAAGCGACACGGCTTACTCAAAGCTTGTTATTAAATACTATTAAAAACCTAAATAAGCAGAGTGTTGAGCATCAACTCTTGTTTGTATTATTAGTTCTGCATGGCACACGCATAGGTGAAACGGTTAATGCAAAATGGGAAGCTTTCGACTTTGAACAAAAGTTATGGCGTATTCCAGCTGAGGATACAAAAACTAAACAAGCTCACTTATTACCCTTAACAGAGTTGGCTGTTACATGGTTAAAGCATTATAAAAAACATCAAGTGGTTGGAGGTAAATCAATTTACCTTTTTCCACAAAAAAGTAATAAACGAAAAGCTATGTCTGCCAATCAAGGCTCTTGTATTATTTCTTCTATGGCAAAAAGGCAATGGTCAGCACATGACTTAAGAAAGTTTGCTCGTTCATTTTGGATGGAATTAGGTATTGATTATATGGTGGGCGAATTCCTACTCAACCATACGTTAAACAAGCTCAATCAAGCCTACATACAAACCCTTGCTATGCCCAATTGCAGAGCAGCTTTGAATGATTGGAGCCATTGGTTAGAAGAGCAAGGATTAACGCCTAGCTATAAGCGAGATTTGAGAAAATGGAAACTTCCTTAAGGCTTAAGCAGAGTAAGGGATTAAGCACTTTATCAGTATCCTTGAACTAATAGTTAATCATAATAGATATAAACTTAGGTGCTGTACTGCCCAAAGTGCCTAGTATTAGTTAGGCTCATACTTACAATTAGGTTATGGGCATCTAAAGGTCTGCGCACCATATAGCCTTTATTTAAAAATAACTGTTGCTTGTAGGGCCTTATAAATAAGACTTTTCGGAAATGCGCGTTGTTGAGTGCGCTGTATTGAGTACAACTTAAATCTAGGTACTTATTGTATAAAAGGTTAAAGTACCAAAAGCTTCAGTTTTTGATAATTACATTTCAATTAAAAATTAAATAAGTTTTGGACTCAAGTCCCCCTCCCGGGTCATTTCACTTTTAATGTTTAAATACATGTAAAGTGCCACCTTAATTCACCTCTACTCTCATTTAACCAAATTTATAAATAGCACTAATCAATTGTTATTTATTGTTTTGTCTGGATTTAGTTATTAATTAGAGGTAAGTTGAACTTAGTATGTATAGATACTTTTGTTAATAGTAAATCGAAGTATCAATCACTATATTGCACCACCTTCAAAAAATATTGATATTTAATGATTTAGATACAGGGATTTGTATGTTAAGAAAAATAAATTTAGTTGTATGTTGTTTAGTGTTTTTTTCCTTGCAAACACAAGCGAGTAATAAACAAGAATGTGATGTTCTATTAAGTAATATTATTGAATATCAGGATGGAAATGAAGGTAAAAAAGATTTATTACAGCTTCACATAGATCGGTGTAATGTCTCATATGAATCAGATATTCTAATTGTAGAAAATAAAAAGTCACTCGCATTTTCATCAAAAATAAATCAATTGAAAAAAGTCAGTTCATATTCACTATTCAGTGCCAATCAAAAAAGTATCAATGCAGTTGACACAATTCCTCCAGAATTAGTATCACTTAATATTAGCCCTCAAACTATCGATGTTTCATCAGGTGCACAAACAGTCATTGTGACTGCATCTATGAAGGATGAAAGTGGTATGGGTGATGCACGTTTTTGGTTTCGCCGTCCCGAGTTTGGTTTATTTAACTTCCCAGAAACATCAACAGAGTGGATTTATAACAATGAGACTGAGGTTTATGATGCAACATTTACTTTTGTTTTTGATGAAACAAAGGTAGCAGGTAATTGGGAATTAATGACGATAAACTCTATACAGGACTTTCTCGGTAACCATTCCTCGGCGTATGACTCAGCGGCTGAACTGATTAAACTAGGATTTACTCCTCTGCTTGATGTCATAAACAATAATGATGTTGATGTTACTCCTCCTGAACTGGTATCACTTAATATCAGTCCACAAACTATTGATGTTTCATCGGGTGAACAAACAGTCATTGTGACTGCATCTATGAAGGATGAAAGTGGTATGGGTGATACACGTTTTTGGTTTCGCCGTCCAGAGTTTGGCTTATTTAACTTTCCAGAAACATCAACAGAGTGGTTTTATAACAATGAGACGGAGGTTTATGATGCAACATTTACTTTTGTTTTTGATGAAACAAAGGTAGCAGGTAATTGGGAATTAATGACGATAAACTCTATACAGGACTCTCTCGGTAACCGTTCCTCGGCGTATGACTCAGCGGCTGAACTGATTGAACTAGGATTTACTCCTCTGCTTGATGTCATAAACAGTAATGATGTTGATGTTACTCCCCCTGAACTGGTATCACTTAATATCAGTTCACAAACTCTTGATGTTTCATCGGGTGAGCAAACAGTCATTGTAACTGCATCTATGAAGGATGAAAGTGGTATGGGTGATGCACGTTTTTGGTTTCGCCGTCCCGAGTTTGGTTTATTTAACTTCCCAGAAACATCAACAGAGTGGATTTATAACAATGAGACGGAGGCTTATGATGCAACATTTACCTTTGTTTTTGATGAAACAAAGGTAGCAGGTAATTGGGAATTAATGACGATAAACTCTATACAGGACTCTCTTGGGAACCGTACTTCAGCGTATGACTCATCAACTGAACTTATTGAATTACGGTTAAATCCTTTTTTATCAATAGATAACCTCTCTAACAATACTGATTCTAAAATTGAAATTAAAAACGACTATAGCCAAACGTCCCAAGCCCAAGTAAGTAAATTTAAATTAACAATTAAGGATTCTACTTCTTATGAATTATGGGTTATAGCCAACGAAAACACTTCTTTAACTGCTATCGATTTTAATGGAGCATCAACCATTACTAATGTGTGCTCAATAATTTTGAATAAAATTAAGTGTGATTTCAGTGCATCTAATATTGGCAGTGACTTCAACGTAGAGGTTACAAGTACGGCTACAGATCTTAATGATTTTGGTTTAAGCGTATTTTTAGTACCAAATGTTTCCGAAGTAGAGCAAGACTGGGCTTCTAACTATGTGTTTTTCCCTACTACTGATATTGATGAAGATGGACTTATTAACAGTGAGGATCTTGACGATGACAATGATGGAGTTGCAGACTCAGAGGATGCTTTTCCGTTTGATGCTACGGAATCAATTGATACAGATGGTGATGGTATAGGTAATAACACAGACACTGATGATGATAACGATGGTGTGTTAGATACGATGGACGCTTTTCCATTAGATGATAAAAAATCAGTTAATCTGGATGTTACCCCTCCTGAGTTGTTAAGTGTCGAGTTTAATACAACAGTTTTAGACTTTACAGAAGGGCCACAAACATTAACTGCAACTATAGCTTTCAATGATGAAAGCTCAATCGATTTTGCTCGTATAGATTTAGAGCTTTTAAGTGGTAATAACACCATAGTTTTTTCGAACTCATCTGCAAATGCAACAGACATTGTGACAATTGAACGAGAATTCACTATAAGTGAGTACCCTTCAGGTACTTTTGAAATTCAATCCATACGACTTGTTGACACACTGGGAAATGGCAAATGGTATACCCGACAAGAATTGGACGCATTGAACGTTCCAGATAGTATAATTTTTTCAGGTGGAGTTGAAGATGTTGCCCCTCCTGAGTTGTTAAGTGTCGAATTTAATAAAACAGTTTTAGACTTTACAGAAGGGCCACAAACATTAACTGCAACTATAGCTTTCAATGATGAAAGCCCGATCGATTTTGCTCGTATAGATTTAGAGCTTTTAAGTGGTAATAACACCATAGTTTTTTCGAACTCATCTGCAAATGCAACAGACATTGTGACAATTGAACGAGAGTTCACTTTAGGTGAGTATCCCTCTGGTTCATTTGAAATTCAATCCATACGACTTGTTGACTCACTGGGGAATGGCAAATGGTATACCCGACAAGAATTGGATGCATTGAATGTTCCAATGAGCATAATTCTATCTGTAGGAGGTGATATCGACAATGATGGTGTTATTGATATAAGTGATGCCTTCCCATTAGATGCTACGGAAACAATAGATACTGATTTAGATGGTACAGGTGATAATGCCGATACCGATGACGATAATGATGGTTATTCAGATATTGATGAACTAACAAATGAAACCGACCCATTGCTAGATAGTTCAGTGCCTTCTGATAATGATGGCGATTTCATCTCTGACTTAATGGACACTGATGATGATAACGATGGTTATTCAGATGAAGATGAATTAGCCAATGAAACAGACAGTTTATCAGCCGATTCTGTCCCAAGTGATAACGATGGAGATTTCATTTCAGATTTATTAGATACCGATGATGATAACGATGGTGCTTTAGATGTTGATGATGTTTTCCCATTAGACGACACGGAATCAGTAGATACCGATGGCGATGACATAGGTAACAATGCAGATACTGATGATGATGGCGATGGAATTATTGACGAAGACGATAGTGCTCCTCTAAACGCCTCTATTGGTGATGAGGAATCACCTGTTTTCTCTGAACTTGTTGATATTACTTTTGAAGCAACAGGTACTACTACTGATTTAGACTTAATGGTGCCAGAAGTTTTTGATAATAACCTCAATGCTCCAACAGTTGTTTCTGACTATAGTGAAGCACTGCCATTGGGCACACACGAGGTAATATGGACAGCAACCGATTTTGCTGGAAACGTTTCAACGGCAAAACAGCTAGTGACAATTATTGATACAACCAATCCGAAGTTTGATGAGCTTCAAATACAAACTATCGACGCAATGGGTGTTCTTAGCGACATTTCAGATGCTATAAACAATGTTCAGGCTTATGACCTAGTTGAAGGAAACATTAACGCTGTTGTTCTTGGTGATACTATTTACCCGTCTGGTGCTCATCTTGTGCCTGTATCGGCAACAGACAGCTCGGGCAATATTGTTGAAGCAGATGTTGAAGTACACATTAATCCACTAGTGGAATTAAGCCAAAGCAGAAAGGTTGAGCCAGGCGCTACGGTTTTATTACCTGTAACGCTTTCAGGTAATGCTGCTATTTACCCTGTTAGAATAACTTATACGCTGATGCAGTCAGGTTCAATTATTGAAACAAGCGAACTTTTAATTGCTGAAGATATTTCAGGTGTCATTACGATTGCTATACCCAATGATGCACTTGATGGTGATGTTTATTCTGTTGCCATAACAACAGCAAGCCATGCAGCATTAGGTTTTGTAACGTCTACTCAATTAACTGTAGATGAAGCGAACTTTGCACCAACGTTAACCTTAGTCACTCTACAAGACGATAAAAACATCAGTGTTGTTAATACAACAAATGGTGTTGTGACCGTGACGGCAATTGTTAAGGATATTAATGTAAATGATATGCACGATATTGTATGGAGTTCATTAAACGATGCTTTGGTTGATTTAAATACTGATGGGCTAGCGTCTACCTTTGAGTTCTCTGCTGAAGGCCTAACTACTGATACTTATGAATTAACAGTGAGTGTGAGCGAAAGCAATACTAGTGAGCTCTTTAGCGTCTCTGTTGATATGGATATCGTTATTGATGCCGCGCTTGCAGCACTCGATGCAAATACTGATAGTGATAATGATGGTATTTCAGATGCTGACGAAGGTTATGGCGATAGTGATAATGATGGCATAGCTGACTACTTAGATACAGATGATAACCCTAGCCGCTTACCTATTGATGATTCAACAGCTTCCATGCAAACCGTGAATGGTTTAAGCCTAAGCCTAGGTGATGTCGTTACAAAGACAGATGGCGCAACGGCAGCTAATGCAACCGTTGATGTTAACGATATTACTAGCGATGAGCATTTTACTACGCTATCGAGTATCACTAACTTTAATGTTTCAGGCTTAACTGAAGTAGGGCAATCTGTACCTATTGTTATTCCATTAGCAAGTGGTGACACAATAGCTGAAGGCAGTGTCTACAGAAAGTATAGTGAAGCAAAAGGTTGGTTTGATTTTGTTGTTGATAATGATAATGGTGTTTACTCTGCGTTAGCAGACGAAGACGGTAACTGTCCTTACCCATTATCAGCCCAATACCAAGAAGGTTTAACGGTTGGCGACAACTGTATTCAACTACTCATTAAAGATGGAGGAGAGAATGATGCCGATGGTCTTGCTAATGGTATGGTTAAAGACCCTGGTGTACTAACATCAGAACTCATAAACCAAGCACCCGTTATCGTTGTTAATACTGACGAAACAGTAAATGAAGGAAGTGTTGTTACCCTTGATGCCTCATCAACCACCGATGCAGAAAGTGACACGTTAACTTATCAATGGATACAGCTAACAGGTGCAACGGTTGAACTCTCAGGGCAAGATACTGCAACTTTAAGCTTTACAGCGCCACAGGTAAGTAACGATGAGTTTTTAACTTTCGAATTAACAGTAAATGATGGTCGAGACAGCTCTACAACTGAGGTTGAAGTATTAGTGCTTCAAGTGAACATTGCACCAACGGTTTCAATTGATAGTCATGATTCATCTTTTGATGAAGGTGATTCTGTATCGTTAAAAGCAACAGGTGCTGACGAAGATGATGACACGCTAAGTTATGAATGGGAGCAAACATCAGGCACTACAGTAACGCTTTCTGGTGCTTCAAATGCATCGGTCTCTTTTACTGCACCAACAGTATCAAGTGACCAAAATCTTGAGTTTAAAGTAACGGTGTCAGATGGTATTGATAGCGTATCTACAACGACGACTGTGACAGTTAAGAATGTAGCTCCTGTAACTCCTACTACACCATCAAAAGAAAGTGGTGGAGGTGGTGGTTCTATGGGTTGGTTTTTAGTTATTATGAGTTTGGGCGTATTTAGAAATAGAAATATAAAACAAGCAGCTTAACTTTAGGCAAGGTTATATTTTATTATAACCTTGCCTTCATAACCCAACGAATAAATTGAGAATAAACATGGAAGATATTGCTAGCCTGGTTAAGAAATTTAAATCTGCTGCAATTGAAATTGGTTTTTCATCGAGAACTGGTGTTAGCGCATTAAAAACATATGTATTAATTAAAGCAGAGGGCCTTTTTGAAATTTACTCTGAAGAGAACCCTAACTCTTATATTTCTAAAAGTACATTTAATAAACATAAGGAAATAGCCTTGAGGGCTGGTATTACTTTATCTGACTTTCACGCAAAGGATACTGTTGTTAAATTTCCTGAAGAACCGATAAGTATGATTCCAGTAAATGATTGGGATGAACTGAATTTGTTAACAAAGCATGTAAAACCAAATAACAGGTAACTTTTATAAAGGAATAAAATGGCTATTAAAGAAACAGGATTAGTGGAAATTGGAGATGAGATAGTTACAATACAACAAGGTGGTATGTCGACTTTTACGATAACAAGAGTAACTGACACCCTAGCCTACTCTAAAAAAGAAAGTAGTGGTTCTGAGGACGTATTTAAAAGAAAAATTAGTGACAATATGGGCCATCCTATTCAACGATTTAATGTCGCCAAATATATAGTTTCCACTAAATAGTAAAAACATGGAATAAATATGGTTAACGATGAGTGCGTTATTGATGGTTCAAACATGTCAGATGAAGACTTAAAGAATATACCCATTGATGTAACGTCATTACATTTAGAAGGTGCGAAAATCACAGATATAGGCATATCTAACTTGCCTTTCTTGCACCGTATAAACAGTCTTAATTTAAACTCTACAATGATAACAGATAAGTCTATTGAATTAATTTCTACATTTATCACCTTAGAAAAATTATGGATTGAGAATGTTAATCTCAGTGGACATTATACATTAGAGCCTTTTAAAAACTTAAATTTCATTTCCTTTGGAAGTAATGGCAAATCTGAAAAACACGACTATTTAAGCGATAATTTGGGTTTTTTCTAACAGAGAAAACTACATTTATTGTGGAGACCTCGATTACAAGACAAAATATAGTCCAGGGAAGAACTACCATCGAAAGCAGCACGAAGAAGATTAGCAGCTAATCCTAGATTAAAAACCGATAAGATTGGAAGAAAATATATGACAGATAAAAATAAACGAGCTAAACGTGCAAAGTTAAAAGCAAAAAACAGCCGGATTGAAAAGCAAGATGGCAGAAGAAAACTTAATATAGAAGTAAGCCCAGCTCATTTGAAGTTTGAGAAAATGCTGCATGAGCAAAAAACTGATCCTATTCAATTTTTCGGATATGACAGAGAACGTCGTTCAGATGAAGACCCGTTTGACTTACCGCAAGAAGGAATGTCTTGCATGGTTTCCGAGGTCGTTGAAAAAATGGTTCAATCTCTTTCATTAGAAACGAATATCGAATTTCAGGTTGGAGAATGGTTTGTATCAGAAGTGATTAAAAATCATGATCACATAGTTCATGGGGCATTCTCGACGGAAGACGAAGCTTTGGATTTTGGTCGGAAAAAATTGAATGTTGTTGCATATCGCTCTGCACCTGTGTTTGATATATAAAATGATTACTATATTGGAAGCTTTAGATTAAGTGTGAAATATAGCAAGGGAGGTAAGAAATGTGGTTTGTAATAACAGGAAAAAGGCCCTCAAAATTTTATACAGCTAATGGTGATACTTTAGATGTCCAAGGGATTGAATGGTCAAGAGAAGTAGCAATAGAAAACTCAGGAGTTTTTACTCAAATAGGGTCAAGTGAGCCATTTATTAAAGACCACCAGCAAGTAATTGCCCTTTTATCTACAAGAGAAGTTGAAGGTTTTAACACAAAGAGTGAGGCCAAGGTTTTTGCTAAAACACTTCCCGTGGGTAAATGGAAATACTTACAATTATCCTCAATAAAGAAATTTGTAAAACGCGAAATTAAATTATGCCAAAAGAACGGCTAATAAATTCTAACAGCCAATATTGGAAGTAAAAACATTAAACAGTAATATAGGTGTAGAAATGTCTGATACTAAGTTCCGAGATATTGAAATACAATTAGATTCACTCCAAAAAAGAATCGAACTTGGTGAATTACTAAAGGGTGAGGTGTTTAAATATGCATCTGACCTTGCTGACAAATTAGGAATAGAAAGGCCAAAGACTGAAGGTACTGATTGGTTAGAAAAAAAAGAGTGGTTAGATAATTTTCGACTTATTCTTGGCATATGTGAAAGAAAGTATTTCCTTGTATCGTTTGGCACTAATCTCGCAAAGAAAATATTACTAATATCATCAGTAGTAATATTATTGTCTGGAGGGATTCTTGAATTATATTTTGGTAATAATTTATTCGAACGTTTTGGTTCTCTGCTTGTTTGTACTTCTCTTATCTATATGTTTTTTCATACCCAATCTGTTCTACCACATTTATTTAGCCATGCAAAAAACACAGTTAATAGCGAAAGTTTTATCACTACTGATATCAAAAAAATGCCCATAGTGGACCAACAATTTGAATCATATTTAAGAACTGAAAGTTTAAAAAAATACAAACACTACGAACAAATAGCTTTGATAAAGTTACTAAAATTTGAAGTTACTCTAGTCATCATTGGCACTTTAGTTAATGGGTTTGGAAGCCTTTTAATAAATATCTTTGTTTAGGCTTAGAAAGCAATGAGCAATACTTTCGCCAAAATTATGTACTCACAATCTGTTGATTGTTTTAACAATGAATTTCAGTTTTATCGCTTGTCTATAGCCGTTATCCCACCTAATTGGAATATTTTTCTTAAATAGGAGTAATGATGTTTGATGCGATTCAGACATTGAATGGTGTGACTGTCACACCATTTCGGTTTTTCTATGTAGAATGTCACTATTGAATGGTAAATTTAACTTATAATAAATCGACTCAACAGTGTCATTTTAATTAAATACAAAAAAATAAAAATATTAATGAATATATTATTTAGTAGTACCAACAGTAGTACCCAGACAAGGGCGCATCAATATAGCCCATAAAATACAAACAGATACAGCGCAAGTTAAGTTCAGGGAGGGGCCACCATTTTCACCTTACAAATCAATCCAATACCTCAAACCCACCGACTTTATATATTCGGGTCTATTCGTTTGCGCGAAATTTAAATCGTTAATGTTTTTGGTGGCTATATTTCTGAAAACCTGAAAAAATGTGAAAAGAAAAAGCTAAGTCAGTTAGTAATTT
>Ga0209396_1002016_pt1 | contig 21784 bp, 24 predicted proteins | sample GOMGulsemesocosm_6_FD_184638 | JGI IMG/M metagenome (GOLD analysis project Ga0209396, IMG submission 184638) | Methane-oxidizing microbial communities from mesocosms in the Gulf of Mexico - GOM8C Gulf of Mexico (SPAdes) (version 2) | ecosystem: Environmental > Aquatic > Marine > Cold seeps...
TTGTTGTATGAAATTGAACCTGTTACTGGCATTCAGTTTATTGATATTTTATTGAGTAGTAGCCCTTATAAATGGCAAGCATTTCAAAATGCCAGTAGTCATATATTTTTACCTGCTTGCGTTATTGCACTTGCCCCGGCTACTATTTTTGTCCGTTTAGCGAGAACCGCCATGATGGATGTTCTCGACAGCCAATATATTCGTGCGGCAAAGGCAAAAGGATTAAGTTTCTGGCAAATGATATATCACCATGCAATACGCAATGCCATGGTTCATGTTATTCGAGATGTTGGTTTACAATTCGCGAACTTAGTGACTTTAGCTATGGTTACCGAAGTTATTTTTAGTTGGCCGGGCATAGGACGTTGGTTAATTGAAAGTATTTCTCAGCGTGATTACACAGCCATTCACGGCGGCTTACTTGCGTTGTCTAGTTTTATTTTTGTCGTTCATATAATAACTGACTTTATTTATGCTGCACTCAACCCATTAGCAAGAGAGAACAAGCATGGCTCGTGATAAAATATATTCAGAAGAAGAGTTCCCTTCTCCATTATTACAGCTTTGGTATAACTTTAAACAAACCCCTGTGGTAATGATTGGTTTTAGTTGTTTTTTATTTCTAACGCTTCTTGCTATATTTTCCCCATTATTAACACCTTATACGTCAGTTGAAAATAATTTATCGTTTTTATTACTGCCCCCTGCATGGCACAGCGATGGTAATGTCAGCTTTTTACTCGGCACCGACAATTTAGGCCGAGATATGTTATCTCGTTTAATTCACGGAACTTCACTCACTTTTGGCCTTAGCTTTATTGTTGTACTTATTTCATTAGTGATAGGTGTTCTTATCGGCTCTATTTCTGCGCTGACCTCGGGTATAAAATCAAGCTTTTTAAATCATTTTCTTGATGTAATTTTATCTATCCCTTCGTTATTACTTGCCATCGTTATTGTTGCGATATTAGGACCAGGGCTTAGTAATACGCTATGGGCCATTATCATGGTATTGATCCCACAGTTTGTGCATATTACTCGTAATGCCGTTACGGAAGAATTTCAGAAAGATTATGTATTAGCTTCCAGACTTGACGGCGCTAGTTCATTAAGAATATTACACTATTCCGTCTTCCCTAATATTGTTGAAAAATTGATTAGCCAAGCAACTTTGGCGCAATCAGCGGCAATATTAGATATTGCCGCTTTGGGTTTTCTTGGTTTGGGAGCACAAATCCCCATGCCAGAATGGGGCGCTATGCTAAAAAGTGGCATCGACTTATTTTATATCGCTCCTTGGACTGTTTATTTACCGGGCTTGGCAATACTTTTTTCGGTTGTTGCCACTAACTTAGTTGGTGAAGGTATGAGACACGCGTTGAAAATGCGTAAGGAAGCCTAATGAACTTACTAGACATTCGGAATTTGTCCATAGTATTAAAGTCAGAAACTAACCCTATTTTAGCCGTCGATCGAGTCAGCCTAACCATGAAAGAAGGTGAAGTGCGTGGTTTAGTGGGAGAGTCAGGTTCAGGGAAGTCTTTACTTGCTCAAGCTATTATTGGCGTGCTTGATGATAAATGGCAAGTCGATGCCGATAGATTTCATTGGCGCGGGCAAGATCTAATGCGCATGACACTTGATGAACGAAAAGCGATTATATCAAAAGATGTCGCGATGATTTTCCAAGAGCCTATGGCCTGTTTAGATCCAACAATGACCATAGGTGAACAACTCGCAGAAGCAGTTGATTGCGATCAATTAAGCGGGTATTTTTGGCAAAAGACCCAACAACGTAAAGAAGCTGCCGTTGGTTTATTACATAAAGTAGGGATTAAAACACATAAAATTTGCTTGGATAAGTATCCTCATCAACTTACCGAAGCACTGTGTCAACGCGTGATGATAGCAATGGCACTCGCAAAGCGCCCTATTTTATTAATTGCCGATGAACCCACTGCGGCAATGGAGAGTACCAATCAGGGGCAAATATTTCGCTTGTTAGCTAGTTTAAATCAGTTAAAGAACATGTCGATATTACTGATCAGTCACGATTTAGAAAATGTTACGCATTGGACCAATACCATTACGGTTATGTATAGTGGACAATTTGTTGAAGCAGGTACAACCAAACAAATATTTGAGCAACCTTTTCATCCCTATACCCGAGCCTTAGTTGATAGTAGCCCAAAAGCTAATATGGGCTTACCGACAAAATCTCGTTTATCCGCATTGCCAGGTAGTATTCCAATTTTGCAACATTTACCTATCGGCTGTCGTTTAGGCCCTAGATGCCCTAGAGCACAACAAGAATGTGTTATAGCGCCTAAAGTTAGGAATTCTCATGGTCATCAATTTAGTTGTCACTTTTCATTAATGGGAAGTTATTAATATGTCATCTTTGTTGCAAGTGAGTAATTTGAGTAAATCTTTTAAGTTAAGCCGAAACTGGTTTAATCAAAAAACATTTACAGCGCTAGAGCCTATCTCTTTCGAGGTTCAGGCACATCAAACTTTAGCCATTGTCGGTGAAACAGGTTCGGGAAAATCTACACTGGCCAAATTACTCGTCGGTGCTGAACTCCCTACCACAGGTAATATAAAGCTTAATGGCCAAACGTTACAACCGGGGAATTTTAAGCAAAGGTGTCAGCATGTTAGGATGATTTTTCAAGACTCTGGCACCACATTAAATCCAAGCTTAACCATTGGCCAATTACTTGATGAACCCTTACAGCTAAATACAGACTTAACTGACGAAGGTCGTAATCTGTTGATCCGAGAAACATTACAAAAAGTGGGCTTGTTAGCCGAACACATGAGCTTTTATCCTCATATGTTTTCTGGTGGGCAAAAACAACGAATATCATTAGCACGCGCCATTATTTTAAAGCCTCAAGTAATCATTTTAGATGAAGCTCTTGCTTCACTTGACCCTTCTTTACGTTCTCAAATGATCAACCTATTGCTTGACCTACAGCAACAAATGGGTCTCGCCTATATCTTGATCTCTCATAACTTAGGCATTGTTCGTCACTTCAGTGATAAAATTATGGTGCTCTGCAATGGCCAAGTAATGGAAATGGGCGATACCTTAAACATTCTGAATCAGCCCAAACATCAATACACTAAAAAGCTCATCATGAGCCAAAGATTCCAACTTTCACACCGTTAAGTATATAGAATAACACTCTGTTTGATAGTTAACGCATCAAGCACAAAACTGATGAAAAACATGGGCTTGCTACACGCAAGATTAGTGTACGGCTCAATTTAAACATGCAATACGTTGAATTAATATTAACAAATGGTGGTAACTATGAATACGAAAGTCACAGCAACTATTTATCCCTTTAGCGCGCTAAATAACAAAAATGAAAATATTGAGCTAAAAGATTATCAGGGTAAAGTTTTACTTATCGTTAATACGGCAAGTGCTTGTGGGTTCACGCCACAGTACGAAGGTTTACAATTACTTTACGCAGAGCATCAAGCTCAAGGATTAGAGGTTTTAGCTTTTCCATGTAACCAATTTAAACAGCAAGAAAAAGGTAATAACGAAGAAATACAAGAGTTCTGCGACTTAAGGTTTAATATAAAATTCCCACTATTTGATAAAGTTGACGTTAATGGTGACAATGCTCACCCTCTTTTCACCTTCTTAAAATACCAAGCGCCAGGAATTTTAGGATCAAAAAGTATTAAGTGGAACTTCACAAAATTTTTAATAAATAAACAAGGTCTAGTTGTTAAACGATATGCGCCAACGACTAAACCTGAAAACATAAAAGCAGACATTGAAAAGTTGCTCAACGCTGAATAAAATAACGCAATAAAGCTCAATTGAATAAAAAGACATTGATAATCATTATCATTTAGATTACCATGGCGCTATTATTTATCACTGAGCTTTACCTTATGTACGTATGCATTTGTCATGGCGTTACCGATAGTCAAATTGAAACTGCCATTGATGATGGAGCAACTACCATGCGCATGATATCTGAAGAGCTTAACGTTGGTAACCAATGTGGACAATGCTGTTCATGTGCAAAAAAGATATTAAACACTAAATTGATCAATATTGCCGAAGCACAACCTGCTGTTGCTTAAGTTTGATAACCCTTCTATATACGTAAATCCATCAAGCTAAACTAACAAGAATGAAAGTAATTATCATTCATATTTACTTATTTAATATCAATCTATTATGCACCTTTATAGATTTTTTTATTCTTTCTTCCTTTTCTAAAGCCGCCTATATTTAAATGATGCTTATTTGAATATGGAGGTATTATGAAAGGTAAAATAAATATTTTAGCCACGTTAAATCAAATACTCACTCAAGAACTGAGTTCTATAAATCAATACTTTTTGCATGCGAGAATGTTTAAAAATTGGGGGTTAGAAGGACTAAATAAAAAGTCCTATAAAAAATCAATAAAAGACATGAAGCAAGCTGATGATATTATCGAAAGAATTCTCTTCCTCGAAGGTTTACCAAATTTACAGCAACTTGCAAAACTTAGAATAGGTGAGCATGCCGCTGAAATGTTGCAATGCGATCTAGACTTTGAAGCAGAGCATATAGCGAATTTACGTAAGGCTATTGCACTATGTGAGACTGAAAAAGACTACATCAGCAGAGAGTTACTTGAAAATAGACTAAATGCAGAAGAAGACCATGTTGATTGGATAGAAGCACAACAGCTACTGATCACAAATATTGGCATTGAAAACTATCTACAATCTATGATGGAGGAAGATTAACATGCAAGGCAAACAGTTAGTTATCGACCAACTTAATAAACAATTAACCCTTGAATTAACATCAATGGATCAATACTTAGCTCATTCAAAAATTTACGAAGACTGGGGGATAAATAAACTCCATGAAAAACTGTCGCATGAATACGAAGAAGAGCTTGGTCATGCAAAACGCTTAGCTGAGCGGATTTTATTTTTAGAAGGCCACGCAGATACTGTATCTAGAGAACAAGTAAACATAGGTACTAACGTAAAAGAAATGCTGGCGAATGATTTAGATGCAGAGCGTATTGTTGCTGAAAGCCTACGTAAAATAATTGGTATTTGTGAGCAAGAGCAAGATTACATTAGCCGGTCGATTCTTGAAGACCTACTTGATGATACAGAGATGGATCATATTTATTGGCTTGAACAGCATTTAGGGTTAATCGATAAAATAGGATTGCAAAACTATATTCAATCACAAATGTAGTTGAATATCTTTCACTAGGTTATCTTTTAAAAAGCCGGAATAATTCCGGCTTTTATGTTTTTTATTTTATAACGTTATTTAGCCATAGCTACTTTCAATAATTGTAAATTTTTAACAATATCTTCCGCGGCAGTTTTCGGATTTATATCCTCATCTATTTTTAATATCTTTCCTTCTTTCGAGATATAAAAAGTGACTCTGCTGGCAACCCGTACAAAATTTAAAACATCATAGGCTTTAGCGGTATCTTTCGTTGGGTCACTAAGCATGGGGAAGTCGGCCCCGGTTTTTTTAGCAAAGTCTCTATTGTCATCTAACGGGTCTACACTGGCCATAAAATAACTCGCGTTATACTCCCTAATTAAATGCCCCTTCTCTACCAGTGATTTACATTCGATAGTACAACCTCGGGTATTAGCCATTGGATACCAAGCTAAAACGATCGCTTGCTTGCCCTTATAATCACTAAGTTGATAATAGTCACCCGTAGTTGCCTGTAACTTAAAATCAGGAGCTTTATCGCCTACTTTTAAGTCTGTAGCGAATAAGCTAAAGCTAGTAAATAATGCGAATAGTGTGCAAGTGATTGTTGAGATTTTTTTCATCAGAATTACCTTTTAGAGGATGAGTTTTTTGGTATTTAAAATTAATTATGACCGTATTTTAGATAGCTTAACCTTTAGCTAACAGGCTATCTAACCAACGTGTTGGTAATATTCGTTTGAACACGGCAAAAAGTTTAGTTGGTACCGTAATTCTATATCTTATTTTAGGCCGTTTACTTTCTAATGCTTGGATCAATGCTTTCGTTACATCTTTTGGTTCTAGCGTAAACTTAGCATTCGAGGTTTTACTGGTTAACCTTTCTACTTGCTGTTGGTATTGAGCCTTATGCACGCTGTTATCACTATCAATATGTTCTTTAAACGCACTCAACGCGTTAGCACGAAATTGGGTATTAATAGGACCTGGTTGCAACAAAACTACCGCTATGTTCGCTGATTTCAATTCTAATCTTAGTGTATCGGTTAATCCTTCAAGCGCATATTTAGAAGCATTATACGCACCGCGATAAGCCATAGAAACAAAGCCGAGAACAGAACTGCATTGAATAATACGTCCATGGCCTTGTTGACGCATAATCGGAATAATGTGTTTGGTTAGTTCATGCCAACCAAAGACATTGGTTTCAAATTGAATTTTTAATGCTTGAGACGGTAAATCTTCTAAAGCGCCTGGTTGCCCGTATGCACCATTATTAAAGAGAAAGTCTAAAGTCCCCCCCGTTGCATTGAGTACAAAAGAAAGCGCTGTTTTGATGCTCTCTGCCTCAGTTAAATCAAGCTGACAGGCAAGTAAGCCTTTTTTTTGCAACATTAGTACATCCGCTTGCTTTCGAGCAGTTGCAAACACTTGATAACCTCTCAACTGTAACGTCAAGGCAGCATCTAAACCAATACCACTCGAGCAACCTGTAATTAAAATAGATTTTTTCACGTTTTTATTTTTACCTTATCGCTCTATTGTTCGTTATTTTATCAGTATATCGTTTTCTAGTGCTTGAAGTCCCCCGATAAAGTAAAATCAGTAGAACATAGGTTTAGAATATATTTTTGGCCCTATCATTTATTAACCACGTAATAATCGACAAGCTTACATGGTATAATTTTCATCCAATAATTGAACGAGTAATACATCATTTGAAAGATTGTAATCAGTGCGGTAAATGCTGTATTAAATACGGTGATGGCGGAATTGAAGCATCGAGTGAAGACATTGAGATGTGGGAAATTTTTCGACCGCATATACATGAGTATGTTATCAAAGATAAAATTTGGTTTAGCCCTGAAACAGGCAAGCAATTATCACAGTGCCCATTTTTAGAAAAAATGCCAAATCAGGCAACATCAGAACAAGTTAAATATACCTGTGCAATTTATCTAGACCGTCCAGAAGATTGTCGTCTTTACCCGAGTAATATTGCTGAAATGGTAAGGGATGAATGTGAAATGATTGAAATTATAGATTTGAATCACCCCAAACAAGCACAGTTAAAGCTCGACGGTTTAATGAGTGACAGTCGCTCCTAAATGAACAAGAGATAACCTTTCTATATTCTCCCCATTAACCAGTGACACAAACTGGTTTGTTTATTTTAGTAATGTCTTGTTACAGAGTCTTGCAAAGAAAATTGCATGAACCTAGGTCATTTTTAGAATGTAGAAACTACAATGAATGATCCCTTTGAAAATATATTTAGGCTTAGCTTATGTTTACTAATTACCCCGCATACACTCAAGCTTTCGGCTTTACTTTATTATTGGTACTTCTTATCAGTCCTGTCTCTGCAAAAAGTAATGCTGAAACTATAAATAACAGCCAAAATATAGATGTGCAATTTCATTCAAAAATATCTTCAGAAAGAAAAGAGATTATACGCCGGTGGATTAACCATAGTAGTGACGCGTTAAAATTGGTTTATGGCGAACTCCCTGTTGATCATTTCATTACCAAAATCAAATCAAGTAAACGAAACTCAGGCGTTGTTCCTTGGGGAGAAGTGAGCCGCAACTATCCTCCAGAGGTGACACTTGTTATTAACCCTACAAGTACCTTAAATGAATTAAAAGCTGATTGGACGATTTATCATGAATTTAGCCATTTACTCATCCCCTATGACGCTGGCGATGCCCGTTGGTTTTCTGAAGGATTAGCCAGTTATTATCAGAATATTATTCAAGCCCGTGCCGGTATGTTCAACGAAAATAAGATGTGGCTAAAGCTTTATCAGGGATTTGAACGCGGTAGAAAAGAGAGTAATTATAATCATCAAAAGTTAAGCTATTTAAGTGATAATATTGATCAAAACCATAGTTATATGCGCATTTATTGGAGTGGCGCGCTATATTGGCTGAAAGCTGATATAGCCTTAAGAAAACTAAACCCCCACTACTCTCTTGATAAAGCATTACATCAATTACAAAAATGTTGTTTTGATCGCTATTTATCGGCAGCAGAAATCACCAAACAGCTAGATAAGTTAACTAATAGCACAATTTTCACATCACTATTTGCCGAATTTTCAAAAAGTTATAGCCTACCTGCATATATTAATGAATTGCGCTCTTTAGGAGTAAATCAATATGCAGGACAGATAAAGTTAAAAGATGAAGCGGTGAATAGCCATATAAGGCGTGCAATTTATCGAGGGAATCTAGAATAACAAGTCGGTAAAAAACTAAACGGTTAATTTACAGATTATTCTTCAATAGTTTCTTCAATTATTTGCTCACGTTGATAAATGGTATAACGCATCGCATATTTTGCAGCTAAACGATAACAGATATAAGCGATCAAGATCCACACAATGAAATTTTCAGTATTAAATTTATTCGGCCAATAACTAAACCAAATAACGGCTTGTATCATGTTAGTAATAGAGTCAATGATCATAGCAATCAAGGTATCAAAACTAAATAGCGAAATAATATCTTGCCAACCTGTAATGCTAAATAAAAAATTAACCACTTGAGTTAATTCTATAATAATAAAAGTTAACAAAGCAATTAAGCCATAAAAACCACCGCCGAAGGTCACCCATTTAGAGTGTAAAAATAATAAATCTTTTTTGTGTTTTCGGGAGAGTGATGATTGTGTGTTCTTTTTCTTAAAGGCATCTTTAAGTTCAATATCAGTCGATAAATATCCTTTCTGATAAGAAAAGTAGACCATTAAAAAACTAAAGATACCGACGGGTAAACCGACAAATAAAATAGCTCGTAAAATATCTAATAACGTATGCACAGTAGTATTAATTTATTAAGGGAAGGTATTAGTTTAAATATAACTGATTGCTTACGTTAAACATAGCCAGTTAAGTATATATACCCGTTCCACTTCAAGATGCAGTTTCAGAGCTAAGCTAGGAAATCAGTTCAAGGCGCACAATGAAGATAATGGTTATTCCCTTATCAAGTCGTGCAACGCAGGACTGTTTTTCTAGCTTAGCTCCCAACGGGCAAGCCGATAAAGGGTCATCTCCAGCGTTATTGATTCGACAATACGACTGCAAGGATGCAGGAGGTAGAGCGAAGCAGGATGCCAGAGCCGAGAATAACTATTCTCTTCAATCAATGCCTTGTAGCTAACCCTTTCTCGACTTGCTGAAATCTGCATATTGAAGTGGAGCGGGTATATTGGTTGGGCGAATAAATACTTAACTGATGAAAGAAAGGATTATAAATTTATCTTTTGTTCTTAGGCACATAATTTAAAATAGAAACAGGCACGACCTTTTTAACAGGGAAACCTTCAAACTCTTTTCTTTTAATAACGTGTCCTAAGCGACTTTCTATTGCACAAAGGTTTCTAAAGTTGTCTTTTGCAACAAACGAAATAGCTTCACCTGATGCGCCAGCTCGACCTGTTCGGCCAATACGGTGAATATAGTCATCAACTTGATCTGGTAAGTCGTAATTAACGACTCGTGTAAGCTCGCCGATATCGAGACCACGTGACGCAATACCTGTAGCAACAAGAAATTTAATTTTTCCCGCTTTAAAATCATTTAACACTTGTTCTCTAACTGCTTGTGTTCTGCCACCATGAATAGACTCAGCGTTAATACCACGCTTTTCTAACTGGCTTACTAATTTAGCTGCACCATGCTTTGTTTCAATAAAAATGAGCGCTTGTTGCCATTTATCTTCGTTAATTAAATGGCTAAGTAATGCTGATTTATTGCCTTTATCAACCGTGATCAACCATTGGTCAATTTTGGGCTTTGACGCACTGTTATTGGCAATTGAAATTTCAGTCGCATTACTAATGGTTCTTTTTGATAAGGCACGTACATCATCAGAAATAGTCGCTGAAAATAGTAAATTTTGACGTTCCAGAGGCAAACGTTCAATAATTTTATTAATATCATCAATAAAGCCCATGTCTAACATGCGGTCGGCTTCATCTAAAACAAGTACTTCGAGTTCATCAAAATGTAAGGCTCGTTGATGAGCCATATCAAGTAATCGACCAGGAGTTGCAACAATAATATCGACACCCCAAATTAGCTTTTGCCTTTGCGGTTCAATGTCAGTGCCGCCATACATTGCCATAGAGCTAAGATTAAGATATTTACCATAGTCACGAATACTTTGCTCTACTTGTACAGCAAGTTCACGTGTAGGGGTAAGGATCAATGCTCTAATACGTTTACCACGTAATTTTCGGTCGGTATTAAGTTTTTCAAGTATTGGCAATACAAAACTAGCCGTTTTACCGGTACCTGTTTGCGCCGCAGCAACAAGATTTTTGCCCGATAAAACAACAGGAATTGCTTTTTTCTGAATAGCTGTTGGCTCGCTATAATCTAAATCAGCAAGCGCTTTTAACAGAGGAGCACTTAATCCAAGCGTCGAAAATGGCATGATATTATCCTTGAAGTTGTATCTTCAAGCCTCTGATAAAAGTAGATAGTACTGCATCACTACAATCTCTATAGTGCTTATTATTGACGTTTCTAAAAAATGCACTTAATTCATACTTAGTTAAACTGAGTTCAGCTAACTCAAGCGTAGCAATCACGTCATCGGCCTGCATAGCAAAGGCTATTTTCAGTTTATTGAAAATAGCATTGTTGCTTAAGGTAGTTTCTGCAACAGCTTGCGGCCCTTCCTTCGCGCCTCTTTTATCTACAATTAAGCCATTGAGGAAGCTTGCCAGTTCTACATCGAGTAATTCTACATAATCTGCTTCATCTTTTTCTTTGAAAAAACAAACAAATTTCTCTGCAGATATGTCACAAGTATTTAATTTAAATACAGAACGTGTTTTTTCGTCATCAAAACCAAGTAATGTGGTTACTCGACGAAGAATATCATTGTTTATCATGTGTAGGCCTAGGGATCGTTGTTGAAGTGAACATAACGTAATAGTCATATTCTAAAGGATAGTGAGTATAGCGTACTAGCTTTTAACTCTGGCTAATTCATTTATTAATATATGTACTGAAATGGCTTAATTAAAGATTTAAAAACGTCATTAAAGACGTTTTTAAATCTCAAGACAAGCTAAAAAAGAATTAAGCTCTTTTTTGAACTTGCATTTGGCTATCAAGGTATTCGTCTAACGAGCCTTGGAAATCAATAAGCTTTTTATCTTTTATATCGATAATACGTGTTGCTAAGCTTGAAACAAACTCACGGTCATGACTAACAAAAATCAACGTTCCTTCAAAGTCTTTAAGCGCATTGTTTAATGCATCTATCGCTTCGATATCCATGTGGTTAGTTGGCTCATCCATAATTAATACATTGATATCAGCCATCATCAAACGACCAAATAACAAGCGGTTCTTTTCACCACCAGAACAGTTACGTGCTTTCTTGTTAGCATCGTCGTCGGTGAAGAGCATACGACCTAACATGCCACGAACACTTAAATCGTTATGACAAGGTCTACGCCATTGTGACATCCATTCCATCAGCGTTAATTCATTATCAAAAAATGAACCGCTATCTTGCGGACAATAACCAACAGAAGCATTTTCAGACCATTTAACAACGCCTTCATAGTTATCAAACTCACTCATTAAACAGCGTAAAAAGGTGGTTTTACCGACACCATTCTCACCGATAATAGCTAATTTCGCGCCAGCCTCTAATAATAAGTCACCTTTCTCAAATAAGACTTCACCATCAAAACCATGGCCTAGGTTCTCAAGCTCTAATGCTTGACGGTGCATTTTTTTACCAGGAGCAAATGCAATTTTTGGTGTGATGCGACTTGAAGACTTTACGTCATCAAGTTTAATTTTATCCATTTTCTTAGCACGAGAACTTGCTTGTTTCGCTTTAGAAGCATTAGCTCCAAAACGGTTAACAAAGTCTTGAAGTTCTGCGATTTCTGCAACTTTTTTGTCATTGCCGGCTAATAGCTGCTCACGTAATAAAGCAGACTGCGCTAGGAAGAATTCGTAATTCCCCGGGTAAACACGTAATTCACCGTAATCAATATCGGCCATATGTGTACATACTGAGTTAAGGAAATGTCTATCATGAGAAATGATAATCATGGTGCATTTACGCTTGTTTAACTCAGCTTCTAACCAACTGATGGTATGAATATCCAAGTTGTTGGTTGGCTCATCGAGTAATAAAATATCAGGATTAGCAAACAAGGCTTGTGCAAGTAGCACACGAAGTTTCCAACCAGGAGCGACTTGTTGCATTGAGCCGTAGTGAAATGACTCTTCGATACCTGCTTCTAATAAAATTTCGCCCGCACGACTTTCTGCAGTATAGCCGTCCATTTCAGCAAACTCACTTTCTAAGTCGCCAACACGCATGCCATCGGCTTCACTCATTTCGGCTTGTGCGTAAATCGCATCTCTTTCTTGCTTAACTTTCCATAAAGGCATATCACCCATGATCACAGTATCAATAACATTGTGTTCTTCAAATGCGAATTGATCTTGCCCTAAAGTACTTACTTTATTGCCCGTGCTTACGGATACGTTGCCTGAACTTGGAACAAGATCGCCACTAAGTATCTTCATAAATGTAGATTTGCCACAGCCATTTGCGCCAATTAAGCCATAACGATGACCGTTACCAAATTTAGCCGAAATGTTTTCAAACAAAGGCTCTGCGCCAAATTGCATTGTAATATTAGATGTAGTGATCAAAGAGATATTCCTAAATAATGCTAACTAAAATTGTTAACCAGCAATGGTGAAGATAGCAAAAATAGAAATTTATTTAAGACCATCAAAATAAAGTCGCGCATTATACAGTAATAACTCTAATCTCCCTACCTAATATTAACTTTTATTGGCTATTTTTTCGCCAGCGGCTTTAAATGAATGATTAGTGCTTGATATATTTTAAAATAAAAACAATGACACCCTACTAATCCTGAATCGTATTCTCTTGCAAAACCCTATTTGCTCTAGTAGTTTATTTGCACAATAAAAATAATATATACGAGTATTCCATGTCTATTGATACAATTTATAAAGTCACATTACATCCATTTATTAACGAATCCATTGCTAGCTTAAAGTCTATGACCAGTTTATCGGGTAGTTCAAGCGAAACATTCATGGATAAAGTTGAAGACTTTCGTTTTAAAGGTTATGCCGTTTGTTCAAATATAACGGGCTGTTTAGATGGCGTCATAATGATGCATCATTACCCTGAAACTGCAGTAGCTATTGGTAACTCGGTCTGCCAAAACATGTTTGATGAAAAATACGATTATACCGAAATAAATGAAGAGCTCAGTAACGCTTTAGCTGAATGGGGTAACACTATTGTTGGTCGTGCCACCGATTTACTGAGTAGAAACAACCTAAACTTTGATTTCTCTAGCCCCTTTTTCATTCATAATTTTGATGACATGGAAAAGTATCTAGAGGACGTTAAAGAAATAGTCACTGTCCCCATTACCGTTGAGGGCGTAGGTCGCTACTATTTTAATTTATTGGTACGTAGTGTTAACTTTCAAACGAGCAATGTTGAAAGAGAGCAGAGCTCTGGCATTTCCAATCCACACAACACACCGTTACCAAAAGACAGTAAAATATTGGTTGTTGACGATAGCTCGATGATAAGAAAAGCACTAAGACGATTTTTAGCAGGCTTAGGTTATGAAAATGTCATTGAAGCTAATGACGGCGTTACCGCTGTAGAGTCGGTAAAAAATGAGGCTCCAGACTTTCTTTTCATGGACGTTGTGATGACTGAAATGAATGGCAACGAAGCATTAAAAAATATTCGAGCGAGTGGCTCAAATGTGCCCGTAGTTATGTTGTCATCAGTCACCGATAAAGGCCTTGTTGATGAATGCCAAGAAAGTGGCGTGTCAGGTTTTATTTTTAAGCCTATCCAAGCGGATAATGGTGCGGCAATAATCAAAGAATATTTGAAAATAGCTTAGGCAAGTATGGTAAAATTTTAATAAAGTACTTTATTATACTGATGAAGTACTTTGTTAATATTAATAACGAATAGGCAGGTTTATAACAAAGTATGACAGATAACACGCTTTCAACAGGCTATGTTTATGTAATGGTGCACTCCTTTTTTTCAGATGTTATAAGAATAGGCTGTACACCTGAAGATCCACAGAAATATGCACAATCACTCTCGAAAAACTCTCCGGGTGAATACCGCGTAGTATTTTCATTAACCTGTAACAATCCATGCCAAGTAAAAAAACAAATACGAGAATATTTAAACGCACAAGCATACGTTAATGAGTTTTATCAGGTTTCCGCAGAAGTTGCCGAAAAACTGCTTAAAAGAGAAACACTGAAAATTCCAATTTCAAATATGCTTTAGTGCTTTAGATCCTCTATAAATAATCTCAGCATATTTTTATTGAAATAACACCCATGATTGAAAACTGGACAGTTTAGCCATATTTTCAAATTTCTAGCTAGGTATACTTAATATCATCTCAATTCAGTAATTAAGTCATTAATCTATGCCAAAGTTTGTTCATAAAATTTTATTGTCAGTTTCTTTACTCGTTACAAGTACAATTTCCAATGCATCACTCATTACTAACGGTAGTTTTGAGCAAACAGTATTTGCTGATAACTCAACATCGATTGGGTCAGTTTTTAATACCAATTTAAAAAATTATGAAAATAAAAGTCGTGCTTGGGATGTGTTTAACTATTTACCGGGCTGGCAAACCTCACATGGTAACGGCATAGAATTGCAGAAAAACATTGTGACGCGATCGCAAGATGGCTCTCACCACGTTGAATTAGACTCTCATCCTCGTCGAGCGTCAAATACTACAATGACACAGACGTTGAACTCACTTACTGTTGGTGCTGATTACCTATTAGAGTTTTATTATAAGCCTCGTACTAACAGGAAAAATGATAACGGTATAAATGTCTTTTGGTATGATGCAGCGGTTGATTTCAGCCTAGATATGGATGCGGTATTAGTTGCAGATAGTACACGTAGATTAACGAGAAACTGGGCTTTGCAATCGGTCTCATTTACTGCTCAAGCACAATCAATGAATTTAAGTTTTGCAGCCTTTGGTAAGCAAAATTCTTTAGGTGGCCTAATTGATAACGTGTCTTTAGAGCAAACAACTGCTGTTCCTGAACCTTCAATGCTTATTTTATTTTTAACTGCCATCACTTTATTGTTTGCCCGTCAACGCAAACAGGGTCATAAAGCAAAATAAGCGTCAGGTAATTTTTATAACTTTCTCAGTTGATAGCTAGCCCCCCATTACTATTAACTGAGAAAGCTTATATTCCGATAAAGCTATTTTGATGCCTGAAAGAATAACACCTTAATTTTCGTGAAATCTTTAATATTTAATAATTCAGCTTTTTGCTCTAATTCACTAAAATCCTTATGCCCTGCGGCTGAAAAATACAAACACGAAAGCATAAAGAGCATTAATTCGTCTTGTTCACTGCCCTTTACTTTTAATTGGCTTACTTTTTCTAAATGATTAAGCTGTTTAACCAAGCTTGCGTCTATATGCCATAACGACAACATCAAGGATGAAGAAGAAAATATACTGATCGCCATTGACTCTCTAATGTGCTTATTCAGCGAATGTAAGTCACCCATACCGCGCAACGAATAAAGCATTAGTTCATGTTTATAAGCATTTTTATGGCTGAGTAAAAAAACGCCCAACAGTGCAAATATAAGTACTTGTTCAGTCAGCGCCACATCAAATTTAATTTCTGAACTCACGGATTTACGAATATGTTGGAACAGTTTTGGGGCAATCAAAAATGCGGCGCTGTATTGATCGATTACGACTTGCTCAACATGTTCTTGCAGTGCATCTTTCATGGCGTAAACAAGGGCAAAGTTAATGACAGTACCCACACCTAAATTTCGACTGATTGCTTCTTTCAGGCTTTTGGGTGTTTTTCCATATATGGCCTTACTCGCTTGCCCCATAATACGAGCGGAAAAAATAGCATCTTTACTCACAATTTCAATGACTCTTTGTAAATCAAGACTGCCTAGTTCTTTTTCATCAAGTAACTGTCGGCAACTACTTGACATTGGTGGTATGTTTTTCGCTATTTCTGTAAGTTTTTGGTGGCTTTCTTTAGCATTGCCAAGTAAAGATAATTCTCTAAATTGTGATGGTGTTACGCCGAATTTTTGACGAAAGGCACGTTCAAACGTCGCTCTTTCTGAATAACCGAGTTTAATCGCTAATTCGTCAACTTTACTCTGGTTAGTTAGCAAAGCATTGACGCACAATTCATTGAGAAATTTAGTTTGAATGAGCTTATAACTAGTTTCTTCTTGGGTAAGTTTCCGGCGAAAAGATGTCATACTCATCGCCAATGAAGATGCACATTTCTCTATCGTTAATGAAGCAGGAAAGTCACTTTTATTGAGCAAATTATTTACGGCTGAAGTTAGCAGTAACGAAACTTGAGAGTTACCCATTTAAAATTTTCACTATGGTTGATGATAAGTAATAATAAAAAACACTTTGAACTAATTTTAATCGATTAAACAGGTTGGCAGGTGTTTAATAACTCACTAACGATGCGTTTTAGTAAAAAAGTTTCCCGTTCAATAGAAAGCCCCTTCTTTTTACTATTAATCATTGTTTGTTCGTTGTGGTTTATCGCTTGATGAATATTCATCCATAGTGGATGCATGCCATTGTTGATTTCATGTGACTCAAGTTGAGGTTCAAGTAACTCTTCATCTATCGTACAAACATAACAATATGACTCCATATGAATAATATCAAAACCTGTTTTACGCCAAGGCCTGAATTCTTCGTATAAGCCAAACTCTTCAATGTTTTGCACATTATGCGCTCCGGTTTCTTCTTTTAATTCACGAATTAAACCAGCAATATTACTTTCACCTTCATCAATACCACCACCAGGCAAACTGTAGTCATGATAGCGTTTGGTATAAAGTAAAAGAATATTTTCACCATTGAGCACAATGGCACGCGTCGCTTTTCGGGTAAAGGTATTCGCAGACATGTCTATAATGTCTGAATGAATAGTTGATTTTAATAAACGCATAAAGGAGTCTTTGGAAATCTCAATAAAAGTAAAAGGATGTATTCGAATATTTCAGCAGTGAATACTTTAACAGTTTTCACTAAAACAATGATAGTTTTGCATCTCAATTAAGTTACCTCAATCATGCGTTATACTTTAGCGAGTATACTTCCTTAAGCAAAGTAGCCTTGCATGCATAAAAAAATAATACTTTTAGTTACCATGTTACTTCTAACGGCTCCATTTCCTGGGATATGCGAAAGTCATAGCATTAAAGTTGTCTTCCTAAACCCTGGTAATCCTGATGAAAATGCTACAGGAAGCTTTTGGCTAAACGTTACACGCTTTATGGAAGCCGCAGCCAACGACCTAGATATTGAATTAGTAACCATTTACGCTCATCGAAACCATATATTGATGAAAAAACAAGCACGAGAGATTTTAGAATATAAACCTCATTATGTTATTTTAGTCAATGAAAAAGCGAGTGCTTTACCGCTTATCAAGCAAATTACCGCTCACGATATTCCGGTATTTATGTTGCTTAATACTCTCGATAAAAAAGATTTGGCACTTTTATCAGAAAAAGAAAAAACGTTACTTTGTGGTAGTTTAATTCCAAACAACTACATCGCAGGGAAAAAACTCCTTAACGGTCTCGTTAAAATCTACGAATCATTGCCTGATAAACTCAGTACAAAAAACCAGCGTAATTTACTGGCACTGCAAGGAGATTATAATACTCAAGCATCCATAGCACGTGAGCAAGGACTATTAGATGCACTACACAAGAATAAACAACTGACTTACGTTGACAGTAGTGTGGCTAATTGGTCAAAAGAACGGGCCTATGAAAAAGTAAAAGGAATTTTGAAGCGTACACAAATAAATATTATATGGGCAGCGAATGATGCAATGGCCTTTGGCGCTAAACAGGCAGTCATGGAATCAAATCTGCCATATTCAATAATTATAGGCGGCGTCAATTGGGATATCAAAGATCGTCATTACCCAGTAAACCTATCCTTTGGCGGGCATGTTTCATTAGGCGCAATGTCTTTAGTTATGCTGAAAGATATTAATGAAAATAGTTTATCCAAGAATAAACGCCATCAAGTGGTTGATATATTTGAATCCAATATATCACCTTACTACCAACCTTTTATAAAACGCTTATATGAAAATGCATTAGAGCAATATGATTTTTTAAAATTTAGTCACTCAACAGTCAATAGATTACCTTTCTCTATAGAGAATTTAGACAAGGTATATGAACATTCTAATAAAAAATAAACAAGAGAAGCTGTAGCCACTAATCGCCAGTTCTTTAATAATCGTCAAGCAATCTGAACAGTTTTAAGCTGTTAATCCGACAATAATTTACGTAAATTCAGTGGCTTTAAATTTCCCCCTGTTAATAACCTTGATATGGTTAATTATCAATTTAAGATAATAAAACAGGAAAGCAATGAAACCATTAATGAAAATAACAACGCTGTTAGGGTTAACACTGTCTACATTAGTGTCTGCTCAACTTGAGGCAAAGACTCATGTCATACATGCAGGTAAAGTATTAACTACTCCGGGTAAAGCACCTTTATCTACACAGACCATAGTTATTAAAGACGGCATTATTACAGCCGTTAAAGATGGATTTATTGCAGCAAATAAAATTGATAAAAATGCGCTGCTCGTAGATTTATCTACTAGCTTTGTTATGCCGGGTTTAATGGATATGCATGTGCACTTACAAGGTGAATTAGGCCCTAAAAATGATAGCCAAAAATTAAGAATGTCTGAGTCAGACAAGTTAGTTAAAAGTGCCTATTTCGCTAAAAAAACCTTGATGGCAGGGTTTACTACCGTGCGAGATTTGGGAGGAAGCCCTGAGCAAAGTTATGCTCTACGTGACGGTATTGCAAAGGGGTATTTACAAGGCCCTAGAATAATTGCCGCGGGCAGTAATGTTGCTGTTACCGGTGGTCATGGGGATGTTGATGGTATGAGCCCTGCTTTATTAGAAATGCATACGGCAAAAACCGTCTGTGATGGTCCTTATGATTGCCGTCGCGCTACTCGCCGTGCGATAAAGTTTGGTGCTGATGTTATAAAGATAACATCAACTGGCGGTGTTTTATCAGATACTGACACAGGTACAGGCCAGCAAATGGCTGATGACGAATTAAGAGAAGTCATCGATTCAGCCCATGCATTAGGGCGAAAAGTCGCTAGTCATGCACATGCCGCTGCAGGAATAAACGCAGCATTAAGAGCGGGTGTTGATAGCATTGAACATGGCAGTTATGCTAACGCAGAAAGTATTAAGCTGTTCAAAGAAACGGGCGCTTATTTAGTGCCAACCTTGATGGCTGGCGATACCGTGGTCGCCTTAGCTAAAAACACCAACTTTATGTCGCCAGCAATTAGTGCTAAAGCGATTAGAGTGGGTGGCGATATGATCGCAAACTTTAAACGTTCGTATCAATCGGGGGTTAAAATTGCTTTTGGAACCGACAGCGGTGTATCTAAGCATGGTAATAACGCTAAAGAAGCCGTATTAATGTTTAAATTTGGCATGAAGCCACAAGCGATTTTAAAAACAGCGACCGTCAATGCTGCCGATCTAATAGGTAAATCTAAATCATTGGGTACAATCGAAACAGGCAAAATTGCTGATATTATTGCAATGCATGGCAGTCCGTTAAACGATATTAAAGAGTTACTCGATGTCGATTTCGTTATGAAGTCTGGCGAGATTGTTAAGCAGCAATAATCTATTTAAAAACGAACATACAATAAATCCAGTGTTCAAAGCTGGCTTTATTGTATGACTGACTCAAGGATTAACTTGATACGCTCTGAAAAATATTTAGAGGCGTGGTTATTTATCATTTAATCAATGTAACACCTTCAACCTCTGACACTGTTTTTGCATCAGCTCGTTCAATAACTTTTAATAATGTTGTTTGAATCGTTTCATCTTTTCTAGCGTCACCTTTACTGGTGAATTTTTGTTCTTGAATGTCGGCACCTTCTTCGATAATAAAGCCAACCACAACTTCGCTTGCGCAACTCGCTGAGGCACCAAAATAAGCCAGTGAAATTTGTGGGTAGCCTTGAAACCCCTTTTTGACTCTCTTTGCTATACGTTTTGTCGATTTGTCTAAATTCATAATTGTTATCCAAATGAAATATTATGCCGTTTAAAGCAAGTCTGCTTAGCAAAGCAGAAATTATTGATTGCCTGTCTAAAGTTATTATATAGCTTCAACAGCATGTTCTTTAACTAATTTAGTAACTTTTTACAATCATTGTCAGGCTCTGGAGAACTATTTCTCGAAAGCATAACTCAGCACAGCACTAGTGTTCAGTTCCAGTGTATTGGGTCTACTTGATAATACTGTTTTAATTGTCGGTAAAGCTTCGGCGATTCATAATGAAACTGCTGAGATTTTTCAAAAAACACTTCGCTGGCAACAGCAAAAAACTCGGCAGGATTAGTCGCACCATAATAATCAAACAACGAAGGTGTGCCATTATGAGCTTGTTTTTTTAGTTGTTCAAATTGTACAGAAAAAACATCCGACCAGCATTTATAGCTTTGATCTTTATCCAATATCGGCGCGCCGTTGGCTTTACCATTTTCTTGATCTAACTGATGCGCAAATTCATGGATCACGACATTTCGACCATCATCGGTAATTTTCGCACCCTCTAAGGTATCTTGCCAAGACAAGACCACCTTACCAAATTCCCATGATTCACCAGCAAGTGCTACCCTTTTCGTTTGCTGTAAACCATCTTTATTCAGGTTTTGTTGCTCTTTGATAAAAGCCCGAGGATAAACAAGTATGGTTTGCAATTTTGGATAAAAATTGGTTTTACGATTAAGTAATAATAAGCAAGCTTGTGCTGCAATAGTGACTCTAATTTCATCCGTTATTTTAACGCCGTTACAACCTTCAAACGTTTTTTCAGCTAAAAACACCTGAATATGTTGCTTTAATTGCAATTGAAGATCTGCCGGCATTTGACGAAAATAAGGCATTCTTTGCTGAATGATTTTTCGCCACTGCTTTTTAAAGGGCATATTTCTTATTTTACCGCGCTGATACTCTCGCCAATAAGGTTTACCAACGGAATAGCTAATCAGTAAAACACCAATAAATATCGGTAACAGATAAGACAACATAATTAACTTTTCTTGTTAGGGTTTACTCTTAGGTAGGTGCGCGAACAATAAATATCAAGCTATTCGTTAATTAATAAGCAATATCTTTATTGGTGACCTCTCGCAAAATTTATCGAAACATGTAATATTTGACACTTACGTTAAGTTTTTTGTTTACTTTTTAATCTCAATACTTTATGCTTGCGTCGTTAATTATTCCTATCTAGTTTATTTAACTTGGTTTTACAGTTAATAAAACCATGTTTTGCCTTTCCCTTTCACAGTTAGTCATCACGCAAAAAATATTAAGCTTAAATTATTGTCTGGTGCTACCGCTAAA